>Ga0164318_10002552_pt1 | contig 16981 bp, 22 predicted proteins | sample GuaBasSedimGuay9_FD_113734 | JGI IMG/M metagenome (GOLD analysis project Ga0164318, IMG submission 113734) | Subseafloor sediment microbial communities from Guaymas Basin, Gulf of California, Mexico - Guay9, Core 4571-4, 0-3 cm | ecosystem: Environmental > Aquatic > Marine > Hydrothermal vents...
CCTTTAGAAGACTTTTACTTACCTGAGAATGGGCGATCTTAGGGAGGCCTTTGTAAACGGCTGGGCTGTAGTGGAGTACCATGTTACTATGCTCTGGGAATCCTTGCTGGAGGGTCTAGACGGGGAGAGGAGGAGAAAGCTCAGAGACTCCAACTACATGAACATGGACCGCATAATAGAGGCTCTAAACCTCTTCAACAAGATAGACGACGAAACCTACAAGTGGCTAATGAGGCTGAAAAAGACTAGAAACAAGGTCATCCACAAGCTGAAGGATCCACCCAAAAACGAAGTAGAGGAACTCTACGAGAAAACACACGAACTCATTCTGCATTTAATCAGGCAACAACCATGACATGTAACGACGATAAGCTCTAATAAGTCAGCCAAAGGTTACACGCCAAAAAGCGTAAGTTAACAACTTTTCCTTGAAGTAAAATATTAAAGCGACACTCCTAGCCCGAGTTGCAGGCTCTGTTTTATTTTCTTTTATTTTCTATGATTTATTCCCGAAAATATTGTAGGTGTTGTGTTTTTATTTTTTTTACTGCCGCATGGCTGGGGCTGTCTTTTTGCTATAGTTTCAATCGTTTCAATATTATGCTTTGCTAGGTAAGATTTCCTATATAGATGTATTTAAAACAAGGTGAGTTTTTCGGAGTGTCCCACTCCGTGATTATGTGGTCGATACTGATTTTTAGTATTCCAGCATACTGTATGTCTTGAATCTCACTTTTACGATGACTGTTATGTCTTATCTTCAAGGAGGTCTCTAGTCCCAGGCGCGGCTATCAGTTCTCTCTTTTATCAGCTCTATGATCATTGTGATTATTCCCGACAGTATTGCTACTATGGTGTCCATTGAGACTTCTTGGAATTGGAAAGATATCGCGTGGAACGCTGATATGAAGTCGAATGCCAGCAGGATTGCGAAGACTACTATGGGGAAGACGAACAATGCCTTGAGGGTTGATGCTATTATGAATATGTCCCACTTCTCAGGTTTCTTGTCTGCCTCTGGAGCCTCAAAATAGCCCAAGATCTGGTATATTCCTAGGAAGAAGATGAGTGCTAAAAAGTCCCTTATAAGGGTTGTGGATATCTCTACCTTGAGTGATTCTAGTACCGAGTCTATGGCATGTATTATCTCATCGGGGGCCTTCGGCACCAGTAAGGCTTTGGATAGCACTAGGACGCCTTGAACTATTATCAGAAGATTTATCAATAAGATCCCGGTCTTTAGAAGCCTGTTTCTGCCTTCCAACGGCCTTCTCCTAGCCCAGTGGGTTAATAGTGCTGGGGCAAGGTAGAGCAGAGATATGAGGAGCAGCCTCCACTCGAAGACTCTGAAGAGAGTAACCCCTAAAACAAGGAGGGATAGTGGGTACGATAAGATAATAATATAGAGTAGCAACTCGACCAATAATAAGAAGTCTATGGCTTTTTCCAAGTTATCTTTCATCTCTTCCTCGGTTTTTAAGTATTTTTTCAACACCGCATAGGTCTTCCCAAGCACCATTTTTAGAAACGCATAGATTTTCTCGAACCAGAAGAATAGGATAAGTACAATAATAACCCACGATCCTAGAAGGAACAAGTAGACAAACACTAATGAATCCATCACTATACGGTTTTAGGATACCAAAATATAGAATTTAGGGTTATAGAATATCTCTCCCGGGTTCAAATCCCGGCTGGCCCACCATTTTTGTTGTTTATATAAAACTTGTTGGTGGTCGAAGGTATCGAGGAGTGGTGTATTATAATCATAATATGATTATAATATTATCGTTGTACCGAATTTTTGGATGATAATATACTAAAATAACGGTTGTATATGCATACGTTAACGTGGGCAGAAAATCGATCGTAGATAAAGTTCTTGTAAAAGAGGCTGGTGACGGGGGCTACTATATAGTGGTTTATGACTTCGAAGTCGGGGGTAGCGGTAGGATTCCGACGCGTTTTTACAAGAATCTTTCTAGGCTTGAGGAGAAGTTTGGGGATAGAATCTATAGAGTTCAGAAAAGCGTGTATATTTGTAGGGGAAAAAATGTTGCAATGGCAGTATCCGAGCTTGTAAGACATTATGGCGGTAAGGCTTTTGTTTTTAGGTTGGTCGACGACCGTATCGTTACTTAACCTTAGACAGTGCAGTTTTTAGGGCGTCGTGGAGGATTTCTAGCCCTACATCAACTTCCTCCTGTGTTATCACGAGTGGTGGAGCTATTCGTATCGCGCTTAGTCCAGCACCTATTACTAGAAGACCTCGCTTGAAGGCCTCTTTTAGTGTCTCCTTTAGCAACTCCCTATGGGGTGTACCGTCTCTTTTGATGAGTTCTACGCCTATCATAAGTCCTTTTCCTCTAATGTCGCCTATCTCGGGGATTTCTGACTGTAGTTCGCTGAACCTCTTCTTTATGTATTCTCCCAGCCGGGCAGCATTGTCTAGGAGGTTTTCCTCAATTATCACGTCTATAACGGCGTTTGCAGCCGCACAGCTTACGGGGTTCCCGCCAAACGTTGACGCATGGGATCCTGGAGGGAGGTCCATGATCTCTGCTTTTCCTACTATTGCTCCTAATGGTAATCCCGCGGCGATACCTTTGGCTACTGCTAGAATGTCGGGTTCGATGCCCCAGTGTTGTATGGCGAACCATTTGCCTGTTCGTCCCATTCCTGCCTGTACTTCGTCGTCGATTAGTAGTATTCCATACTCGTCTGCGAGGTCTTTGAGTGTTTTGAAGAAGTCTGGTGGGGGTGTTATGTATCCTCCTTCTCCAGCTATTGGCTCGAATATTATTGCAGACACCTCGTCGGGTGGTACGTATTTTTTAAAAAGCCATTCTTCGATAAAGTGAACACACCAGAGCTCGCAGTCGGGGTATTTTTGTCTATAGGGGCAGCGGTAGCAGTAAGGATATGGGACGTGATAGATTCCCGGTAGCAGGGGTCCGAAGTGTCTTCTTTGCACAGGCTTGCTTGATGTTAGTGATAGTGATCCGAGGGTTCTTCCGTGGAACGATCCTGCAAATGCTATTATGTATGGGCGTTTTCCCCTAAAGTGACCTCTTGCTACCTTTATCGCGGCTTCAATGGACTCGGTTCCGCTGTTTGTGTAGAAGACTTTTTTGGGAAAGGAGCCTGGGGTTATGCTTATTAGGCGTTCAGCCAGCTTTACGGGTTCTTCGTACAGGAAGTCGGTGATCGAGTAGTGTAGAAAAAACCCTATCTGTCTTCTAATCGCTTCAAGGACTTTGGGATGGCTATGTCCAACGTTTGTTACGGCGATTCCAGAGTTAAAGTCAAGATATATGTTGCCGTCGACATCCTCTACCCATACGCCTTGAGCCTTTTTGACAACAAGGGGATACCATCTGGCGAAACTTTGCATTAACAGTTTTTCGTCCTTTGTGATTATTTCTTTGGCTTTTGGGCCCGGAGGGACGACTTTGATGATGGGTCGTTTCATCGACTTAATAAACTTGTGCCATAAAATATAAGGTTAGTTACCCAAAAATTGTATTTTGAGAAACGTGTATAACACATTTGACATTATCTGGCTGGGTAGAGGCGGACAGGGAGGAGTTACGGCTGCCAGGATATTTGCCCAAGCAGCGGTTCATAAAGGCTTGTATGCTCTGGCGATACCTTTTTTCGGCGCTGAAAGGAGAGGTGCGCCGGTCTTTGCATACAATAGGGTGTCGAGAGAAGTTATAAGGAAGAGAAGCAGGGTGAAGATGGGGGACTTGCTCGTTGTGCTTGACCCGTCGCTCCTAGAGATGTATGACATTGCAAAGTTTTTAAAGAATGGCGGGAAGGTGGTTGTAAATTCTACAGTAAAAGATCTTCATGAAAAAATTGGTGTAAAGGAGGTTTATTGTCTGGACGCGAGTGGTATGGCTACAGAGATTGGGCTTAAGCTTGCGGGCTTCCCTCTTGTGAATATGCCTATGCTTGGCGCGGCTGGAAGGGTTAGTGGAATGTTGGATAAGGATGTTTTGGCTAGAGCGGTAAGGGAGAGTATCGAAAGGCTTGTGGAAAAGAACATTGAGGCTGTTAATAGAGGGTTTGACGAGGTGAGGAGATGTGTCTGAAATATATGCTAAACCTAGTGTGGGGGCTGTTGGAGCAGGTAGCTGGAGGTTCGAGAAGCCTGTTGTGGATATGGAGAAGTGTATTCTTTGCGGTCTATGCTGGCTGTATTGTCCAGACGGAGTCATAGAGATCAAAGAGAATTTGGTAATTATCGATTATGAGTACTGTAAGGGATGTGGGGTCTGCGCTGCTGAATGCCCTGTAGGTGCGATAAATATGGTAAGAGAGAGGTGAAAAGGTTGAAGAAGGTTTTGACTGGAAATTATGCTGCCGCTTATGCTGTAAAGGCTGCCAAACCCGACGTTATATCCGCTTATCCTATAACTCCTCAGACGCCTATTATTGAAAAGCTGTCAGAGTTTGTTGATAGTGGAGAGCTTGACGCCCGGTTTGTGAGGGTTGAATCAGAGCATAGCGCTATGGCAGCCGTCATAGGAGCATCAGCTGTTGGAGCACGAACGTACACGGCGACATCATCTCAAGGACTCTTTTACATGTATGAGGTATGTTGGTGGGCTGCAGGTGCCAGACTACCCATTGTTATGGGACTTGTTACAAGAGCACTAGGACCGCCATGGTCGATCTGGAGTGAGCATACGGACTTTTATGCTATGCGTGACAGCGGATGGGTGATGTTCTTTGCTTCTTCGGCTCAAGAAGTGTATGATCTAACTCTGCAGGCTTACAGGGTGGCTGAGAATTCCGATGTTTTGCTTCCAGCAATGGTTGGCTGGGACGCATTTGAGGTTTCGCACACGTTTGAGCCAGTGGATCTTCTCGACGAGAATGTTGTTAAGGACTATCTGCCTCCTAAGGGCGGGAGGACAAATATTCTGGACTATGAAGAACCAGCCTCTCTAGGCAATCTCGCATATCCAGACGATTATATAAAGATAAGGCATGAGTTGTATGTTGCTTCCAAGAATGCCCATAGGGCTATTAGGGAGAGCGGTGAATTATTCACGAAAATTTCGAACAGGGATTATTCAAAGCCGTTTGAGTGTTATAGGTGTGAAGATGCCAAATTCTTCTATGTTTTAATGGGTTCTATCGCGGGCGAAGCCTTTGAGGCGGTGGATTATCTCAGGAGTAAAGGTGTGGACATAGGGTTGGTGAGAGTGAGAGTTTATCGTCCATTCCCATACAAGGAGTTGGCACAAGTAATAGGTGATGCTAAGGGAGTTGTGGTGGTTAACAGGGCGTCTAGGTTTGGAGGGTTTGCACCTCTTACTGAGGATGTGTATGCTACATTGAGAGACTGTGGAGCGGAGGTTCGTGTATTTGAGGTTGTGGCTGGCGTTGGAGGTGTGGATGTTATTAAAGAAGATTTTGTAGGAATGTTTAGAGAGTTTGAGAAAAGGAAAAAAGGAAGTATTTGGTGGGTGAGATAGGTGTCTCATAAGGTTTTTCCCAAAGAAGAATACATATTGAAGGGTCACGCAGCATGTCCTGGTTGTGGGGCTACGATATTGTTGAGGTACGTATTGAAGGCTCTAGGCAAGAAAACCTACATGATAATCCCTGCATCTTGCAGTTCTGTGATTGCGGGGCCATATCCTAAATCAGCATTCGCTGTACCTTTACTTCACATAGCGTTCGCTGCCAGTGCGTCAGCCGCGTCTGGAATGGTTGAGGCATTGGAGAAATTGGGGAAGAAGGATGTTAATGTGCTTGTATGGGCTGGTGACGGAGGTACTGTGGACATTGGTCTTCAAGCGTTAAGTGGAGCCGCGGAGAGAGGTCACAACATAATCTATGTCTGCTATGATAACGAGGCTTACATGAATACTGGTATACAGAAGTCTGGTTCAACACCCTATAAGGCTTGGACTACTACAACGCCGCTAGGTAATCTTGGCATGAAAAAGGATTTACCTTCTATCATGGTTGCCCATAGAGTACCTTATGTTGCTACGATAAATCCTGCTTATCCAAACGATATTGTTGCCAAACTCAAAAAAGCAGCCAGTATAAGGGGTGGACTTAAGTATATTCACGCGTTTTCTCCATGCCCGCCAGGATGGAGGTTTGATTCTTCTCTAACAGTTAAGGTTGCTAGGTTGGCCGTCGAGACTGGAGTATTTGTTCTCTATGAGTGGGAGAAGGGTGTGTTCAGGTTAACTGGTCCAAGTAGGAGGTTATTAGATAAGTCTAAGAGAAAACCAGTGAGAGAATATCTGGAATTACAGGGAAGATTTAGGCATTTAACGGAAGCCGACATCGAGGAGATACAGAGAATGGTTGACGAGCACTGGAAAGAGATTAAAGAAACATTAGAAAGGCAAGAGCGAGAACAGAAACAATTCTAGAATTATCAAGGCAAATATCGTAAACCCGTCTCTGATGTTTTTTTCAGTCTCCTTAGAAATTTTGTCCAGCATTTCTCCGCTTATAAAATAGTCTTTCACCGCGACAACTCTATAGGTGACATTGACAGGCTCCAGTTTCTGAGATGCTTCATTAACACCTTTGATTATTATTTCACGAAGACTGTCAGAATTAGATGAACCCACAGGAATATACTCTATTCCTGTGAATCTGCCCGAGTATACATGCGTGTCTGTTGTAGTAATCAATGGTGTATCGACGAGAGATTTTAGCTCGTGAAATAGGGCAGACTTAAACCTTATGTTCATGTTGTTACCGTCGATTGCAACGATAGACACGCTTTTCTCTCCGTTGTCTAGGAAGGCTACGTTTATGCCGCCTTGAGACACTTCACGGCCATCCGAGTAGTTTATTTTTTTAAAGGATGCTTTAAGGATGGGGTTATTTTTGTGGGAAAAACGAGGTAAATCTATAAGCGTGTTGAGGACCTCTTTGAGCGTGTTAAAGTATTCGCTGGACTCTGGTAGGATTATATCATATTTCTTAGAAATCGTGCTATGATTGTCGACAAGTATTATTCCCTTGCTTTCGAGTTCTAGCTGTAGCCTGTAAGGCATGTCTTCTAGTGGTACTAGAGGGTCAAGAAACACGAGTGCGGGGACGTTTTCTCCAAAGATGAGTGATGTAATAGCCATTGTCTCGGTGCGGTTTGTTTTAATGAAAAGGCAGGATCCGTGAAAGAGAGTTTGATCATGAGTTTCGATTAGAGCAAGTATTTTATCCAGGTTTTCGCTACTGGCAAGGTTTTCGGAATGTGTGGAAGGACCCTTTAGATATAGAGTAGGCGTCTTTGAATTCATGACCAGTTGAGGGAGTGTACTACTGCCGACTTCTCTTAGCGGTCCTGGATGAATGTCTGAAACGACAATACGTCCTATGACGCGACCGTCTCTAGTTGAGATGAAGTCGAAGATATGAATGGGTATGGTTCTCACTACTGATATCTTTTTTAGGTAGTCTTCCAGCGGATTTTTAATGTCCGCTAGAATATAGAGGAAAAAAGTGCGCAAAAAATCTATTCCGCTAACTCCGGCGACACGTATTATTCTCTGGTCAACACGGTTAAGCAATAGAAGTATTACCAGGACAATTATCACATCTACAGACACTGCTATATAGTTTCCCGTTGCTAGCGGTATGAAAGCGGATGCTAGGAAGAAAGGTAAGGAGGCGTTGGGAGAACTAAAAAGGTATGCTATGATTCCGAGCAAGAGTAACCCCGCTGGTGAAAGGATTATGGGGTTATTTGTTGAGAAGAGAAAAGGGGACGTTAAGAGAAGAAGGCTCAGAATAAGTCCTAGAAAGCGCTTAAAGTTGAGAATCTGGCGTGTCATCGCATAGAGAAGAATAGATGCCAAAACGATTATAGCGTAGAGAACAAATATGTTTTGAACATTTTTTCCTAAAACATAGCCCAGTATAGACTGAGATAGCGCAGTTAAGAAGATGACAATTATAAGTATCTGAGAGCTTGGAAAGGAAAAAATAATCTTGTATCCCGTCTTGAAACCCTTATAGTCGCCACCTGTCACAAACATATAGTGAACGAGATCACAATATGAATATATTCCCTTGAGTTGCTAGGCTACGAGGATTTATATAGAGAGGCTCTGTTACATATTTGTGCCTAAAAGGAAGAAGAAAAAGAAAGGTGTAGAAGAAGAGACTAAAGAGATTCCCTTGCCGGACGGTGAGACAACACTACTATGTATCATTCAGCAGCTCTTGGGATATGATAGAGTGAAGGTTTACTGCGTCGATGGAAAGATCAGGATGTGTAGGATACCTGGAAAATACAAGAAACGCATGTGGATGAGAGTGGGCGATATAGTACTTGTTGCTCCCTGGGACTTCCAGCCGGATAGAGGAGACATAGTCTACAGGTATACACAGACAGAGGTACAAAGGCTTGAAAGAAAAGGACTGCTAAAAGACCTACATCAACTCTTCGGCTAAAGCTATTCTTCAATAAGATGTTTAAAAAATTCGAGAGGATCCCCTGTATCTACCCCAAGTTTTGAAAAGAACCTGAATATATTCGTCACATCATTCAAGAGAAACTCTTTGGCGCGGACATGTGAGGTTAAGACCGCAGAACCCCAGTCTATTATAACCATCTCTTCGTTCTTGTTTAAAATATTATATTCGGACAGATCCGCGTGGACGAGCTCGGCTTCTCTATACATTTTCTCTATATATCCGAGGATTTCGTTAAAAGACTTCTCAGGATCCTCGGGCGGAAGATCTTTTATCAGAGGTGCCGGAACGCCTGGAGTTCCGGCGTCTATGAATTCCATTACAAGGATATTCTCTAAATGTGCGTAGGGTTTTGGCACCCTTATGCCATGCTCGTATGCCCGTTTAAGGTTTCTATACTCTTTATGGCACCACAGCCTCACAATACTTCTCATATCCCTTCGCGTCATCCTAAAACGCGGGTCACCCTCAATATATTTCAGCCTCCCTCTACGAAACTCTGCAGTAGTCACAAGAAATATTTTCACCGCTAAAGAGTCGCCGCTAGGCGACTCGCCCCAGTAGATTCGCGCCTCTTTTCCTGCAGCTACAGCACCATAAATCTTTGAAATAACCCCTTTATTCATCAACTTGTATATTGCTTTAACTGTCCAATAGTCGAAAACTTCTTCGAGAACCTCGGCTAGCTCAGAGTCCTTTAAAATCTTTTTCTCTTTTCTTCTAACATATTTATCTATAATTTCTTCATCAAAATGATTGCTCATGTTCCAAGTTAAATGGCTATATGGTGTATATAACATGTTTTTATCGCGTGTTTTTATAGGGAATGTAAATAAGGTATGGATTTCATATGTCTAGGGTTATAGCCTATCTTAGTGGTAGTAAAGGTGGGACTGGAAAAACCACACTAAGCATGTTGACATCTATTCTTCTCAGATCGAAAGGAAAAAAAGTGCTGGTTGTGGACCTTGGAGAAAGTGGAAACATAACGACTCTCATAGCGGGTTCTGTAGAGCCTCCATTTTTTGTCGATTATCTTCAAGACAATGAAACATACTGGGGCGATGTCATAGTGGAAACAAAGTACGGAATATATCTGGCCCCAGCGCCTCCAAGGCTGGAGTTGAAATATATTCTAGATATATTCAGTAAGGCTAAAAATATCGGTAGAAAATTCAGCGACTTTATTAATATTGTCTTAGAACACGTTGACTATATCATAATAGACTTCCCAGCTTTTCCCACACTACATTATAGCAATCTTATTGACAGCGATACAATCGATATATCATGTCTTATAATAAATCCTGACCCGCTAAGCTTTAGTGCAGCGAAAAAGGCATATACAGGAAAATCCTTCGTGATACCTGTTCTGAACAAATATCATCCTGTGTCCAAGTTTTGGCTAGATGCTGTAAGAGAATATTTTGGCAATGCCTATGTAGTGCCGTTTGATGTGTCGTTATCCTTTCTTATGAAGGAGACTACTGACTGGGTTGTTCGAAATATAGACAAAAAAACTAGGAGAGCTGTTGAAAAAATCATAGAAAAATTTGACAATATACTCATTAAAGAGGCGACATTATGAAAAGACCATTCAGTAAAAAATATTCGGATGAAAAAGCGAAAAAAATCGATACATTAAACAGTGGAAGCCCACTACCAATTATAAATGTCCCAGTAGGAACACAACCACAGATAAAAAATTCTCCAACACAGACATACAAACCTTTAAGCCTAGACAATCTCCAGAAAGCTAAGATGTTACTCGACGAAGCAGGAATAGACCCCACTATTCTCGATAGACTAGTTGAGAAGATAAAAAGTATAGATAAGGAGATAGATGATCTAAAAAATGACATAGAAATAGCAACGCGCAGGATAAAAGAGCTCGAAGAATATAAAGATAAAATCTACAAAATTTTAGCAAATTTCATGGTATAAGCACATGTTAAAAAGAATAATTAAGCCAAAAATTATAGAAAAGGAAATAAAAAATCTTTCAATATTCGAAGAAAAACTACCTGAAAACTCAAAAATTATAGCACAAAACTCTAAGGGTATAGTTTTTCTGCACAATGGACGGCTAAAAATTAAGTCCACAAATGAAGACTCTTGGACAAGGTTCAATGCATTATTGCTTGCAGAAAAAATCAGTGAAATATTTGTCAGGAACAACATCATCGTTGCAACAATCTCACAGCTAGGAAGAGTAGTCGTTGACGAGAAAATAGACATCGAAGAAGTTATCAGCAAAATTATAGAAGAGACAGGCGTCATTGTAGACTTATCTAATCCATTCTCACAGACAGAATATCTCGGTTGGAGAATATTCATACAAATAGAGCCTGCGGGACAACTAGAAATAACTGCTACACGAGTAGTAAAGGTACCCAGCATTACAAAAATAGTGCCAGAACTTCTCACAGCGAGAATACTCACACTTTTATTTCTACCTTCAACCGCAGTCATAATAGGACCTCCGGGAAGCGGAAAATCAACATTGCTAAACTCCATAGTAGTAGAAGTCTCTAAATTATGGCCTCAACTACATATAGCCATAGTAGAGCCAGTAAAAGAACTACTAATTAAAGGAGGATGGGCTGCTAGGATGGTTGGGCCGGTTTCAGAGCTTACCAGACTTACTGTAAGATACAAAAGACCAGACTTTCTCGTTATAGGAGAATTACTCACGAATGACATATGGACGTTTATAGAAGCTGGACGAAGCGGGGTACCTACTATAGCCACGTTTCATAGCCCAAATATATGGAAGTGTCTACGAAGCATAGCAGATTCGATGAAGATGCATCTCCGAAACGCTGACGAAAGAACAGTACTCAGATACATAGATCTCTTTATCGTCTCGAGAAAAAGGATAGAGGGCTGGAAAATAACCAGATATATAGATAGTATATATCTTAGCGATTCCCAGCGGCTTATACCGATTTACCTACATGACATATCTCCCGTTTTTCTTCCAGAGGAGGACTTCAAAAAACTGCTTCCAGAAAACTCTATGCTAGGAAAAACGGAAAAATTATATGAATTCCTCAAAAAACTATACAAAATCAACACAAAAGCATACGATTTTGAAGAGATAAAGCCAATACCGGTTTTAACCGAACTCGCTACACTACCCCAAGTATAAGGTTCAAGGCAACAATACATAGAGGTCGAAAAGAAAGGTGGCAAGGTAAAAAATAAAACCATGCCGACACTATCTAACACGAGACAAAAGACACCCCTATAAATTCAACGATAAAGATTGGTTTAATCCCAGAAAAATAAAAAGCGGGGGTGCCCGAGCCAGGTTAAAGGGGGCAACGCGGCTAAAATGCCGCGTCCCTAGGGACTCAAGATCCGCTGGCGTCGGCCTGCCCGGGTTCGAATCCCGGCCCCCGCACCATTAGAAGTGGCTCCACTTTTCCCACAGCTCTATTCTTCTTCTTTTCAGGATGCGAGTCTCATCTTCGAGAAATTGTATAACGGATCGGTGCGACTGTCCTCTCAGTATTCGCTGGATAGCCTCTCTTACAACTCTTATCTGTTCGTAGTCTCCAATAACACCCACCATCTTGTCGCTTACAACTATGCGTGCTCCAGTCATCTCCTCCAATGTCTTTTTGAACCGGCCACGAGTGCCTATGATTCTAGACTTTATCCTAACAAGATCATTCCTGTTGCGTGCAGACTCAGAAATATCTATGGTGTCAAAGTCCACTAGATCCTCAGAAAGAGATAATGCATCTTCAACCGAGAAACCTAAAGAAATGGCTTCAATAGCCTTTTTTGCTTTAAGAACTCTAAATGGAGAAGAATCCCGCCCGGGTATAAGATAAACTATACCCCGCTTATCATCAACCTCTATAGTAACACCGAACGTCTCCTCAATTCGCCGCTTGTTAACTCCACCCTTCCCAATAACAACGCCAATCCGGTCACTACGTATGGGAACAGGAATTTTTCCCTCCATAAAGCTCGCCCCTTAAATTCAATTAAGATACTATAAACCAAAGTAGATATAGGCTATTCAAAGCTTCTGCGCCCGAACAATATACCCTGTATGCCATATACCAACGGTCTCGGGACGCATCTCTCCTTGAACAGCCTTAAGTTTTCTCATCATAATTTCCACACTTTCAATGAGCTTGAACCCCTTTTTCTTCAAAGCCACAACGGTTCTTTCAACTTGATTCACCGTCGGTACAAAGACAACTATCGAGCCTCCATGAATAAGCGCGTCATAAGCAAGGTCGACTATACTCCAAGGATCTGGGAGGTCGAGAAACACGGCATCAACGTCTTTTTCGTCGATGCCATCTTTAATATTCTTGTTTTTAGCCGTAATGTAAGGTAGTAGCCCAATACTCTCGAAATTCTTTATTGCCTTAAGGTAGAAATCCTTCCTTGTTTCATATGTGAAAACCCTACCACTAGGCTTCACGTAGTAGGCAAGCACAGAAGCTAGATAGCCTGTCCCGGTACCCGCTTCAACCACCTTAGCGCCCGGTCCAACACCTGAAGAAAGTAAGATATATCCCAAGTCCTTAGGGTAAATCACCTGCGTAAATCTATGAAAAGTCTCCAGCAAGTCGACGAGCCTAGGACGTGAAATCACAAAAGGCTCTCCAACGTTTGTTTCGTCTCCGTCTCCAAACTTCTTCCCAATGAGCGACGATAAATCTATGCCACCCATAGTTGTATGAAATTGCTTTCCAGCCTCGACTCTAACGACATACTTTCGCTTCTCGTCAAAGTATATCAGAACCCAATCTCCTTCCTTGATCGACTCTGATGTAGATGATCCCATAGCCAGCACCTGAGAGTATTAAAAGAATAGTCCTTAATATAAAGCCGATTGTAAATCTTGAGGTCTATAGCAGACCCCTTTCCTAAAGGTGATATTGCCTCCTGTAGGATTAAGTCTAATACGGAAGCTTAAAGTAACAAAACGCTTAAGTTATAAACCCTGTCAAGAATAGAGGGATAAATATGGTAAACGCGAAATTCGTCCCCCCTCAGATGCTCATCGACGAACTAGCAAAGTATCTAAAGGAAAACGTCGAAGAAGTTAAACCTCCAGAATGGGCACTCTACGTGAAAACAGGCAGCCACAAGGAAAGAGTACCAGACGACCCAGACTGGTGGTACAAGCGATGCGCGTCTCTCCTTAGAAAAATCTACCTAAACGGGCCAGTAGGAATAGAAAGACTGAGAACAGTATACGGCGGAAGAAAAAACATGGGAACAGTTAGGGAACATTTTAGAAAAGCAGGAGGAGCTATAATAAGGAATACACTCCAGCAGCTAGAAAAGGCAGGACTTGTAGAGAAAACACCCAGAGGCAGAATATTAACAAATAAGGGAAGATCTCTCATAGACAAGATCGCCGCCCAGATTTTCAAAAAACTCGCTAAAGAAAACCCGGAGTTGAAGAAGTACATCGCTTAAGGACAAAGCTTGTATAACGATATATCTCTGTTCAGCTATTATTTATTCGCGAATCTATCGGTCGAGTGGTGATTATGTCAGAAGACATTTATTATGCGGGAGGAGACGAAGAACTAGAGGAAATTAAGAAAAGAAAACTTCTTGAGTATCAGCGAAGGCTTGAAGCAGCGAAACGCCTAGAAGAACAGAAAAAGGCTGAAGAAGCAAGAAGACAGGAAATTCTTAGACGAATATTAACACCAAAGGCTAGGGAGAGGTTAGCGAATCTCAAGATAGTTAAGCCAGAGCTTGTTGAAACCCTTGAGACACAGCTGATCCAGCTGGCCTCGACGGGAACTGTTAGATTGCCTATAGACGATGAAACTCTCAAACAGATACTAGCACGGCTGACATCTGCTCGACGTGAAGTAAAAATTAAATTCTTCAAACCCACATGAAGTGTGGTGTATAGTAGGCATGGCGCACTATAAGCCACTCGGAAAAAAATTGAGGCTAGCAGCAGCCAACAGAAGCAACGACCAAGTGCCTCTTTGGGTGATCTCGAGGACCCTAGGCAAAGTTAGAAGAAAGCCCAGGAGAAACTGGAGAAGAAGTAGAATGCAGCTCTAAGGGTGTAGATTAATGGTGAAGAGAAAGGAGTTAAAAGACGGAGAACATAGGAGAACCTACATAGTACCCCTGAAAAAAGCATATCATGTGCCTCGAAAGAAGAGGGCTAAAGTTGCTGTTAGAGTTCTAAGAGAGTTTATCGCCAGACATCTGAGAAACCCTGAGACAATAATAATCCACGAGAAAGTAAACGAGGAAATATGGTCTAGGAGTATAGAAAAGCCTCCACGAAGAATAAAGGTAGATGTAGAGTTCACCGTAGAAGAAGGAAAAGTCGTAGAAGCGAGGGTTCTACCGCCAGGATGGGAAGAAGAGGAAGAATAAATTGAGAGTGAGAAGGGGTGAGCGTAGAGACACTCACAATATTTGGAACACCTCACATAGGTGTTTACATCTTTACAAATGATAATTTCTCCCTATTACCCTTCGATGTCCCGCCAAAAGTAGAGAATAAAGTAAAAGAAACCCTCGGTGTTTCCGTCTATAAGGTTTCTGTGGCTAAAAGCAGGCTTATAGGAGTACTCCTAGCTGGAAACAATAACGGGCTCATACTGCCTAGAATAATACAGGACGATGAAATAAACCAGCTAAGACAAGCTCTAGGAGACGTGAATTTCGCTGTGATAGACGATGTTAGAGAAACATCAATGGGTAACCTTATTCTTGCAAACGATAAAGGGTGCGTGGTGAGCGAATTATTACCCAAGCGTGTTGTAGCAGAAGTATCTGACACTCTAGGAGTCGAATGTATCCAGAAAAGCATAGGAGGTTTTCCCCTCGTCGGCTCTGTCGCTGTTGTAACGAATAAAGGGCTACTTCTACCACCCCTTGTAAGCGAGGAGGAAATAGAACAGTTCTCAAGCTTTTTCGGCGTAGAGGCTAGCATCGCCACAATAAACCGTGGAAGAATACTCCTAAGATCAGGTATGGTCGCGAACGTCCACGGAGCACTGGTGGGCGAGGAAACGACTGGACATGAGATAATGAGAATACAACAGGTTCTTTTCTAGACAGATTTGAGGACAAAAAATTTCTTAAACACACATGGCTAAAATAGACAAGGTTGTAAGCATGGTGAGAGCGAAGACATATAGAGTAACCGGGAAAATGAGGCTCAGAAACGGAGAAAGAGTCAGATTCACTACAGAGGTCAGAGGAATATCCGAGGAGGAGGCTAGAGAAAAAGTATACAGCAACTTGGGTTCACGCCACAAACTCAAGAGAAGACATATTTACATCGAAAAAATCGAGGAAGTAGAAAAACTAGAAGACATAAAGAACACCTACGTACAACAGCTTGCAGCCGCAGACAAAATAATCGTGTTCTAATCACCATTTATTAGTCAAATCCTTTTTATCCTTATAGAAAGGTGGAGTAGATGTCGGCACAATCTCAGAGAACGAGAGAACAGCTTGCAGCCGAATACAGTATGCTCGCACAGCTAGCAGAAGAAATGCAAAAAGAAATAACACTGGTACAAAACCTGATAGCTGAGATAGACACAGCCTCGAGGACTCTAAAGCATATAGGAGAACTTGAGGAGGAAAAAGAGGTCCTCATCCCCATAGCGTCGGGAATCTATGCCCGTGCCACGATGAAAAAACAAGAAAAATTCCTCGTGTCCATAGGCTCCAATGTCTTAGTCGAAAAAACACTAGAGCAAACTCTAGACTTTCTGAAAAACCAGCGAGAAGAACTCCAGAAACATTTATCCAGGAGGCTGGAAGAGCTTAATCGAATAGCGGCAAGGATTGAAGAGATAAGGAAAACACTTACGGGACGCTAGAGTGACCACCAGTGAGGCTCCGAGAAGTATTCGAAAAACTATCTGAAAGGATAGCATATACAGAACTCTCCGAAGAGGCTGTAGAAGAGATAGGATACGATTTTATACTCGAGCTTGTAGAAAACGACGTAGCATACGAGGTTGCCGAAGCTCTGATAAAAGAGCTTGCAAAAAGGGTATCCAAAGAAAAAGTCCCCCGTTTCTCCGACAAGAAAAAGCTTGTACGTGAGGAGCTCAAAAAGCTCCTCTACAAGATATTTGAGGAAGCAGGACGGCTAGACCTAGAAAAACAGTTATCGGACAAAGTGCGTAGAGGCGAAAAACCCCAAACAATCTTATTCCTCGGACCAAACGGACATGGAAAAACCACCACAATAGCCAAGCTTGCAAACCGCTATAAGAAAAAGGGCTTTTCCGTTGTTATAGTTGCGGCAGACACCTTCAGGGCGGGAGCCATAGAACAAATAAAAAAGTGGTCAGAGAAGATAGGAGTACCTCTCATAAGCCATGGGTATGGAGCGGATCCGGCAGCAGTGGCCTATGACGCCCTATTGTATGCCAAGAAAAACAACATTGACATAGTACTTGTTGACACGGCAGGCAGAATGCACACAAACGTAAACCTTCTAGACGAAATGAAGAAAATAGTCAGGGTCCTAGAGCCAGAC
>Ga0164318_10002553_pt1 | contig 16974 bp, 44 predicted proteins | sample GuaBasSedimGuay9_FD_113734 | JGI IMG/M metagenome (GOLD analysis project Ga0164318, IMG submission 113734) | Subseafloor sediment microbial communities from Guaymas Basin, Gulf of California, Mexico - Guay9, Core 4571-4, 0-3 cm | ecosystem: Environmental > Aquatic > Marine > Hydrothermal vents...
CAACGTGCATGTTCATTAAAGCGTTCGGAATGTCTTTTCTGTTCCTACTACCTACATAGAAGCACCGACCGCGTGAAACTTCCGTTGCCCGTGCGACTTCGTCCGCCATTACACCGTCGCCAATCACGTAACCTATCACGTTCTTACACGACTTGACCGCTTGAACAAATGTAATCGGGTCTTCAACCCAATTCAATGTAGCTAATAACACGGCATTGATATCACCGTCCCAAGATAATTCCAAATGGTGTTTATAACATTCCGTGTATCGTTCTGGATCGATACAATGCGGTATCACGTCGTCCCGAATGTCATTCAATTCCGGCAGGTCGTGGTTTTCAATTGTCCAGAATGCATTCTCCTTCACGCGACGTGCAAGATTAATATCAAACGGTAGCGTGTGATACCTTGTCATGAATGGAATGCCCATTTCGGCGCATATCATGGATTCCCGATCTCCCAAGCACAACGCAAAATCGAAATCAAATTGAAGTTCGTTATTTTTGTCTTTTATTAATTCGATCGCTTTTTTACACCGCGTGGGATCGTATCCAAAATACCATATCTTATGACCTTCTATCACGGTACCAAGTTCTTCCGTGCCGATAGGCGCACGACCGCAAAGAAAGTATAACTCGTGATCCCGTTCAAGCAGGTCACAAGTCGTGGTCCATGCACCCGACCGTCCCGGAATCATGTCGAAAGAAACTACTAAGATTTTCATTTTATCACCTCACGTTATTATAATTATATAAAAAAATAAAAACAGGTTAAATCCCATAAATGAAACCGCCGCCAGCACCGAGTATAACCAACCCGGTGGGTGATCCTTGTAAGGTTTAACATTTTCTTTTTCTTCCACGACTTCGATCTTGTCAAACGTGTGTGGGATCACGATATCCCGGTCAATGTCGATATTATCAAACCCACACCTGAAACAAAAACGGTTATCTTCTATTTCCGAACCGCATAACCAACACGATCTCATACGTGATACTCCTCCCGCATTTTATAGATAAACGCAGGGTGTGCGTCAGTGAATTTTCGTAGTTGCATTAGTCGTGGATAATTTTCTTGGAACCACGGGTAATGGTTTCGTATCCACCGCTTCTGTTCTTCTTCATTTAATTTTAATAATTCCTGTTTTTCGGGATTAAATCTATCCCGCAAGCACGACCCACGTAACTTTTCAACATACCTTTCTTCTGACCAAACATGACCGTAATGATAACAATTAACCACGGAACCGATATTGATCATTCTATCCGGGCATTCCCATAACGTAACGTGATCAGAATCGCCTATGTTATCAAGCACTTGTGGTTTGTTAAATCGTGTCAAATCCCAATACTGCAGGTCGTCCTTCCACCGAATGAACTTCAACATTCCCGTCGGATTGTCCTTATACCAAATGAAACCTTCGGGAATACGACCGTAGAAATTCTTGAAATTGTAAAGTATCACGTCTTTGTCTATTTTTTCTGCAAAAAGGTATAACACTTCAATTTCTTTTGGCTTGTAGAATTCGTCCGAATCAATCACGAATAACCAATCACAATACAATTCTTCGCGTATGAACGTGAGATAACCATTTCTTTGATCCGCTTCGTTTTCAAAATAATTACCTTCGGGTTGCAGGACGATAATCCGCTCTCGGTATTTGAATTTTAGCTTGTCAAGTATGGTAGCGGTGTTGTCGTGATACTTGTCATTCAAGAATTCCTTTTGTGGACCATACACCACGACGAGATATTTAACGTGTTGTAATGCGGATTCAATTGCATACTTGACGTACGGTTCGCCGTTGTAAACTATCATTGCACCGATAACGTTCATTTCTTCAACTCCTACTCTTTTTCACAATTTACTCATTTTTTCATCTACCCTTTCATGAAAAATTTTGAGAAGTTTTTCAGCTTCATTGATACATTCCCACAATTTTGGTAGCCAATATTCAATTTCGCTAACACAACTACCGATTTCAGTAAGCGCTTCATTCAGGTAGAATATCTCTTCATCATCAATTTCTATTTTCATTTTTCTAACTCCTTCAGAGCTGTCGTGATTTCATCTCTTAATTTCTCAGCATCTACAGGATCGAGTCTAATAGACATATCAAATGTCTGAATGTTTTCCTCGAAACCATCAGCACATGTTAAATAAATGCATATAACAAATTTTTCTGCACATACATAAAACCTCATTTGCCTAACTCCTTCAAAATATCCAGATATTTGAAAATGATTTGGTTAATAATATCCCGCTTTGAATGGTATGGCATTTTATCAAAATACACGTTCATGAGATTTCCTATGGTCAACTTGAACCCGCTTGCATTTTCCGTGATGGTAACTTCCTCACCTAACGCCCTGACTTCTTCTGCTATTTTTTTTACTTGGTCAATATTCATTCTTCATACCTTTTTAATAAGTCTTTAATTAATTCAAAAAGATACTTGCCGTCCCGGTATATTTTACCGTGGTGTCGTGGAATGATCGGAATTCCCTTCTCAATCACGAAATCCAAATCCGTCTTTTTTTCTGTATTCATTATCTAACCTCCGAATGAAATTGAATATATTCATTTTAACTTCAATACCGTCGCCGTCGGTAAATGTTACCACGTCCGTGCATTTGTCCCTTGACCATTTTTCAAATGCCCGTAGATCCTTGGGTAAACACTTACCGCCAAGTGAAAATTTACCTTTTTCCATTACTTTCCAATGATCCTTACCCACGCGTGGATTATCCGAAAATACTTCTAACACGCGTGTTATCGAAGGATCGTTGTCTTTCATAATAATCTCCTGTATTTGTCGTGCGAACATGCACTTCAAGGCGTAATAACAGTTCGTGAAGTATTTTATCAATTCTGCGTGTGTAGGCCTTACAATGATAATATTAACGTCCTTCCAGATTAAATTGAATAAATTTTCAACCTTGTACACGATATGCTCGTCATACAACGCACCCAAAATGGGTGTTCGCCGTGGTTTAATAACGTCTGCTAAAGCAGTTTTTTCGTCCAAGAATTCCGGCATTGGTGCTATGAAATCATCACCGTATTTTTTTCTATAATGCCAAGTAGTTCCCGGTAACACGGTGGACTTGATTATGATAATTTGATTGGATTTTTCCTTTGGGTGCAACCATTCCATTACTTCGTCAAGTTCGGACAGATCTTGATCGCCGTTAAGTTTCGTGGGTGTTGGCACGCAAATGAATATAATATCACACTTCTTGCGAATGTCTTCCCGTGCCGCTTGTGAAGACTTATACATTATATTTCTATATTTATCGTAAAGTAAAATGTCCAACCCTTTAACTTGACCAAACGCTTTCGCAAGCGCCTGACCGACCGTTCCCAAACCGATAATCCCGATCGTCATATTCATGCCTTCAACTTCCAATTCTTTATTTTTCCCGATTTATACACCTCATACAAGAATGTAAACTTTGACATGTTTGCCAAAAGCGCAAGCAAACTCGGAATGACTTCTTCTGGGTCGTGAAATAAACTAAATAAAAAATTATCAAGGGAAGTTAAAGAATTATACACACTTCCCTTAATGACGTGTTGAAACCAAAACATTTCTATTTTATCCTTCAATTCCACGTTATCAAACCTCCTTTAGATTCTAATTCTTTTGTACGGTTGATGAATATCTTTCAAGTCGTGTTCAAGACGCATTACCTGCCACGTCTTGCATTTTTCTATTTCTTCTTCGGTCAAGCATTCCGGTTGTAAACAATTACGACAATACCGGTCGTGGAATGACCACTCGTTCTTCTCGTCTTTATTTATCAATTACCATCACCTCACTTTTCATTTAACCATTCAGATTCAAATTTCATTATTAAATCGCACATTCTTTTAAAATTTACTACCTTTGGAACATTCCGTGCTTCGTCCGCCATTACCGTGGAACAGGAAAATAGATTAACCAAATTTTCTATGGTTATCATTCGCCGGATTAAATCCCTGTTAGAATGATCAAGTTTCTTTTTCTTCAAATAACAATCCTTCCGTATTTAGTATGCAAATATTACATGCAAACCAATCTTTGTATTTACAATGTTCGCAATCAATGTTCACTTTCTTTAGTATCCGTTCTATCGCTTCTACAATTGCTTTTATTGACACTTTCATGTCGTCTAATTTTTCTTTATCTATACCCGGCAAAGTTGATCAACTTTTTTATTTCTTCAAAAGCATATTTTTCCGGATCCTGCGTGGAATACGGGTTCACTTGTGCTTTAAAGAAATCAAACCAATATTGTAGGATTGAAATGAATACGCTCATTCTCCTCCTTCCAACATACACGGCAAGTTCATTTTCAATGTCAAACAACGAACTGGTTATTTTATAATCCATGATTTTCCAATCTATTTTATCGTCGGCAAGATAATCGTATGGGACTGATATGTTTGATAATAACGTGATACCGGTTTTTTCGTTCCGGTATATTATGAGAAAATCAACGTTATTATCGTAATTCGCCGTTCTGATCTTTAATTTCAAAGAAATCAAATTTTCTATCATTTCCCGGATCTTCTGCATGTTATCTTCTTCAGTCATTTTTATTCACCAATAAGTCATGAACTTTATCAACTTTATCAGACCAAATCATGATAAATGTAAAGCAACGAAAAATAAGTTCGTTAATTTTTTCTTTCGGAAGCGTATTAAGATATTCAATTGCAACTTTATCCGCTTTTACTTTCGGCATTTGGAGTAATCTTTCTATCTGCTTTGCTAACCAATTATCAATATTCTCTTCAGTCATTTTCATTCCTCTTGAATGTTACTCTTACTTCGTTAAGCGGGACAAACTCGTGTTCGCCGTCGTGTCCTAATTCCTTCAAGCAAATGCCGTTTATTAAATAACCGTCTTCGCCGAAGCATTCTGGTGGAAATTGCACGTCGTGGTTAATCGCCAAATCCCAACGCGTCATTAAACAATGCACTTTTATCTCTTTTTCAGTCATTCTTATCCTCTTCCACGTAACCCGTTAGATAACACCGACCGATTTCGTCGTCGACGCTATAAAGAACGGACGAATGACATTCGGATAGGAAATCCAAAGCGTCGTGTAATAACTTGATTGGTATGTCTTCACCATACACGTCAAATTCTATTGACCGGATTTCTTTTCCGTTGTCAAATTCTCTTATTATTTTCATTACACATCACCTCTTTTTTTCTTCTTAACTCTTGGTTCGTAATATAACCCTTCTACGTTCATCACGCAATGTTGACAATACTCCCTGTAATCATACTCGTGCTGACAAGTATAACAACTCACGCCGAACGCCTTGGCACTTTCTTGTATTGTTTTTATCTTCTTCAATATGTCTTGAACGAAATTAATCATTCTTGAACCTCCTTTCGATTTTACTTATCATTTCTTTAACACGCTTTTGCACGGTAAAATCCTTCACGATAAACTCCCGTTGACCGTCCCGTGCTTCCCATAACCTGACTTCAAACGCGTCCCGAATGAAATTCAACAGGTTTTCCTTGCCGAAGTACTTCCCGGATAGTATGTCTTGATAACTATAAATTTCTTCAGGATAGTAATCCGTCGCAAGAAGATTATCGCTTCCAAGCACTTCAAAGAACCGCAAGGTAGCAATCCGCACGTCCGGGTGATTAACATGGACGGTTACTTTCGCACGATTTATTAACCTGTTTAATCCTTCCCGGAACACTTCATTGTTGTAAGCAGACGAATACACCGTGATGTCAATTCCGTCTTTTTTCAGTTCTTTTTTCAGGTATTCAAGAACCTTTACCCGATTCGGATACAACGAACCATAAAATAACACGTCAATGTCCTTTGGCACGTCAAGTTTCTTTATGTATGGTAACACGCAACACGGATTGAAGAATTCTGCTTTATCAAATTTCTTTGCCTTGCCCGGATCGGTCGTTAAGTACAAATCAAACACGCCGACCCAATGCTTGTAATAGTCAGTTCCTGCGTGGTCGTCGCTACACACGCCGATTGTCCTAACACCTAACTTTTGTAATTCATATAACAATTCAGGTGCTACATTCTTATCGTTCCACCAGATATAATATTTCACGTCGTTATTCTTGCAAAAGTCGATCAACGTGCGGTAGTAAGTGTCATATTTTTTCGATCGCGTTATGGACGACAAGTCTGACATTAGGTGATTCCAATTATAACCACGATCTATCTTCAGGATCTTTCGCGTGTCAAACGTGAATAGATTAACGTATTTTTTCAGTTCTTCCGTATAGTATAATTCTAACCGAACTTTGCCGTAAATATTACCTGTAAACAGAACATTCATTCTTTATCCTCCTTCTTTTTATAATACTTACAAACTTCAGCGAAGTGTAACCCTTCTCCTTTTATCGCCCGGTATATTCCGAGTTGAAACAATCGTTTTACATAATAACACGTTTCGTAATACAAACAATTCATGCAATCTTTCATATATCATTCCTCCTTTTCTTCGTAGAAATGACAAATTTCTGCAAGAAAATTTCCATTTTTCTTCTTGAATGCAAAATACAACTTGTCGTCCCATACCTTTTTCAAATAATAACAGGTATTATAATGCAAGCAATTATAACAATCCTTCATTTATCATTCCTCCTTTAATTCTTTTAACCATTTTATTATTTCTTCTTTTAATGCCGGTAACGAGCGCGTGGAAAAATCCGCTTCCCATTCACCCACGACCTCTTTCGCCGTTTCCTTGCTGATTTCAATCATTGCAGAATAGTAATATCGTGGCATTTGTTAATCCTCCAGAAACCTATCTATTAATAAAAAACCAATAAACAAGAGAAAAGATACTATCGTGGTTGTTACCAATAATAATGGAATAAAACCGAATCCAAAATATAATATAAACGGTAAAAACACCACCCACGTGCTACAAAATGATATGATAATCGACATTTCAGCATAAAAAATCATATCTTCTTTATTCACGCCTAAATCCTCCTACATAGATCTCCGTTTATACATATATCTGAATTATTACACAACTCAAAAGAACCCTCTTGTGCCCGACACCAGATAATATCCCAAAGTCTCATTCTTTTCATTTTACGCTCCTTATTTATTTTACAATACACCTTATCACCGTCGTTACGAATGTAATATTTACATTTCATGCACCTTTTTAATGACGGTTCTTGTTTGTAATTGTATGGACAAAAAACAACCTTCTTATTATTACGGAATATCGTAGCTATCATATAACAATTCATTTTCTCTTTCAAATTTTTAATTGGGCAATCTTTATTATGATAAACCTCACCACGGAGATACATATCTAACGGAAATGACGCAAAACAACCTTCACAAGTTACGGAACCACCTAAGTTTATCTTCAGACCACGTTCTTTTGCGTCCTTAATCATGTTATATATCTCCCTACAGGTCATAAACCGATCTTCAACTGGTATCTTCATTCTTTTTCCAACTCGGAATCCAAATAGATATGAACATTTACCATAAATGATACCAACCGTAGTAACAACACGGATATTCTTTCTTTGTCCATTTTACGAATGTAATTTAATGCTTCCCGTTCAATATCATTTATAGGTAATTCGATTGCTTCTTTCAAATACTTTTTTAAAGCGTATTTATCGACCATGCTCACACCTCACTTTATTTTTTACACTTTCAAATTCTTCGCAATAATCGGTGCGTTCCACGTTCCGTTCCCAAAACGTGCAAAAACCGATATAGTCTTCGTATTGAAAATAATAACAGTATTTACAGCGTTTTACCATTCTACCTCACTATTCTTTGTCTATATTCAACCACTTACCCAACGCTTCTATCACGCGTTCTATCTTTTCTATCCGCTTTTCTAACAAGGTCAAGCGGTCAAACTTCGGATTATCCCGGAACTGACATTTTTCGATCGTGGGAACCAAGCAAATGGTCTTTGAATCACCTTGTGCGCGGCATATTCGGGTTTCCTTGTCGTAGTATTTACACAGATCCATTTTTGTCCACCTTTAGATTTTCTGTATCACCACTTAATAACCGTGGGTCGATATCTTTTACTTTTATTTTACCTTCCTGCAGGTCTTTTTGCATTTTTTTAACAATTTCCCAAACCACTTCGTCGGGAATCAAGCGATAATCTGAATGTTTCATTACCATTATTCAAACCTTCTTTTTTCCTTCCATTAATTCTATGAACCGCAGGATTTTTTCTTCGGTTTCTGGTAAGAAATCTGGAAAATGTTCCTCGTCATGAAGATAGCGTTCGTCATTTTGCCAATCCTTACCATAAATTAAATAACATAACCATTGACCCGGATCTCTCCTTTTTGGGTCAAAATAATTTGGGTGGTCTGCAATTAAATCGGTCGCTCGAAATATTATTCTTTCATTCATTTCTATCAAACCTCCTGTTTTTCAAGCGTAACTCTTGCATTACGCATTTTCTTTTCTTTTTTCGTGAGCAGTTTCGGATCTGTTACCACGACACCTTTAGGGCAAATAAGATAACGATTACCTTTTTTATCATTCGCCCAAAAGTGATCCTGCGCAACAATTATCGCGTTTTTTGATAACAGATTTTCAACCAAACCTTCCGGTAAAACCGTAACCCTATTACAAGATTTACATTTTTCTTCTTCTTTTTCGGAAAAATCTACCAATTCGCCACATTCTTGGCAAAAAAGGTATTCATTACAGTGTGGACACCTCATTTATCAAACCTCCTTTTCTTGATATAATGCACAAGCAAGATTATCTGTTTCCAGTTTCAATGCCGTGCAATAATGTTTATTGTCTTTTTTCTCGTAGTGCACGCAAGTTTCACAACGAATAACTTTAAAATCTGAACTCTTATCAGACTTCTTTTCCATTTCTTTAAGTTTCATTTTTAATTTTTTCAATGCCCATTCGTAACATTCTCCAGCTTCCCACGCATCACAAATGTTATCCCACCACGGATTATGATCTCCTAAACGACATTTACTACAACCGTCGTAATCAATTTTATAATGCGCACAATTTGCACAACACTTCACGACCCTTAAGTTCTTTATTCTTTCATTCATTTTATTAAACTTCCTTTTTCTTTTTATACGGACACTTATCTGCTTCATAGCAAAGTAAGTTATCTTCCCAACACCACAAGATAGTCCGATCGCAGGCTTCTAACATTGAGAAGTATTCACAATCGTGGCATTGTAAAAACGACTTCAACTTATTTAATGTCTTATTCTCGTCATTTCCATACAAATCGTCGTCAAGATCTACTTTATTATTTTCATTCATTCAGAATACACACTCCACTTTGTAAGTGCAATAATGTATCGTTAATCTTGACCCTTTTTTTTGTTGTTTCAGGAAGTCTGAAAGGTCGTCGTCATTATCGAATTTTAATATCTCGTTTTTCTCGTTAATAATAAAAGCAATCATTCTATCGCTTCCATTCCTTTTTATCAATTATATCTAATATTTCATTCACCCGATACTTATAATCCAATCTTTCTATATCCACGCGACTGATATCCTGATTGGTAATTATGTTCTTCTTCGGCTGACCGCACGCAAGAATGTCATACACGCGACCTTGTATCATTCCGCGTTCTATCATGTCTTGATTGTGGATTGCAAATACATTCATTGCTTGTGTATAGACGCGTCGTGTTTCTTCATACGGAATGTATTTTCCTTTCCACGTGATAGACGGGTGATAAAAAGCGTCCCACCCATTACCGTACACGTGAATGTTGTCTTTATCCCGGAAATATTTCATTAGTAAACTAATCTTCCGGTCGTCGTAATTACCCACGTATAAGTAATTACAATCATAATTGCCCATAAAATCCGGGTGAAACGTCCACGTATCCGTGGCGCATTCTACAAAGTAAGCAACCTTACCGCTTTGTCGGATTTCATTCACGTGTGATTCACTTATCGACAGATAAAAATCATAACCGTAATCTTCGGTCAGTATCCATTGCATGTTAATGGGTGATGACACGACCCAAAATATCTTTACCGCAGGACATATTGACATTGCGTGGTGTATTCCGCCGTAGGTATTACAGTTATTAATCACGATATCATACGGTTTGGTGATGGCGCCCTGCCAATTGGTTATGTCATACAGGTGCGCCGTGAAGTTCATTCGTTGCAAGACCGATTGTAACTGCATGAATTCTAGCGATTCACCCCATATTTCTTCTGGATTAAAGTATCTTGGACAAATCAACGCAATCTTCAATACCGTAACACCTCTTCAAGTTCTTCACGGATTACTTCTTTTCGGATAGGAAAATCGTATGATTCTAACGGTAAACAAAGTGATTTATAATCTTCATAATGATATTGTGAAGGATACACGTCTAACGACAAGCACGCAAGGTCAAATGACTTTGCGCCTATCACGGGCATTGGATTATAATAGTATCTACAATCCGCAACGCGTTTAATCCATTCGTGCCAATGCATTTCGGGTAAAATATCTACATTCTTCCAGTTAGAATAAAATCCATTCCCACGATTGCACATTGTTAATAGGATCTTCTTATCCGGAATGGCCTGTTGTAACGTCCACGTGCGAATCCCACCATACACCTTTGACATTGAACCAATCGAAATTAAATCATACTTCCGTTCGTTGAATGGAATTTTAAATTGACTAACCCATTTAACCGGATATGGCGTGTAAAACTTTCTGGTTATCTGCAGGTTTGAATACAAAACAAATGATATATCGTCTTCGTGCGTGTAAACCAAATCAACTTTATCCCGCACGGTTTCACAATGCCGAACCTGTTCTTCTGGTTCTAATTCAAATAACCGTTGTATTTCACCTTCTTGTAATAACACGATTTTAGCTTCAGGCATTAGTAATTTTACTTTCTTGATTACTTTCAGGTGATAATTAATTGGCGCTTTTGCCTGTTGAACGAATACAATATCAAACGCTTTCGGGTAGGTTTCAAAACTCATGAATATGGACGTGGGACAATAGAATACTTCTTTTGGGAATAAATCACCTAAGGCACCCCAATTATAATAACGGGGTGGATCTGTAACCTTATCCCACCACCCATACTCCTGTAATGCCGAAATTAACATTATTTTCATTCATACCACTTCCTAACGTCATTCCCTTTTGCGAATAGCATTTCTAACATGTCATTTCTGTAATCATAAAAGAAGTTTAATTTCATTTTTTGCCACTTGAACTTGACTTTTTGAATGTCATTCCTTAAATATCCCGGTAAATTCACGACGGAAGAACAAACATACTTGGCAATGTTAATGATTCTATCGGTGAAGTGTTCGTGCATGAATGGAATTGAAGTTTCCATGAGTACCGGCGTGTTCAAATCCAGAATGTTATACAAGCACGTAAACATGTCCAAAAAGAAATCTGAAAGATTACAATAATATCGACCACACAACACGCGCTTGATTTCGTCTTTAAACGTGTCAAAAAATGGTGAAGCGTGATACTGATCATAAATGCTTTTCCACATTCGCTCTTGCCACCAAGAATCAAAATTACATATCCTTATCAACGAAAAGACGCGATCTGGTGGCATTGCCACGGGTATTTTATTACCATTATATTCACAGCGATCCATAGAATATCTTTCGGCGTCCAATATCACGATACCATCACTTTCATGTGCTTCTATCCAGAACTTTGGCGTTCCAAAAAAAGAAGGATAATCAATCAACACTGATCTTGCCATTCTTAATAACCTCCTCTAAACCACGCACGATTATGTCTTTGCCGTCTAATAGACCCACGCCCGTGGATTCAAAATCCTTCAATTCTGGTTTATGAATCACGGTATAACTATCTTGCTTGAATATTTCCGTAATGATATAATCCAACGTGAGTGGTTCTTGGCTGATAATGTCATACACTTCGCCGTTCCACGTGTTATTTAATATGATATCAACGGTTCTTTTTACCACGTCAGGAAGGTAAGTAAAATAGAATTTCTTGAATGGGTTATTATACACTTCAAACTTGCCGTTTAGAAACTTCGTAATGATCCGATCTTCATATGGATCGTCCTTGCCAAACACGTGTGAATACCGAATCACGATATACTTATCATGAAGGAAATTCAGCAGGTATTCAATGATATACTTGGTATGCTTGTAATAACTTCGACCGTTCGATACAACTTCAAGCGAACTTGCGAAAACGAACGGTTTATCATATTCAATGCATTTATCAATTATCTTAACATTTTCTAACACGTTCGACCGAAACGCTTCGTCCTTATGTCTTTCGCAATACGCAATACGTGGCACCGAAATGAATGAAACCACCACGTCAATAACTTCAAACACTTCCCACCAGAATTTAAAACCCAAATCAACGCTTACTTCTTTCCCGTCAAACCATGCCACTTCATAATTACTTATTTTTTGATCATAAATGTAAACAGAATGACCGCGCCTTTTCAGTTCCTTACACACCTCTTTACCTATGAAACCCATTCCACCACAAACCAAGAAACTATCCATTATCTCACCTTCCACACGTCGCACGACTTGCACGGTTCTTTATTATACGGCGTGTTTTTAAAACCACACTTGCGACAGTATTTATTATAAATTTTCATTTGCCAATTAAGGTATGCTTCCATGCAACGACTAAACATTACTTTCCACCATTCCTGAAATACTTGTCTATAACTATGATCGCATTCCGGACGTCTTCCGGAAGTATTAACTTGCATTCTTTTGCATTACTAACATTTCCTTTCATATTTCTTATCGTGATTACCTTCCGGAGCATTAGTTCCTTCATTATCTTGTAAACCGTGCTACCGTTTAAACCCATTTCAGATTTTAATTCCTTAAGTGGAACGTAACCATTCTGCTTGGCAAGCCGAAGTATGGTTTCGGTTTTTCGCCGTGTAGAAAATACTTCTTCCATTCACACCACCTCACTTTTTATTATATTCTTTATGTTCGGAACTTTTTTCAGGATCACTTCTTCTATTTTCGGGAATTCCCAGTCGGGTTTTCTTCCTGCAATCAGGTGATACCGGTCGTGTTTTTGTTTCTGGTATTCTTTCGGTTTTAACCAACCAAAATGCGCAATAAACGCCGTTGGGTGCTTGTACATTCGCAACGACGATCTTTTTGGTATCAGGTATTCATGGACCTTGCCCGTCCATTCGAAATTCGATTTTCTGTATAACCGAAATTGGACGTCGGGATAACAGCCTGAATCGACCCGAACGTGCTCGTAATCGCCGAAATAATTATGTCGCTTGAATCCGATTGCATTCACCGATTTAAGCAACGACCGTTCGATTTCCTTGTAATTAATCAGGCATTCGTCCGTGTCCAAATGTAATACCCATTCGGTTAAAGATTCCTTCGTCAGTTCATTCCTGACCGAAGCAAAATCGTCAATATCTTCGTCGGTAATGTATTCCACGAGATACGCGTTACCGCGTTTCTTCAAATTTTCGACCATTTTAAGCGTATAACTCCTGCAAAATCGATCAATCTCGTCTAATTGCCTTCGCCGGACAATGCAAACCGTAACGTCATTCATTATCACAACACTCGCATTTTGGTTTCTTATTCAGATATGTATCCGGAATGACAATCCCGGAATCACGACCGCATTTTTCGCATTCAAAATAGACTATCTTCCGTTTCGTATCCCAGACCATTTCCCAATGCGCCCCGCAACACTTCGAATGAATGTAATAACGCTCGTCAATCACGTTATCGGTCAACATTCACGCCACCTTATCGTTCTTCGATTTAGCCGCAAGCACGAATTTATAAAAACTATCCGCTAGTAACCTTTTTAGTATTTCATACAAGGTAATCCAACGATCTAACTGAATCTTCAAATCGCCGTAGTTCCTACCAGCCCGTATTCCTGTTTTCATGTCTTTGGAAATGTTTTGTAACATTCCCACAAGGCATACCACGATATCTTCGTATGTTTCACGGATCTTAAACATTAATTCTTCAGTCATATAATTTCCACCTGCCATAATCTAACCGCGCCCGACAGCGTGGACATATTTTTGGTTTTTCAACCTTTGGTTGCCATTCATAACCGCAATGCTTACACTTTAACTTTTTTTCCATATGAATCACCTGTAATATCATATTATGTTGTAGTATATTAAGATTTTGCATGACAAAAGTTAGGTATTAAAAAAATTAATGACTGACCATTAGTTTTTTTACTTACTCAAAAATGAGTAGGTATCACGATTCATATTTAAAGCCTACTCAAAAATGAGTATTCGCCGACTTTTTGGAGAATAGTTTAAATAGGACGGATTCGAAAAAATGTCACGCTACGGACATGAGCTGGAGTGCAACGGAAGCGAATGTCCGTAGCGAAGCGTCACGGGACGTGCGCAACAGGGGGGGCGGCAACAAGAAATGCATGTAACGACGAAAACGCGCGTGATTATAATATATAATTATTATTTATTATATAATGTGATAAATAAAGGGTACAAATAAGTACCCTTATAAGGGTACATATAAGGGTACCGGGAAGGGATTCTCTCAGATATGTTTATATCCTACCGTGGTATAGTGATTCATACCGAAGAATAGGTGGTGAATGTTATCGATTTAAAAATCGAAAATAACCGGTTGATAATCACCATAGATTCAAACGAAGTTGACAACGTGGTGAAAAATGCGTCAAATGGCGTCCGTGAATATGAAATAAAATTACCTTTGTGCCATGCCGACAATGTAGATTTACTCGTGGATTGTGGTTTGTATCCTTCGCCCGCAGCATTGTTCATTTCAATGATTGAATGGTGGTTAAATCAACCTTCAACACGTAAGAAGGTGGAATACGCTTTGGAATGGAAACAGAAGTATATTAAAAAAATACGAGGTGATGTGTATGGAAAATGTTGACCTGAAGATTGAAAACAACAAGTTAATAATTACTATCGACTTGGCCAAAGAAGGTCGCCCGTCGAAAAGCGGTCTTTCGACCGTGATAGCGACCACGCGTGGTAACGTGCCGATAGGACATGAAAATATGAAGCTCGGTTTGAACCTGTATAAACCGGTGAATAGATAATGTCAGAACGTAATCTTCCTACCCGGAAAAAGATTGTTAATTTTCTTTCAAAACTTGATATAAAACGATTAGAAATCAAGAATGAACGGGAATTAGAACTCGTGGTTTGGGGTTTGCTTTGCGGTCGGTGGAATGAATTTATTCAATATAGAAAAGTGTTCGGTGGTAGAACTGCAGATATTTCTTTGAATAATATACCGATTGAAATTAAATATATAACAAAAATTTCCGAAAAAGATAGGTGCGTCGGTCAGGTGCTTGATTATATTAATGAAGCGAATGAATGCGTGGTAATAGCAATTGACCCGAAGGAATATTTAAAAAATAGTAATATACAGAAGATTAATAACGTTTCTGTTATATTACTTTAATTCTTTTTTTATATTTTTTTTGTAGATTGTCAGTATGTTTCGCATTGTTACGTCGGTTATGCCGTAGAAGTGGCTGATTTTTTCCTGCGTGTGTAGTGGTAGTCCTTCTGGTCTTGCGGAATGATTTATTACCACGAGATACCATATTGCCGCCGCCCGTGCCAAAGTTGACTTGCCTATTAACTCGTTGTCTTCATGTTTTGCGATTTTTTCGGCGAATGGTAGTAGTTCTTCATACACGGGATACTTTTTTGGTAGCATTCGTATGTTGTGGATTAACAGGTTGTGGGTTGGGCAGAAGTTTGTTTCTTCTTCGGAAAATAATTTGGATATTTCTTTGCTTTTTAGCTTGAATTTCACGCCGAAGGATAATGCCACTTCCTGTATCTTATTAAACGGTATGGAATCACGGCATTGCCGTCGCGAAATCACGTATATTAATCGCATGATTTCCTTCATGGTAATGCGGTGTTTTATCGTGTTAATTTTTTCCTTGCATTCATTGATCACGTTTTCGCTTACGGTGATACCCATGTCGTGGCACCTTATTATCACGTTGTCAAGCATTCTTAACCGTCTTTCGATCGTGATTTTTCTTGACCGTTCCAGTTCTACATTCCGGTTCCGTTTCTTGTAACATTCCCTGCTACAATACTTTCTTTGTTTCACTTCCGTGTAGAATTTCGCATTGCAAACCGGACAGGTTTTTTCAATCATTCTTATCAACCTCCTATAACCTATTCTGAATGTCTATAAACTTCATCACGATTGCCCGCCAATGCTTGCGTGGTGTGATTTCACAATACTTGATAAATTCATCACAATAACTATCCGTTTTATGATTTTTACAATACTTGATAAACTCGTCATAAGTTCTGAATTTTCTTATTTTAGTAGTTCTTCGTCTTGATTCAGTATCTACTTTCGACGGTGGCGGGTAAAAACCGACTGGTTTCATTCTTTTTTTACTTTCTTCTTTTTCGTCTGGTTCAGATAATATATCCCAGCTCATTTTGCCATTTCCTGTAAGAATTTAATTTCCTCATCGGTAAGCTTGCTTTTCATATATTTTATAATCGTCATATTCTTCTCTTTTATCGCAAAATTGAAAAGTTTAAAGAGAATTTTATCACGCCTGAGATAGTTATCAATGTCGTTATTTTCAGAAATGTAAATTCGTACCGGAGTAGTTTCTTCGTAGGTATCACTGATATGTTTTGGCACGGCGATCAATCCTTTTTTTCTCTTGTGGTTATCCTTTGTTTTTGTATGATATATTGTTAATTTACCATCCCAAAATTTCATATACATCACCTCACTTGGATAACTTTTGGTAACCTATGATAACCCATGGTTATCTACTATTTGAACCTACCGCCGTTTTTTATACACCGGGAACGTGATTTTTGGCATTGTCATTTATAAAGCGGGTATTGCGATTGGTATTGTAATACTTGAGGATGACTTTTTGAGGTATTGTGATGACTGAAAAAAGAAGAGTTACGGCAATGGCGACGCACG
>Ga0164318_10002554_pt1 | contig 16972 bp, 29 predicted proteins | sample GuaBasSedimGuay9_FD_113734 | JGI IMG/M metagenome (GOLD analysis project Ga0164318, IMG submission 113734) | Subseafloor sediment microbial communities from Guaymas Basin, Gulf of California, Mexico - Guay9, Core 4571-4, 0-3 cm | ecosystem: Environmental > Aquatic > Marine > Hydrothermal vents...
AATAAATGAAATCTATTATTATATTTCGCATTAGGGGTATAATAATGTTTACGAAAGGTCAAAAAGAAGGTGTAATTAACTAAGTCTGCGGTGTCTGTTTTGAGTTAAAGCGGGAATTGCTGGTTGCAGGATACTTTTGTATCACGGAAAAAATATCCATACCTGCACGGGCGGGTTTTAATATGTGGCCTGTTGCTTCTGTTGTGGCTGTTGTTGTTGCAGGGCTTATGGTTCCCATGGGGGGCTGCTGTGCTGGATGGGGTTGGTGGGATTATTTTGCTTATTTATTTTCTTGCGCTTTCGTCGGCTGCTGTTTATATGGCGGGTTCTCGTCTTCTAACCCGTTTGGGGTTATGGGGGCTATCAGGGGGATTACGCAGATGATTGCTTATGAGGTTCCGTTTATTGTCTCGATCCTTGTCCCGATTATTGCGCTTATGGGGCTTGGTGGTGTGGATTATCTTAGTATTAGTGCTATCAATGGTTTCCAGGTGAATAATGTGTGGCTGATCCAGTTGTATCCGCTTGCAGGTGTTGTGTTTCTTTTGACGCTTGTCGGGAAGATTGAGATGCCGCCGTTCCATACGCCTGGGGCGCACTAGGAGCTTGCGGGGGGGTATAGTGCTGAGTATTCGGGGGCAGGGCTTGGGATGATTGAGGCTGCGCATATCATTAAGGGCTTTGTTGTTATGGGTCTTGCTGTCGCATTGTTTCTCGGCGGGGCTGGTACGCTTCCTGTGTTTATTGGTAAGACTTTTGGGTTTTTGGTTGTGTTGACTGTTTTGAGGGTTGTTATGGCGCGGCTGCGGATTGACCATATTCTCGAGTTTTACTGGGTGCTTGCGATTGTTGCAGGTGTTGATTTGATTAGGGTTATTCTTGTTCCCGCGGGATTGTAGGTTGTGATTATGAAGCTGATTATTGAATGTGTGAAAAATGTTTTGAAGAAGCCGTTTACGCAGAAGTATCCAGAGGAGAGACTGGAGATTCCTTCCTGGTTGCGCGGGAATTATGTGTATGATAAGGAGAAGTGCGTGTATTGCGGGTTGTGCGCGCGGTATTGCCCGTCAAATGCGATTACTGTCAATCGTGAGAAGAAGGAGTGGTGTGTGGATATCGGTAAGTACCTGTTTTGCGAGCAGTGCGCGGAGGTGTGCCCTACTAAGTGTCTTGTGCTTGGGATGGAGTTTGAGCTTGTTGCAGTTGGTAAGGGTAAGTTTGTCTTTAGGGGATAAATGAGATGATTGAGCGGTTAGGGAAGATGAAGTGTGAGCATTTGGTGATTTTTGCTGTTGTTATCGGATTTGTGGTTATTACGTTCTGGAGGGGGGTCTGGGGGCTTCTTGATCTGTATTTGTTTCCTGGTGATCCGGAGTTGAGTTTTTAGAGTTCTATTGTTATTGGTCTTTGGGTTCTTGTTGTGACTCATTATGCGACTAGGGAATTGGTTTAGTTTGTCTACTGGAAATATTTGCAGTTTGTTTATGTGTGGTTTATTGTTTCTGGTATGAAGAAGGGATTTTAAGTGAGGGTTATGTGGTTTGACTATGCTGGGTTTTTGCCGGTACGGTTATGAATTCTTTTGATAAGAGGCCTGTGATGGCAAGGATTGTCAGGCCGGTTACAAGGGAGAGGTGGGGGTCTTTTAGGAAGGTGTTTTGCGAGCTTAGTTCGTAGATGCCGCGCCAGAAGAGTATTACGCCTGTTGCACCTGAGATTGTTAGGGTTATGTGCCTGAAGTAGGAGAATTCGCGCTTTATGCTGTGCTGGACCATGGATTGCAGTGAGGATAGTTCTGATCTCAGGTGATACTTGAGTTCTGTGTCTTTGATTTGCTGGGTGTCTTTTTGGATGTTTCTTATCTTTTCTATTATTTTTTGCTGCATGGAGGTCACGTTTAGAGGTAAAATTCTTTTTTCAGGTAGTCCATTATGCGACTGTGGATGTCTTTTGAGATTGCTATGCCTATTTCGCGGGTGCGACCGTACCTGCCTTTTGAGATGACTTTGGCGCTTATTATGCTTAGCATGTCGAGTTCGGTTATTATGTCTGATATGCGCCGCTGTGTCAGGGGCTTTAATGATATTTGTGAGCATATATTCTTATATGTGTCATAGACTTCGCCTGTGAGTATTTTTTCTTTGCTGATGCCGTCAAGGAGTGTGAATATGCTGCATATGACTGCTTTGGATTGTTTGGGCTGGGTCTTTACGACTTCCATTATGCGGTCCATGTCTACTTTGGATTCTGCCATGTCTACGTGCTTTTCTGTGATCTGGGTGTTGTTGTTCCTTTCTGCTAGTTCACCTGCTACTCTTAAGAGGTCAAGAGCGCGGCGGGCATCGCCGTGTTCCTGGGCTGCGAGGGCTGCGCATTTGGATAGCACCCCGTCTTTTATTTTGTCTTCGCTGAAGGCTATTTTTGCGCGGTTGAAGAGGATGTCCTGTAATTGTACTGCGTTGTAGGGTGGAAATACGAGCTCTTCTTCTGATAGGGCGGATTTTACTCTCGCGTCTATGTAGTCTGTGAATGAAAGGTTGTTTGAGATGCCTATTATTGATATTTTTATGTTCTGGAGTTCCTGATTTATGCGGGTGAGGTTGTATAATAGCTCGTCGCCTACTTTTGATATCAGTGCGTCTATCTCGTCTATTATGATTATGACTACGCCTTTGCGCTCTTCAAGGGCGTCGAAGAATATCTTGTATACGTGATCTGTGGGTAATCCTGTTGCAGGTACTTCTTTTTCGAGTATGTTTGCAAGGTGCGCTAAAAGGCGGTATTCTGTGTCTGCGACTCGTTTCATTTTGCAGTTTACGTACATTATGTAGAGGTCTGATTCTGCTTTTTTTGCTGCTATCTTTAGCTGATTTGTGACGTATGTTGTTATGAGGGTCTTTCCTGTGCCTGTGCTGCCGTAGATGAATACGTTCGACGGCCGGTCGTTTTTCAGGGCAGGGGCGAGTATCAGTCCTAATTGATTTATCTGATTGTCTCTGTGGGGTACGTCTTCAGGGGTGTATGATATTGTGAGTGCTTTCTTGTTTGAGAATATTGGCTCTTTGTCCATATAGTCGCTGAATAGGTCTTGTATTGTTTTTTGGGACATGTGTATCAGGTCTTTTTTTTGTGGTTTCGTTGTTTGATTTCTTTGCATATTATTACTGTTTTACTGATTATGGTTTGGTATAATATATTTGTTGGTATTGTATGTGTTTTTGGTTTGTTTTATGTGGTAGAAATTTTTGTGTTTTCGGTTTGGTATATATGATGTGAAGTTTTGGTGTTGTATTTTTAGTGTGTTTCTATAGGAAATGAAGGTTTATATTAGTTTCTATGAGAAATTAGGGGTAGTTCCATAGGAAGTAAAGGGGTTGATTGAATTGTTGTGGGGGTGACCCCTTGATTTCGTGTGGAAGTTATGTTTGTTGTTGTTTTGTTTTTTATTATTATTATGTTATATATATATATATATTATATATATATTATATATATATATATTATATTATTGAAAATTTTATTATTATATATTACAATATATTATATTATATTGTATTGATAATAATATTAATGATAAATTATATTGATGTTGTCGATGTAGTTTAACGATGGTGCTGATGTGGTTGTTACTGAATGATAATCGACAAGCTGAAGAGATAAAGAATTGACTAAGTTCATGAGGAGTTATGGAAATTTGTGGTTGGATTGTATAATTTTCAATGTTTGTTGGTGATTTATTATTAACTTGTGTTGCAGTGGAAATGAAGGGGTATGGGTTAATAGTAAATCATTTATTGTGTTAATTTGAAACGCAGAGTTTGGTGTGTTTTGGATTGTGATGTTGTTTTTGTTTGTTTGTTTTTTAGGGTTTTGTTTGTATTGGGTTGTGTGTATATGTATTTTGTTGTGTTTGTTATACAGGTTTTATGTTTGTTTTCAGGTTGGCTATGAGTTGGTCTACTGTTTCGAGTTGTGATATGATGAGTGGGATTTTTTCTACTTTTGCGATTCTTTGGGCTAGTCTGTCTATTTCTTTTGGGCCGTGGAAGATTACTGCGCTGGGTTTTAGGTTTGTTACTTTTATGGCGATAAGGGGGGATCTTCCGCGTTCGACTTTTGTGAATATGAGGGCGCGCTCTGTTGTCATACTGTAGAGTTTTGCGAGTTCTTTTGGGGATAGTTCGATTATTGCTTTTAGTGAGTCTATGATTGTGTAGCCGTAGAGTGGTTTTTGTGGTTCGTTTTCTTCGTTGATTAGTTTTCCGTTGACGTATGTTGTGATGTCTTTGAGTGTGTAGGGTTTTGTTGTTTCACAGATATCCAGTATAGCGTCTGATAGGGTTTCGTTTGAGTACAGGCTGTTGAATTGTTTTGTTATTGTGTTGCCGTTTGTTTTGTCGATTTTGAGGAGGGAGTTTACTATTTTTTTTATCATTGCGACTCCAGGGGATTTTCTTCTGCCTGATTCGTAGTCGGATATTACTGAAGGCATGAGGCTCATTTTCTGTGCAAGTTCGCGCTGGGGTATTTTGAATATAGTTCTCCATTTCTGGATGGCGGCGCCTGGTTCTTGTGCGAGGACTATTTCACCTGCTATTTTTTTGGCTAGTTTTGTTTTTTCTATATCATGTTCGTGCTGTTGCATGTTTTTTGTTATGCGGGGTATTCTTAAATAGGTTGCTTTTTTAGGGTTTATTACATAGGCTGTTGCTGTGGAGTGAAAGTGTAAGTTACCCTTACTCGATATTAGGAGTTATGTCGTATTTATTTGAATTATTTTTATTTCTGTTGGTAAAGCGCCTGATTCGAGTATTGACTGTAAGTGGTTTATATTTTTCCATGCATCGTCTCTTGAGTTACCCGGGCCGCTTATCAGTATATTATCTTGTGCTTTACCCTGCAAATCGGAGGATATTTTTTGTGAATCAATAAGTTCACCATCGAGATATAAATCAATGTTGCTCGACAAATAGCTTCTGCTACCTGAAAATTCTTTTGTAAGGTCATTTGTGACCTTTGCAAGTCTATTAGCAGCAGTTTGAGATATCTTTATTGAGAACTGATACTGCCAGTTGCTTCCTGTTCTAGATATACTTGTGTGTTGAGCATTGTTAAATACCTGTTCTATGTCTTCACTTGCTATCACAAACGCTCTCAAGATTATAACATCATCATCTGTCCTGTTTACATACTTAATCTGTACTCCTTCAAAGTCAATTGTGTCATTGACCTCAAGCGCAACGTCGCCAATCTCTATCGCACCTGAAGGCAGAAGCGCAATATCATGCGGTTTCTTATTGAAATTAAATACAGCAGTTCTACCTTTGAAAGTAATATTTCTATCTATAATAGCCTTAAATTTACCATGTCTTTCTATCAATTCCCTTAATTCTTCTTTATTGATATTGGGTATTGGTATCTGTAGTTGCACATATAATTTTCCGTCTATTTCAATAGGTTGTAGTTGGTTTTTTCTTATACCATATTCATAAATTCTTTTTTCGAGTATATCTATTACTTTCATAGCGTTGTCTTTTGTGGGATTATTCAGTTGGATAAGTATGCTAGTGCAGTTTGAGTCTCCACATTGGAACTCTGGTTTGTTAACATCTATCGATGTGAGGCTAGTATTAAGTTGATTTGTCTGTTGAATGTTTGCAGTCCACATATATCCAATGGCAATCACTATAATAGATAGAGTTATGAATAATGTAATCGTCATTAGTATGATGGCTGTTATTACGCGCATTAAAGTAATTTCGTGGATTTCCTTAAGTACTATGATGAAAATATAGAAGTAATATATTAACACAAAAATATTTATTATCGGTATCCATATCAGTAGCGAAAATGCTGTGAGATATGCCATGACTCTAAAGGTTATCTCATAATTCTTCTTTGATCCAACAAGTTTTAGGAACAGATGGTATATTGCAGAAGAGACAAATAATCCGATTGCACCCATAACAATCGCAGAAAGAAGCCATAGCGCTACAAATGCATTCAAATATAATCCTTGAGACACAAGAGCCTGTTTTAACTGTAGTAATTGCATCTTCTCCGAAGTTGCAAAGAACATGACAATAGACAATATTGATGCGACAACCAGATTAAACATAGCAAACCTGAACGGCTCTCCAAACCCTCCTGTAGTCGGCATAGTTTTGAAGAATTGCTTTGGTTATAGTATTATCGTTTTTACATTCTTAAACCATTCATCAAAAAATTTCATTCAGTCACCTTTTCTGTCTGATATTGCAATATATAGTACTTGATAAGACTATTTATACTTTTTATCCGACGTAGCCAAGTATATCAGGGTATCTTATGTTATTGGTTGGATGATATGAGAGGTTTTGTGTAGTCAATAATTGCGTGTAATTTGTGGTGAGTGTGCAGAGAATGTTTGTGGTTTATTTAACAGTAGGTAAGTAATAAAAAGTTTAGTGCACAAAGATATAGTGAATAAGGGTGTAGGTGCGATGTCAATGGATGTGAAAAAAAACAGTGGGCATGAGATTACACGAAAAGAGGAGCTTAATTCAGGCGATTACCTGATTGAGGTTAGGGCGCCTTTGGTTGCTGCGAAGTTTATGCCAGGTAATTTTGTGATTTTTCTTCTGCATGAGAAGGGGGAGAGGGTTCCTATGTCTGTGCAGAAGGTAGAGGGAGATAGGATTACTGTGTTTTTTAAGAAGTTGGGTAAGACTTCGCGCGAGTTGGATTCGTGGCATGTTGGGGATTGTATTAATTCTGTTGTTGGTCCGTTGGGAAATGCTATTGAGCTTAAGAAGTATGGTAATGTGGTGTTTGCGTCTGACTTAGTGTGCGGTCATGCTGAGAATTATGCTGCTGTGAAGGGATTAAAGGGGGCAGGCAATCATGTCATTTCAATGCAGTCTTTTCCTACGAAGGATGATGTTTATCCCCGGAAGGAGTTGAGTACTATGGCTGATGAGTATTTCCTGACTACAGCGGATGGGTCGCAGGGGATTAAAGGTCATTATACTGATGTCCTGAAGGGACTGCTTGATGAAAATAAGGTTGATATGGTTTTTGCGGGGGGAGATATTCCGTCATTGGGGAAGTTGTCTGAGTTGACTAAGAGGTATAATGTGAGGACAATGGTTACGTTGCGGCAAATTATGATTGACGGTACCGGAATGTGCGGGGCATGCCGTGTTTTTATTGATGGTGAGATGAAACTAACTTGCATAGACGGGCCGATGTTTGATGGTCATAAGGTTAATTTTGAGGAAGTGATTGCGAGGCTTGGGATGTTTAAGGAAGAGGAGTCTGTTGCGATGGAGGATTACAATAGCAGGGGGGTATGTCATGAGCGCAAATAAGGTGAAGAGGGTTCCTATGCCTGAGTTGGCTGTTGAGGAGAGGGTTAAGACATTTGATGAGGTTCCTCTTGGATATACTGAGGAGCAGGCGGTTTTAGAGGCAGGGCGCTGTATGCAGTGTGGTAATGCGCCGTGTATCATGGAGTGTCCTGTTAATATAGATATTAAGATGTTTTTGAAGCAGGTTTCTCTGAAGGATTTTAAGGGGGCTTTTTTGACTATCAAAAAGTATAATCCGATACCTGCGATTACAGGGAGGGTGTGCCCGCAGGAGACACAGTGCGAGGGTGTGTGTACGCTTGGAAAGATTGGTGATGCGACGAATATAGGTAAGGTGGAGTCTTTTGTGGCTGATTGGGCGAGGAAGAATAATGTGCGGGAAGAGTTTGATGTTGTGGAGAGGTCCCAAAAGGTTGCTGTGATTGGGTCCGGGCCTGCCAGTATCAGTTGTGCTGTTGATTTGAGGAAGAGCGGTTATCAGGTTGTGATGTATGAGGCGCTGCATAAGGCGGGTGGGGTGCTTCAGTATGGTATTCCTGAGTTCAGGTTGCCGAGGGATGTTGTGGATGCGGAGTTGTCTTATCTTTCTGATATCGGTGTTGAGATAAGGTTGAATAGGATTATAGGGCAGAATGTTTCTTTTGATGAGTTGCGTGATGAGTATGATGCTATTTTTGTCGGGACTGGTGCTGGTGCGCCGCTTTTTTTGGGTATTGACGGGGAGAAGCTGAATGGTGTGTATTCTGCTAATGAATTTCTTATCAGGGTGAACCTGATGAAGGCTTATAAGTTCCCTGAGTATGATACGCCTGTGAGAGTGGGTGGTAAAGTGGGGGTAATTGGTGCTGGGAATGTTGCTATGGATGCTGCGAGGAGCGCGGTTCGTCTCGGGGCTGAGGTTCATGTCCTTTATCGGAGGACGAAGAAGGAGGCGCCGGTGAGGGTTGAGGAGATGCGCCATGCGATTGAGGAAGGGATTAATTTTGTTGAGCTTGTTGGTCCTGTGAGGATACTTGGCGAGGAGGGATGGGTCAAGGGTATTGAGCTTGTAAAGATGAAGTTGGGGAAGCCTGATAAGAGCGGTCGGCCCAGGCCTGTGCCTGTTCGCGGCAGTGAGTTTACGATGGATCTTGATACTGTTGTTGTTGCTCTTGGTACGAGGCCAAACAGGTTGTTTTTGAGTAGGGTACCTGGGCTTGAGACTACGGATAAGGGTATTATTATTGTTGGTGATGATTTGGCTACTAATATTGACGGTGTTTTTGCCGGCGGTGATGCTATTAGCGGGGGGTCGACGGTTATACTGGCGCTGGGTGAGGGGCGGAAGGCTGCGAAGTCGATTGAGGATTATTTGGCGGGTTGAGGGTCAGGCAGAAAAGGTTTAGGGTAGAGGTGGCTGAGAGGTCGTTGGGGTGTTTCTGGGCTGAGTTGTTGGAGTAATATCTGTTATGTTCTGTTGCTTTGGATTGGTCTACTTTTTTTGATATTCATTTAGTGCTTTGATGCATGATGATGTTGTAAATATTCGATTTTGATCTCTTGCATCTTCCCGCCAGCGATTTGAATGGTGCCATGGTTGAGTGTTTGAAGGTAAGGGAAATTGAAGTATTGGTGTTGTGTTCCAACTGCCGTCATCTCTTTGACTTGATAGTAATTTTTCAACGCGCGAGTTAGCAGTCTCGTAATCTTTTTTGTTTCTAATTAATGCTTGTATTGATAATGCAAGGTAAAATGGCACATTAGGAATATTATCATTTTGTGCAATCCATTCTGTTGCTTTTTTAACCTGATCATCATATCCTAATTTTGAAAGTGCCTCGAGTGAATGTGTGGTTGCGTATACGTCACTAGTCCACCAGTAAGATTTCCATTGACTATCTTCTTGTTGTGTGTTTATAGTTGAAGACATAACTATTTGGACAAATGTCTTCACCATATCCTTAAAATTGCCATGCAATTTTAGGATCCAGTGAATCGAAGATTCACCAGGATAGATTAAGGTCTCTTGGTTTTTGGCTAAGTTTATCCATATAGTAACGACCTTAACTATAAAAGAAATTGAACTGCAATATCATTATCAAAATTTGCCAATAGTGCAGAGGCAGTAATATCCGGAGTGGATGAACATCAACTTTCAACTGACATTTCAGGAGGTATTCTCGCATAATTTCTTATTGATTGTTCTTGATAAGTTCTTGGCAATCCAATATAAAGGTCAATTATTGTTGGATTGACTATAATTAATTTTCATTCCTTAGCAACGGTAGAAACTGGATGAGCGTTGAGTTGTAGGGCTTTAATTTGATGTGTATTGCGTTCGAAAAGTATATAATATTATCGGGGTATTCTTGTAGTATGGTTGGGAGAATATTTTGTTTTTGAGTGTGATGGTTAATTGTTAATTTTGATGTATGTGTGGGTGATGTGATGGCGAAGGTTTGTGTTGAGATTCCACAGGAGATTGTGGATGATGTGCGTGCGCATGTGGGGGATGATAAAAAATTTGTTAATTTTTCGGATGCAGTGAGGACTGCGCTTCGTAAGATGCTTGACCAGCTTGATGAGGTTGACAGGCGGCATGGGAGAATTGAGGGGGGATGAGTATGATTAAGGTTTCATGGGATGATTTTTTTGGGCTAACGCAGATGCTTTCTGATAAGCTGAAGGATAAGGATTTTGATTCTGTTGTGTGTATCAACAGGGGAGGGCTTGTTGTCGGGAGGATGCTTTCTGATGCTTTGGGGCTGCCTTTGGGGGTTATCAGTGCTAAGTCTTATGGTGTCGGGAAGGCGGATAGTGCGGGTAAGGTTGTTGTGGATGAGAAGGTGTCGATTGTCGGTGGTGTTGGTCGGAAGGTCTTGATTGTGGATGATATTGCTGATCATGGGGGTACGTTTATGGCTGTTAAGAGTTTTTTTGAGGATGAACTGGGGTTGAATGTTTTGACTGCTGCGGTTTTCAGGAAGGAGGGGTGCGCTATTGATGTTGATTTTTGCGCGTCTGGGGTTGGGCGTGAGTGGATTGTTATGCCTTATGAGGCTTGTGAGTTTTCGCGGGGTGGTGAGGTATGAGGATTTGTCGTGAGTTTTATTTTGATGCTGCGCATTTTCTGCCGGGGTATGATGGCAAGTGCGCCAACCTGCATGGGCATACTTACAAGCTTGAGGTTGTTGTGTCCGGAAAGGTTGGCAAGGGCGGAATGGTTGTTGATTTTTCGTATGTGAAGAATATTGTTAACAGGGTTGTTGTTGATAAGTTGGATCATGCTAGTCTAAATGATGTTTTTTCTAATCCTACGGCTGAGAATATGGTTGTTTGGATTTTTGGTGAGATTAAGAAGGAGTTGCCGGGTGTTTGTTGTGTCCGGCTGTGGGAGGGTGTGCATTCGTGGGTGGAGTATGATGGCAAAGAGTAAGCTTAGGGTTGTTGAGGTTTTTGATTCTATCCAGGGTGAAGGGGGGCTTATGGGGCTGCCTCATACGTTTATCCGGCTTGCTGGGTGTAATTTGAGGTGCCGGTGGTGTGATACTAAGTATGCGCTTGATGCGCCGGGTGTTGAGATGAGTGTGGATGACGTTGTTTCTAAGGTGAATTGCGGGTATGTATGTCTTACGGGCGGTGAGCCGCTTTTGCAGGATGTTTATGGGCTTTTGGGTGGTTTGAAGGGTAAGAAGGTTACGGTTGAGACTAATTGCACTGTGCGCGATGAGAGGCTTGATGAGTTTGTTTTTTTGTATTCTGTGTCGCCGAAGCTTTCTTCGAGTGGCGAGGGGTATGATGTGAGGGTGCTTGAGAGTTATCTAAATTTAGATAATGTGCGGGTGAAGTTTGTTGTGTGTGATGATGATGATTTTTTGGAAGCGGTGTCGATTGTTGAAAAGTATAATGCTTTTGTGAGAGGTAAGGTTGTTTTGCAGCCGGATGGGATGTGTTCTATGTCTGAGTATCAGAGGAGGCTTGGGTGGCTTTGCGGTAAGGTTATGGGGTGTGAGGTGCTGGTCCGGAGTGATGTGCGGGTGCTTTTGCAGTTGCATAAGGTTATCTGGGGGAATAAGAGGGGTGTGTAGTTATGAAAAAGTGTGTTGTGCTTTTGAGCGGGGGGCTTGATTCGTGTACTTGTGCTGCTATTGCCAAAAATGGGGGGTATGAGGTCTATGCTATGAGTTTTGATTACGGGCAGAGGCATAAGGTTGAGGTTTCAAGTGCGAGGGCTGTTGCGGATGCGGTGGGGGTTGTTGAGCATAAGGTTGTTGAGATTGATTTGCGGCAAATAGGGGGTTCTGCGCTTACTTCTGATATCGATGTTCCGAAGGATAGGGAGATTGGTGAGGGGGTTCCTGTTACTTATGTGCCGTTTCGCAATGCGATCTTTCTTGGGTTTGCTACTGCGTGGGCGGAGGTTGTTGGTGCGCATGATGTTTTTGTGGGGGTTAATGCGGTTGATTATTCGGGGTATCCGGATTGCAGGGGTGAGTTTATTTCTGCTTTTGAGAAGGTTATGAATCTTGGGACTAAGTGCGGGGGGTTTAGGATTATTGCGCCGCTTTTGAAGATGTCTAAGAAGGAGATTGTTCTTCGGGCGGTTAAGGAAGGGGCGCCGATTGAGTTGACGCATAGCTGTTATTCGCCTGTTTCCGGTAAGGCGTGCGGGAGGTGCGATTCGTGCCAGCTTCGGCTTAAGGGGTTTTTGGAGGCTGGGGTTTCTGATCCTGTGGAGTATTGTGATTGAGGTGTTTTTATGGTTGATGAGTTGGCTGATGTGCAGGGATATGGGGATTTGAGGCGGGTTGGTATTGATAAGGTTGGTGTTCGGGGCGTGTCTTTGCCGCTTAAGATTAAGGATAAGGTGAGTGGGTTTCAGTATGTTTCTGCATCTGTTGATTGTTTTGTTGATCTGCCGCATGAGTTTCGCGGTGCGCATATGTCGAGGTTTATCGAGGTTTTGAATGAGTGCCGGGGGAAGGTTTTTGGTGGGGATGTTGTTCGCAGGATGCTTGTTGAGTTGCGTAAGAGGCTTTGCGCTGATTCTTCGCATGTTCGGGTGGTTTTTCCTTATTTTGTTGAGAAGACTGCGCCTGTTTCGGGCAAAAAGAGTGTTATGAAGTATGATTGCACTTTTTTTGGTGATTATTGTGAGAGTTTTTCGTTTATGATTGAGATTAAGGTGCCTGTTGCTACGCTTTGCCCTTGTTCTAAGGAGATTTGTGGGAATGGGAATGGGGCGCATAACCAGAGGGGGGTTGTTACTGTGCGTGTCCGGTGCGGAGCGTTTGTGTGGATTGAGGATATTATCAAGATTGTTGAGGGGTCTTGCAGTACGGAGGTTTTTTCGTTGCTTAAGAGGGAGGATGAGAAGGCTGTGTGTGAGACGATGTACAGGCAGCCGATGTTTGTTGAGGATGTTGTGCGGGAGGTTGTTTTGAAGTTGCGTAAGGTGAAGGGGGTTTCGGGGTTTAAGGTTGAGTGTGAGAATTTTGAGTCGATTCATGCGCATAATGCGTATGCGATGGTTGATGAGTTGTGAGGTTTTTTTTGCTGTGTTTTTGTGAGAGGTAATATGCTTGTTTCTCAGGTAATCCAAATGATTTTTAAGGTTTTGCGTCTATTATAGTTTATTACTTGCAGGGGTCGCCCAGCTGGCCAAAGTATTTTAGCAGGGTTTTTGCCTGTTTTTTTGTGGGTTAGAGGCGCTGGACTCAAGAATACATTCAATTCGTTTTTGAGTGCTGAGCATGCGTGTGCGTATGTGATGATTTTAAGAAATCCAGTCTCGTAGGAGTTCGAGGGTTCGAATCCCTTCCCCTGCATCAGCCTTCAGAAAGGCTGGCGATCAGAGCGACCGTAAAGCGTTCCGTTTTAGGTCACTGGCGCTTTGCTTGAGTATATGAAAGGTACTTGTTGTGTTTTGCTTGGGTTGAATGTAAAGGGCGGTTTATTCCTCTTTGTGTTTGGGGTGTCTGTTCTCGAGTTCTCACCCACCCTATTTTTGGCTATGTTTTCTTAGAGGGGTTGTTTTGGTTAGGTTATGTTTTTTTGTGGGAGAAGCAGGGGTTGGGGATGGTGTTGGTCAGGTGACACATTTTGTTCTTTTGTGGCTGGTTAGTCTTCTGTGGTTATTTCCAGTTCGTTTCCTGTGAGGGGTTCGATTATTTTGCTGCATTTTGGGCATCTTATGAAGTGGATGTGGCCGGGGATATCTATTATTCCTGCGAAGTCGTATGGATATTTTGAGGTTACTGGTGTTTGTTCTGTTTCCATTTTGATCTGTTCTAAGGGGGTGTTTTGGACTTGGTTTTTGAATATGTCGAGAATTCTTGATTTTTCGCTGCGTATTATGCCTAGTTTTATTTTTGCTTTTTCGGGTTTGTTGTTTTCAGGGTTTCTATTATTGTCTGAACTGCGGATTGTTTGTGTGTGTTGTTTTTTTTTGGTTTGATGATTTATATATATGTGTGTGTGTGAAGTTATTGTTATGGGGTTTTTGGAGAAGGTTTTTGGGTGTGAGACTGCGCATGTTCATCGGAGGGGGGATGAGGTTCATGTTTTTGGTAGTGTGGCGGGGGTTGTCTCTATTGTTTCGGGGATTGTTTTGTATGTTTTGCTGATGCCTTTGAGTGTGGTTGGGTATATTCGTGTGGTTGGGCTTGTGTGGGTGCTTTTCGGGGTGCTTGCGTTTTATGGGTTGTATGTGTTTGAGCATGAGGACAGGAGGACCGGTGGGAGGATGCTTGCGGTTCTTGGGCTTTTTGGGCTGGTTTTTGGTGTCGGTTTTTTTGCCGGGGCTTTGATGATGGTTTTTGCAGGGGTTCTTGGTATCGCATGTTCGGTGCGAAGGGTCGGGGAGAAGTTGTGTTAGGTTTTTTGAAGGGCGTTTTGGTAGTAGTGGATGAGGAATGAGAAGCTTATTGTTGTGCTTATTATTATTATTATTGTGGGAATTATTGTTATCTGGCTTACGGGGCTATCAGGTGGCTTGGTATGAGTATTGTTACAGGGGATGTTATTAGGAGGAATGGTATTGATGCTATGAGTAGTGGGATGAGGAAGAGGATGTTTGAGGTTATTATCGATAGTGCTGTTTTTTTGGGTTGTTCGGTTGCTATTTTTATGTTTTTTTTTGGCTGAGGCGGTTATTGTTGTGTTTTCTATGAGTATGATGAATGGGGAGTAGAATAAGAGGAACCATAGAAGTATGCTTACCGGGGTAAGGAGAGTTAGTGTTTCTGCTGTCATCGATGATATGATGTGTTCTTTTAGTGGTTTGCTGGCTGTTTCGATTGAGTATGTTTTTATGATGTTTATTGTGTGTGCTGCTAGGATTATGATTGGTACTGATGCGAGGAGTGTGGTTGTGGTGAGCGCAAATGTGAATTTGATGAATGTTGGTTTTGTTGTGTTTTTTTGGTTATGTGATATGCTATGTATGAGTATATGATGAAGAATACCAGGAGTGCGGCTGTTATCTCTGCGGCGGTCATTTGTTTTTCTGTTGGGTTGTCTGGTATGGTTATTATTGTCATGAGTAATATTGCTAGTGCTATGGATGTGGCGAAGAGCAGGATTAGGCAGGTCATTGTTGCTTTGGCTGTTTTGATGTTTCCCATATCAGTGGATTTCTGCATTCTACGCATCAGTTGCCGTTGTCGCTTTTTATCGGGTACCTGGAGAGGAGTGCGGGGTGTGAGGTTGTTTTTGTGGGGGTGCAGCCGGAGTCTGTCGGGTTTGGGTGTGAGTTGAGTGATGTGTGCAGGGAGGGAGTTTTGCGGGCGGTTGAGGTTGTTTGCGGGCTGGTTTCGGAATGAGTATTTTCGCTGAAGTATAGGGTATTGTCTCAGAGAACAGCGATTCCCAGACTTAAGAAAGATGCAAGGAATAAAAGCGCTCCTGCAACTACAAACTGCAAAATCCATGCCAAAAAAGCGGAAAGCCACGACATCTTGAATACTTTTTTATATATGAATAGGAGCAAGATGAATCCGATAATAGGTATGTCTAAAGCTGCGCCGATGACGCCGACAATAAGATTGACCATAGGTACCTTAAATATCGTTGCCTTGCCGCCCAAAAGCCCGACTGCAAAGTAAAGCGGCAGCGCAGAAATTAGGAGGATTGCGATAATTGCAAGGATACCGATAGTAACACCAAATAACAATGTCATAATGTTTCTTACATTTTGGCTTTTTTAAATGTGATTTTTTCAGTCAAGGTGGTTTAGTTCGTCTCTCAGGTTCTCAAGTGTCTTGTGGAGGTTTGAGACATTGGTTGACATCTGGATGTCTACGCCCTCGTCGGGTATTTCGAGACCATCCGGGACGGTTAGTTTTCCTTCCACATCTGTGAGTTTTTCGTCGAGGGTGTTCAGGTGGGATTCGAGCCTTTCGATTGCTTCTGCTTTTAGTTTTTCTGCTTTTCCTACTAAAGAAATAGTGTCTGCTATGTATTTTATGTCTTTTTTTGCATCTATGAGTTGTTTTGCGACTTCGGTGTGTTCGTCTATTTTTACGAACAGTTCGGTTTCTACCTCTGTTTTTGGTTCTGTGTCATGTGTTTTTGCGGGTTCTATCAGGTTGTTTACCTGTGTGTTGTGCGGCGCGTTTATGGGTGTTGGCATGATTTTTTCCTGTGGCGCTTGTGGAGGTGCTGTGTTTAGGGGTGTTATGGGGTCGCCTGTGCCCAGTCCGACTACGCCTTTCAGACGGTTTATGTCGCTTTCTGTTAATTTCTCGGATGGCATTTTTAATTATTGGTGGCTAATGTTTATATAAGTTATAGAAGTGGGTGGTGCCCTCACCGGGATTTTCACGCGTTTTGCATGTGTTTTTGTGCTTTTCGCGTCTTGAACCCGGGCCACAGCCTCCGCAAGGCTGCATCTTATCCACTGGACTATGAGGGCATACGGTGAATGGATGTGTATTGGCAAAGTTTATAAAGGTTTAGGGGGTATATTAAGTAAATTCATGATTTGTTCGTGATTTTTATTGATTTAATGGTATTGATTTAATGGTGAAAGATATGGATGATATGTCGTGTAATGGTTGCGGTGCCAGTATTTCGGTTGGCGAGCATTCGGTTAAGTTTAAGTGCCCTGCATGCGGTGAGATGATTGTAAGGTGCAGTAAGTGTAAGGTTACTTCGAATAATTATACATGTAGAAAGTGCGGGTTTGTCGGACCGTGATAGGGTGATGTTTTATGGGTAGTAATGTGCTTGCGACATTCAGGGTTATGCCTGAGTCGGCTGATATTGATTTGGCTTTGGTTGAGTCCCGGATTAGGGAGCTTGATATTGGTGATATTAAGGAGATGAAGCAGGAGGATATTGCTTTTGGATTGAAGCAGTTGACTGTACTTGTTCTTATGGCTGATGAAGGCGGACTTCTGGAGAAGATTGAGGGTAAGATTCGCGATGTTGAGGGAGTGCAGGATGCGGAGAATACCGGTGTTACGCTGATTTGAGTACCTGATTTTCTAATATTTGTTTTTTGCAGATATTGTGTTTATGTTTTTTTTTGAATGCTGTTTTGTAAATATTGTGATAGTAACAATAGTAACATTTGTAAAATGTTATTGATATATTTAACAGCCTACTTTTTTGCAGGCAGTATGTTTATAATTCGTGTGCCG
>Ga0164318_10002555_pt1 | contig 16972 bp, 12 predicted proteins | sample GuaBasSedimGuay9_FD_113734 | JGI IMG/M metagenome (GOLD analysis project Ga0164318, IMG submission 113734) | Subseafloor sediment microbial communities from Guaymas Basin, Gulf of California, Mexico - Guay9, Core 4571-4, 0-3 cm | ecosystem: Environmental > Aquatic > Marine > Hydrothermal vents...
CGTTGGAGGTGTGTAGAAAATGAAACGTGAAAAGATATATGTTCTGGCAGCGATCCTTGCAGCCTTTCTCTTTATACCATGGTCGCCCCAGTATCTAGCTGTTGACATGGGAGAGAAGGATGAGGGGAGCAGCCAGCACTCAGACAGCTTTGTTGGAACGGTAATAAGCACTGACGACAGGGTGAAGATAGTGCCAGTGTCCCCTGATGAAGTGCCTGAGATTATAAGAATACAACACGAAAAGAGCGTGCAGGGAATACTAGCTACTGCTAAGTACGGGCCTATATCCAAGTCGCAGCTCACACTACAGCCGCTTACTGAGGAGCATCTCCGCATGATACCCAACGTAGAAGAATTGATGGGCGTGACGAACAGTGGGGTGAAAGCGAGGGAGCTCACCACGAGCCTATCACAATCCCTCCCGAGTCTCGCGCTAGAGGTTCCCGCAACAAGGGCCCAGGTGAGCGAGCAAGAGCCCAATGACGATAACCTTAATGGGACCTATATACCCTCAAAGACTGAGAAAACGGATGTCTCAGGGTCTTTTGGAAGCGCTACACCTCAGGGACAGGATGAAATTGATTGGTATAAAATTCAACTGGATGCGGACTCGAGCCCCGGGGGCCTGATAACGAACCTCACTCTCCATCTCAAGAGCTGGCAGGCCACTGGCTTAACGGAACTTGTGGAACCCCACCCCCCATTCAACACCACAGCGGATATAAACTACGACGAGATCTACATTGACGTATGGCATCCGTACTTTATTATAATGTCAAATTATGGGGGTACCGAGTGGTATTACGATGATTTTGATGACACTAACAACCCCGAGAATATAACATGGAGGGAGGATTGGAACCTCTCTGTAGAGGCTCCACATCAATCATATGGCCAGCTATCTAATTGGGATGATGATCCTTATCTCGAATACAGATGGTACTACATTGGCATACAGACAATCAGCGTCCGAGCTGGTCAAATCTCCACTGTGCCACGGCAATCGTATGTTCTTGAGGTTGATCCCACTATAAAGGTTAACGGAGACCTTGAGGCCCAAGATTTTTACAACTCTACAGCAATGCCTCAGAGTGCACCCCTGCTTCATCTAAACAACTTTTATGATCACTGGGACTGCTTCAACATAACTGGTAGTAATCCGGGAGCCATCTGGGACATCAACGTTACTTTGGAAATCACTGCTAATTGGTGGGCTGGATATGTAAGTGGCAATACCGTGATCTATGCGTATTACACATGGATCTACGCATTTGCTTATTTCATTGATTATGAGAAAGACTTGATGTGGTACACCTATAGGGTGACTGATGGTCACTGGTTCCTTAGCACTCCAGACCCCGTTTATATACATCTTACTCATAATTATACAAAAGCCAATAGAACTGCTGCATTCTTCGGCTTCTTTGCCAGACCAATTTTCATATTTCTGGGTACTGACAACAGGTATCATGCTGCGGCAAGTTCTATCTTCGATCTCCCCGTGAACTACTCTCTGTCATATACTATCAATGAAATACCGCCCAACAACAAGCCAGTCATTGCAGGAGCCGACGTCAAGGCCATAGATCCAGAGATGGAGAGGCGCTGGGGGAACCTTCAGGACACCTTCCGGGTCAACGTGACATATGTGGATGCGGACAACGACCCGCCTTCTGTCCTTCAGGTGATATTCGACTACGACGACACACCGAAGGTCTTCGACATCCTTGCAGATGGCCAGGCCCTCTACAAGACCGACAACGACTACACAGACGGGAAGGAGTACTACATTGACATACTGGGCTCGGAGCTTGGTGTGGAGCCTTTGCAGGATTCCACTTTCCACTACTTCAAGGTCATAGCCAAGGATGATGTTACGAACCCCATCCTGGATCCCGAGTGGGCCGATGAATACATCTGCCCCCACCAGGTGGAAATATGGGATGACCAGCCTCCTAGAGTGCTTCCGGCGGCGCCAACTCAGATAGGACCATACGATGAGGATTCAACACCGCCGGACTTCCTCCTCAGCAACGTCTTCACAGACCCAGATGGCTTTGACACCCTGGACATGTTCATCTGGAACGAGACGATAGGCAACTGGTCCAAGGTGGAGCAAAACGACGTCTTCAGAGCAGAGATCACCATGGGTGCCGGTCAAATGGTCCTCAGAATAACTCCGCTGCCCAACATGTATGGCACGAGGGAGATAACATTGATGGCAAAGGACAAACATTACAACGTCACCAAGACCATGACTGTTCAGATAACACCTGTGAACGACCCGCCAGTGGTTGAGGAACTTCTAATTTTCGAGACATCTCCAGACAACCCGATCGACACGATCCAAGTGAGGGATAACGAAGCCTACATGGAAGCCACAGAGGATCAGGAGATGAAGTTCAAGATCTCCGCCTCAGACATTGAGGGGGATGAACTAGAGTTTTACCTGGACGTCAGAAGGACCACTATACCTGACGTGGATGTCACTGAGGATGGAATCGTTACATTCACCCCCACAAACGACGATGTGGGTGAGCAGACCGTAGTGGTGTCCGTGGACGACGGCGGTGCTGGAGGGAAGGTTGATGTGGTTATAACAGTGGACGTGCAGAACGTCAACGATCCCCCCTCCTTCGTGGGAGAACCAATGGGACTTGACAACCCCTACACGCAGGGTGATGAGATATCAATAACCCTGAAGGCAACCGACCCTGACGTGAACGACAGGACCAGGCTCACTTTCTCAACGGACTTCCAAGATGTGGTTGACAGCTTGATCGGGCCGGGTGTGCTCCAGAAGGGAGTGGAGTGGGACCTCAACTCTCAGACCGGTGTGTTCACCCTGGAGACCGAGAAACAGGAGATCTTCGGTACCAACGACCGGGTGGAGATAAAAGTTAACTTTACCGTCACCGACCCCTCCGGGGCGTCAGACACAAAAGAGGTGACCTTCATTCTGCTCAACAGGAACGACCCGCCCGAGAGCCCCACGGACTTCCAGGTGATAATCGTTGACGCTGATGAGGAGACGCCGGGTCTGCAGAACCTCACAGTGAAGTTTATAGCACCCGAGGTCTCCGACCCCGATGGCGATACCGTCCAGTACATATGGGACTTCGGCGATGGAATGAAGCAGACGACCACCGAACTTGAGATCGTCCACACATATCTAGACCCTGGCACTTACGACGCCAAAACATACTACGTTACGCTGATGGTGTACGACGGAGACCTCTATGGTGAGAGCACGGTGAGGAAACCTGTCCAGGTGCAGAAACCCCAAGAGAAAGAAGAGAAACCTCCACCCTCTCCTGACGGAGAGGAGGGTGGAATACCAACCGCATTACTGCTGGGTGTGGTTGTGGTAGTGCTTGCGGTGGTTCTCCTCGTGGTTGTTATGCTTATGAGGAAGAAAAAGCCGCCAGTGGCTCCAACAGGACCGGCCCAGCCCACTCTTCCGGGGGGTGCCCCGCCCCAGCTCCCACCTGCAGGCGCACCGGGAGCGGCACCACAGGCGGCCCAGCCCCCAACGCAGGCACCTGCGCCGCAACAGCCACCTCAGGCCCCTGCACCCCAGCAGGCTGTTGGGGGACTTACCTGCCCACACTGTGGCGCTCCCATAGAGGAAGGCTGGGTAATCTGTCCCAACTGTAAGAATCCGCTTCTGTGAAGCTTTGAAGCGGAGCTCCCCCGGGGTTTTTTACCCGGGGATTATTTCTTTTCAATTCACCACTTTTAAGCAAAAAAGCTACTCTTGTGCGAGTAAATCTTACTGAGAAGAGGTCTTTGGCAGGGCTTCTCCCCCAGGGGCAACGTTAAGCTGAGGGAGCCCTCACTCCACCGGGCGGGCGATTATGATATTTCCTTTTACCGATTCCACCTTGACCTTCACCTTCTCTCCCCTTCCACACCCCGGGATGAACATGAGGTATTTGCCCATTCTCACCATCCCGTCACCCTGTCTCCCCACGCTCTGAACGGTCACCTCCATTATATCTCCCACCTTTATGACACCCTTCTCCTCCTGCGTGGTGCGGCCCTTCTTTACCCTAACGGGCCTTCTTGCGCCGCACGCAGTGCATACCAGCATTAGAACTCTCCCCTCTTTCTCCAGCCTTGTGTCGGGTCTTCCGCACTCGGAGCAGAGAACGTAGGTCTCCACATAGTCCTTTATTTTCTCGCCTATCTTCTCCTCAGGTATCACAGAGTTCATGACCAACCTTCTGCCGTCAATGACACCCGCCGTTCCCAGTTCTTTGAGAAGGAACTTGTATATTTGCTCCAAGTGGTCCATACGGTTTATTCTCTGGACAATATCCACAAAGTTCCTAAGTATGGTGGACTTCCCCTCGTAGAGCACATCCACCTGAGGAACCTCGAATCTCTCCGAGGAGGCTACCACCTCCTGAGGTATCCTCTCCCACGCTCGCTCGAGAAGGTTTTCATAATCGTAGAGGAGCTCCTCCTCCACCTGCTGTCCCCCTTCCGGTGCCGCTTTATCTCCTTTTTCCGACATTTTTATCACCGGCCTATTCCCATCTGATATTTAAATCCCTTACATTCTCTCTGGGGCGTCTATGCCCAGCATATTGAGAGAGTTCGCCAGCGCCACCTTGGCAGCCCAGACGAGTGCAAGGCGTGCCTCCTTCACCCCTTCCGGGGCTCTCAGTACCGGCAGGTCCCTGTAGAACTCGTTGAAGGTCTTGGCGATATCGTAGGAGCGGTGAGCGATGATATGCGGAGAGGCCTTCTCCGCGGCTTCTCTCACAGCCCCGGGCAATTTTGAGATCGCCCGAAGAAGCTCCACTGCTCCACTCTCGCGGTAGTGTTCGGCGAAGGAAGGATCCGGGGGAGGAATCTCCACCGCCTTTCTCAAGATGGAGCATGCCCTGGCATGGGAGTACTGCACAAAGGGAGCGGAGAACCCGTCAAAGGAGAGAGCCTCTTCCCATCTGAACACGATTTTTTTCTCGGGTTGCACCTTCACTATATTGTATCTCAAAGCGCCCAGGCCCACGGATTCGGCTATTCTGGTTACCTCATCCTCGGCAAGGTCGCACCTCCTCTTTCTGACCTCCTCCTTGGCTCTCCTCACAGCTTCATCCATCAGATCGTCTAGGTATACCACCCTCCCCCTCCTTGTTGACATTTTTCCCTCGGGGAGGGACACAAAGGAATAGAAAACGACCTCCGGAAGGTGGGGTGCTCCGAGCTCTTTTAGAGCCTCCCTCAGGTAAAAGGACTGAAGTTTGTGATCTTCACCCAAGATGTTAAGAGCCCTTGTGCACCTTCCCAGCTTCCAGAGGTGGTATGCCATGTCCCTGGTTGTGTAAAGGGCCGAGCCGTCCGACCTTGTGAAGACGAACCTTTTGGTCTTTCCGTGAATGGGTTTGTCAGAGAAGTCAAGGTACCATGCGCCCTCCTCCACTCCGGCCCTAGGAGAGCTCTTAAGCTTCTCAATAACTCTCTTTAGCGTCCCATCCTCCACCACCTGGCTCTCGTAAACATAGCGGTCCACCACCACCCCCAGCCTTCTCAAAGAAGAGTCCATCCCCTTCAGGACCTCTTCGACTATCTCCCTCACCTCCTCCGCTCTCGTAGGCGAGTCCTCGGGGTGGTTAATGAGTCTCTTTTTGTCTCCCTCTTCAAGAGCCCTCTCGTACTCCCGTAGCATGTAGTTTATTCTCTCCTCAGAAATCACTCCCTCTTCTATTCTCCTGTAGGCCTCTTGGTAGTACCTAACGTAGAGGTGGTCAGGTTTTTCCCGCTCAGCCCCAGGCAGGTCTTCCTCTGGGATGTTCTTAACCCCCCAGACGAGGGTCATGACCTGCTTTCCCATGTCGTTTACCCAGTACTGTGCCTCAGCCCTCCATCCGGCGGCCCTGAGAATCCTGACTATGCTGTCTCCCAGTATGGGGTTGCGGGCCCTCCCCACATGAAAGGGCCCGTTGGGGTTGGCTGAAGTGTGCTCCACTATTATGAACCCCTCGCGCTCCGGGAGGTGGCCATAATCCTCCCCTCTCTTCGAGAGCACTTCAAGGGCGCGCCATATAAGCTCCTCAGCCCTATAGGCAAAGTTGAGGTAGGCTCCTCTGACATCCGCTACGTAGAGTCTTCCTTCGAGAAGGTCTTTCAGACGTTTTGCTATCTCCCCCGGGCTCTCTTTAAGCTCCCGTGAAAAGGTGTAGCATGGAAGGGCGAGGTCTCCCATCCCGGGGGGTGGGGTTTCAAGGGAAGGCTCAGTGGAGATGCCGAGGGATGCAAGTGCCTCGCTAAGATGTTCTCTTACTTCCCTTTCGAAGGGTGCCCAGGGGTCGTAGCTGTCCATCTTAGATTCCATCGAAAACCCAAAAGGAGGGAGAGTTATAATGTTTGCCTTGATTTCAATAATTTTATTACCCCCCCTACTAATCCCCCTTGCATGCCAATGAACATTTTAGGAGAGGTCCCCTACGATGAGGAAGAGCTCTTCAGATGGAAGGTGAGCCTTGAAGATGGTGAGGCGAGGACAGATGAGGAGCGGGGCGCCCTGCTTATACGGATGAGCGGAGAGAGCGTGGACCCAATAAGTGCAATGGAAGAGATCTCAGAGTTTATGGACCTCAAAGAGATAGAGGGTTTGAAAACAGTGGTTTTGATATCAGACTATGAGGTGATGCCCCTCCCCATAGAGGGCCTCCAGGGGGCCATAAAAAGGGTCCGTGAGAGGGATGAGGAGGTGGCGGGGGAGATAAGAGAGACGGAGGATATTCCCCCCTGGAAGATATATCTTTTCACTGTGGAGGGGGATCCCTTGGAAAGGAGGCGCGCCGCTCTTAAGATACCGGGGAGCTGGGATGATATGGAAAAGGGAATCTTGAAGGTACCCCGGGATGTACTCCCCACCCCTGAGGCAGACATCTATTACGTGGTCACTGAGGACCGCTTCCGAAAACTGAGAAGGGAGGATTTTGAGGAGTTCCTTGAGAGTTACAGGGAGGGTGAGGAGGAGGTTTTCGAAGAGGTTGAGGGCGAGGCCGAGGAGATCATCTACGGCGAGCCTCAGGAACTTCTGGAGGCCTATGGTTTCATGCCACAGCCCGAACTATCAAGGCCCTCCCAGGGGATCGTTACAATGAGAAGAGGTGATATGGAGATAGTGCTACTACAGAAGGACCCGGGGGAGGGTGAAAGACTACTCAAGAGAATCCTTAAGAAGCGTATAAGGGCCTTCGTGATACTCATATCCCCGGGGGTGAAGGTGGCCAGGGGGGTGAGGAGCCTAATTGTCCCCGAGGGAGATATGGTCACACTTGAGAGGTTTGTGAGGGATGTGCTCAGATGAGGATACCTCTGGGCTGCAGGTCTCTGGATGAACTCTTGGGAGGAGGATTCGAGAGCGGAGCCATAACGGAGCTCTTCGGCGAAGGGGGCTCTGGTAAGACCAATATCTGTCTCCAGCTGGCAAGGAATGTGGCGAGGGAGGGCCTTAAGGTGATATACATAGACACGGAGGGGGTATCTCTGGAGAGGCTGGAGCAGATGTGTTCGGAGGGGGGGGATTTCGAGGACGTGCTGAAGAGGATACTCTTCTTCGAGCCCTATTCTTTGAAGGAGCAGGAGAGGTCTGTAGAGAGGGCCATTAAGATAACGGAGGCGGAGGTGGGTGTGGGGCTTGTAGTCCTGGACTCCGCAACGGTCTTCTACAGAATGAGCCTTGGTAGGGGGAGGGATGAGAGGGAGAGGCACATTTTGGCGAAAATGACCCTAGAGCTGCTGAAACTGGCCCGCCAGAGGGATATTCCCGTTGTCATAACCACGCAGGTTTACTCCCACCGGGACGGGGCTGATGTCATGCCGATAGGGGGACACTCCCTCTCCCACAATGCCAAAACTATAATAAAACTGGAGAAGGCGGGGGAGAAGGGTTTGAGAAGGGCGATCCTGGTGAAACACCGCTCCAGGCCCTCGGACCTCTCTGCACTTTTTCTGCTTACACAGCGAGGGGTGGAGGACCTACCTCAGGGGTTTGAAGAGGGGGAGTAGGTGGGCTTCGGTTATTTGCGGGGTGGCGGTATGCGGCCCCGTAGAAAGTTTTTTATGAGAAAATTCAATGTGGGGGTGGAGGCGGAATGATGGCGCATATATTTCCACCGTGCCCGAAATGCGAGCGTGGGGTTCTCCTTCCCTTCTCTCGCGGGGAGGACATATTTGAACTGTGGAAGTGCAGTGTCTGTGGCTACACCGTGAACAAAAGATAGGCGGCGAGGGGAACGGAAGTTCTCTTGCAGGCCGTTACGAAACCCTGAGGAGGTGCAGGTCTCCTCTTTTTTTACTTTTTATTCTTTTTCGGCCCCCATTCACATCGCGGTGGGTGCCCCCCATTTTGGAATGTGGTTGCTTCAAGGCTCCGGGGGAGAACGCCTCTGAGGCGGAAGCAATGCCCGGGGGTGCGAGTGGCAGGTAGAGGGTTCAGAACCCGCTGCACAGAAAATCTATAAACTCGGCCAGCGGCATCCCTTCCTCCCAAGCCATTATGTAGTTCCCCTTGCTGCTTCTTCTCAACCCGGGGAGTGCTCTGTTTAAGGTGGCGGCCCTTCCCTTAAGCCCCTCCATCTTCAGCGTGAATACCCTCCAGGCGTCCCCGCGCATACCCTTCAGTCGGTATGCGTAGACCGGGGTGATATTTGCCCTTCTGCAGGATTCAAGGAGGTTCTCCGCCTGTTTCTCGTTTCTCGTTCCGCCGAAGTGGAGAATTCTCCTGGTGGAGGATTTGATCTCCACTGGAAAGGAGATGTCCCCCCTTATAGCAATGAGGTCCACACCGAAGGAACCAGCAGCTCTTACCACCATAAAAGGGTGACTCTTGATCTTGAGGTACTGCTCCCTCTCAAGGGGGGTCAGACCTCTCACAGCCCTTGAAAGAACGCTGGGGGTGGCCTGCAGGATTCCTTTGAACTCCCTTTCATAACTGTAACTGCTCTGTGCTGAGGGGGACATGGGAGTTTCATAGGCTTAACGGTTTATAACACTTTTGAAATGATAGGCCACAAAGAGCCTGAAAAGCCTAGCGGCCAGAGCTGAGGTATTCCCCTGATCAAAGGAGGGGTTCACCTCAGTTATATCCATCATCACAATTCTTGGCGCGAGAAGCCTTATCACCTCAAGCACATCCCAGGGCATTAGCCCCCACGGCTCCGGGTTGCTGACCCCCGGGGCGTAAGCGGGGTCTATCACGTCCATATCCACGGAGAGGTATATAGCTCTCTTAGTGAGTTTCTCCTGGTCGATGAGCTCCGTAAGAAGGGTAGTTAGACCCCTTTCCCTGATCTCCCAGGAGGTAACGTATTTGAGGTTATTAGCCTTGGCATCCTCCCTCTCTTTCATGCTCATGGACCTCACGCCCAGCACAGCCATGTTCTCCTCGCCCAGGATGTCCGCCACACGCTTTGAGGTGCAGGCGTGTGAGAGGGGATTGTCGTCATAGGTGGTGCGAAAATCTAGGTGTGCGTCGAGAACGATGTAGAAGCAATTGGGATGTCTGCTGGCGAATGAATCCACGGCGGGGGGGGTGATGGAGTGGTCCCCTCCGGCCATGAGGGCCACCTTCTTATCTTTAAGGATGGCTGTTGAGACCCTGTAGATTTTGTCAATGAGAGCGGTTTGAGCTGCAAGGCTGTTTCCGGTTGTGATGTTGCCCAGATCGCACATGCCTATTGGGGATATGTCCACGTCCGCCTCAAGGACGTAGGTCTCAAAGCCGTAGGACTCCTCCCTTATCTTTCTCGGAGCTATGTGGGATCCTCTTCGATGGGTAGAGGTGGCGTCGAAGGGGACCCCGTAAAACGCGTAGGAAGCCTCCTTGTAAGACGCGTGGAAATCCGCAAATTCCAGTTCGGCTGGGGATAGAACCTCTTTAAATCTCAAAAGCCTCACCGCATCTAACGGTAGATCTTACGCCTCCCCATGGCCTCCATATACATGACCTCCTTCCCCGGTTCCACCAGTTCTTTCTCCTCCTCCGAGAGGGGGATGTGGAAGGTCTCGTAGGTCTCCATGTCCATAAGTTGTGCCTCATCTCCCTCTATGGAGATAACCTGTGCGGTTTTCTTCTCTATGATGGGGACCTGGACCTTATGGGTCACAGGGAAGACCACAGACCTCTTCTGGTTGTCGAAAATCCCAATGGCCACTATGCGGGCCTTGGCCTCACCGTGTTTCCCCGGTTTTGAAGTGGTTATTTCAACGATTTTGCACGGCTCGTCATCTATGTTCATGTAATTGCCAACCCTGAGCTCTCTCACCTGTTTTATACTCCAGGACATACTAACCACAACCTTTTAACATGGCTCCTTTGAAAGGGGTAAATTAACCAACCTTTTAAAGCTTATACCCCGATGATTACCTCGCCCTCTTTTTTCTTCTCCTGCCCCTTCGCTTTAAAGAACTCTTTGAGCACGGATGCAAGTCTCTTTATTCCCTCGGAGATGTCCTCGTCGGAGGGGTTGGTGAAATTGAGCCTCAAGGCGTTCTTGACGGATCGGTCTGGATAGAAAGCCTCTCCCACGACGAAGGCCACCTTCTTCTCTATGGCCCTGGGGAAGAGCTCCATGGTGTCAAGTCCCTCAGGGCCAGTGACCCAGATGAACATACCTCCCTCCGGTCGGGTCCAGCTCATCTCCTGGGGAAAGAGCTCCTCCATGCTCCCAAGCATTATGTCCCTCTTGCGACGGTAGAGCTCTATGATCCTTGGAAGGTGCCTGTCTAGGTGACCGCCCGAGATATACTTCAAAGCAATGGTCTGTGAGAGGGTGCTCGTGCAGAGGTCAACGCCCTGTTTTGCAAGTATCATCTTCTTTATGACCTCCTTGGGTCCTATGGTCCAGGCAAGCCTGAGTCCAGGGGAGAGAATCTTTGAGAAGGTCCCCAGGTGTATAACCCTGTCATCCTTATCCAGAGCCACCAAGGGGGGGAGGTGTTCCCCCTCATAACGGAGCTCTCCGTAGGGATCGTCCTCTACTATCAGGAGGTCGTATTCCCCTGCGATCACAAGGAGGGCTTGCCTCCTCTTCAGAGAGAGGGTTACCCCTGCGGGGTTATGGAAGTTGGGAACGGTGTAGAGGAACTTCGGCGTCTCCCCTCTTCTGTGCAGCATCTTCATTTTCTCCTCTAGAAGTTCCGGGATGAGCCCCTCATTGTCCATGGGGATAGTGTGTATCACGGGTTCGTAGAACTTGAAGGCGTTTAGGGCTCCAAGGTATGTAGGGGCCTCCATTATTATGTGCGAGCGGCTACCTATGAAGACCCTTCCCAGGAGGTCCAGTCCCTGTTGGGAGCCCGTGGTTACAAGTATGTTTTCCAGATCACCTTTATAGCCCCACCTTCTGCGGTATCTCTCTAAAATGGCCTCTCTCAGCTGGGGAATGCCCTCTGTGGAACCGTACTGAAGCGCTCGGGCCGCCTCCTCTCCCTGAAGGACCTCGCAGAGTAGGTCACGTATTATGTCCCGGGGGAAGGAGAGGGGGTTTGGTAGCCCACCGGCGAACGAAATGATGTCCGGTTGCTGGGTTATCTTAAGAAGCTCTCTTATCTCAGAGGCTCTCATCTTCTTAGCCTTCTCGGAGAAGAGCGCCTGAAATCTCATCTCTTCTCTGATGTCTTCCATACTTCTTTCGCCATCAGGAGCGGTCATCACAAACACCTCTTCGGGTATTCAGCACCCCAATGGAATAGACCTTAATAAAATAGGATGTCAACGGCAGGGAGGGGCTCTTATGAAAAACGCTAACTGGTCTCCGCCCCGATCTCCCAGATCCTGTCCCCCACGTGGTGAAGGCTTTTCACGGCCACACCTCTCCTCTCCCTCACCATCTTCTCGGAATCCATCAGCGCAAACCCTACCGCCAGAGGCCTGCCGTGCCTCTCATCAGCCACCCATACTATGTCCCCCTCCTTCACCTCCCTGTAGCAGTCAACGACCCCCGGAGCCATGACATTTGCCCCCCCGGAGACCGCCTTCACACCACCCATGTCAACGGTCACCCTTCTTTTGGCCTCCGGGTGCTTCAGAAGAAGATAGAGGGTTAGGACCCACACCTCTCCCGGACGGCGGAACAGCAGGGGTTCCTTACGGGAGAGGATGACTTCTACTTCCCCCAGTCTTGCGATATCCAGGCTCTCCTCTTCAAGCTCGATTCCAAAGTTCTCTTTCAGGCCCTCCAGGATACGGCGTGCCTCCTTCTCCTTAAGGCGATGTCTCCCTTTGAGCTTAAGCTCTCTGCCAGCCCGTGCCATGAGGGTAATAACCCATACTTTTTATATTAACTTTCAGTTAGGAGGGGTTCGGTGGAAGGATGGGAAAGACTAAAGAGGCTGTAGAATACCTGGAGAGGCTGAGCGAGACGAAGATAGAGCTCGGCCTGGAGAGGGTGAGGAGGGTGGCCGAAGGCATGGGCCTTCTCGGCAACAAGCTCCCGGTGGTCCTTGTGGGGGGGACCAACGGGAAGGGCTCCACCGCCTTCACACTCTCAAGCCTTCTTTCAGCCCAGGGCCTGAAGGCGGGCCTCTACACCTCTCCCCATTTAAGAAGGCTCACCGAGAGGGTCTCCGTGGACGGGAAGGAGGTGGATTTGTGTGAACTCTCCGAGGCTGTCCTTGAGGTGAGAAGATGTACAGAGGAACTTGAGGTTCACCTGACCTATTTCGAGGTCCTAACCCTATCGGCAATGAGGATCTTCCTTCTGAGGGAAGTTGACGTGGCGGTTCTGGAGGTGGGCCTGGGTGGGAGACTTGATGCTACTAACATCTTCCAGCCTCTTCTCAGTGTGATAACAGGGGTCTCTCTCGAGCACCAGGACTATCTTGGACACACGTTGCGTGAAATCGCTTTTGAGAAGGCCCATATACTTAGGAGTTCCGCCCCCGCTTGCATCGGTCCCCTTCTGAACCCTAACATCCACCTTGACGAGACTCTTATGAAGTGGGCTCTCTCCGCTGCCCGGGAGCTTGAAGGGGCGGCGGCCCGGGTGGCCCCGGGGGCGAAGATTGTGAAATTCCACTCCGCCCTCCGGGAAGAGGGGGATGTCCTCAGACTCCCCGAGGGGGTCCTTGAGGGAGAGGGGGTGGAGGTCATTTTTGAAAGACTGGGCGGGGGGAGGTGGAGGTTTAAAAGGGAAGGTGAGTGGTACTCCTCCCCCTACCTCGGAGGGGCTCTCTCCGGTAGCGCCGCCCTGGCCGTAGGGGCACTGGACGTACTCGCGGGGCAGCTCTCGTTTGGTTTGAAGCCCGATAAAGTAAAAGAGGGCCTTGAAGGACTCAGGTGGGATGGGAGGGGGGACCTGAGGGTTTACAAGGGCAGGAGGATTCTCTTAGACGGCGCCCACAACATGGAAGGAGCAAGGAACCTATCCCTCCTGCTTCGTGAGTTGGGGGGCAGGTTCAACCTGATCTTTGGTTGCCTCAAAGACAAGCCCTGTGCTCGAATGCTGAATGTCCTGAAAAAAGATGTGGGAGAGATCTTTCTGGTTCAGACCCCTTCACCCCGGGCCGCCCATCCATTCAAAATTCTGGACGATTTCCTCTCCCTCACAGAAGGGGACCTCTCCGTCACATCACTTGGAAGTGCCGGGGTGAAAGAAGCTCTAGAGAGGACCGAGGGGGACGCATTAATAGCCGGCTCTCTCTACATTGTAGGAGAGGGGCTAAAATTAATAGAGGAGGGCGCAGTATCACATTAAAGGAGGCTCATCCATGCAGGAAGGTCCTGGGACAAGGGGCAGGGAGATTTTGAGGAGCACGGAGGAGATAAACAGGGCGATCTCGGAGAGGCTGAAGGAGGGTAAGACCCTCAGAATCAGTGGCCTCAGAGGCCAGGACAGGATAGCAGCCCATATGGACAAGACCGGCAGACTGATTCTTGAGGGGGAGCTTGGGGACTACGCCGTTGCACTTAACAGAAGGCTACTGGTAACGGTGAAGGGAAGTGCTGGGAGGTTCCTCTGCTGGAGAATGAGAGGCGGTGAGGTTGTGATAGAGGGGGAGGTGGGTGATGAGGCCGCCCTGGGCGTTGAGGAGGGAAGAATCCTGATAAGGGGTGATGTGAAGGGTTCCGTGGCATCCTACTTGAAGGGAGGAGTGGTTGTTGTGAATGGAAATGTTAAGGGCGAGGTGGCTGCCGGAGGCGGTGGAGGCCTAGTGGTGGTTATGGGGGAGGTCAAGGGTGAGGTTGCGCCGTCAGGGACGAGGGTCCTTCTTGAGCCATCCCGGGTGCCGCTTCTCAAAAGAAAGGAGATGAAAAAGCTCACGCCACAGGAGCTGAAGGAGGTGCGTGAGCTTCTCGGAGAATGGGTCCCCGGGGATCTGGAGAATTACCTCCTTTTAAGAGCTAAACCTGTACAGGAGGTTATTACCGAAAGGCGGATGCCATCTTCCGGAGGGCCCTTCCGGCACCCCACTAACCTTCGCCGTATCCTTCTGACCATGGACCCGTTCTCACAGACGGGCCCTTCTGCTCCAATCTATTTGAAGTCCAGAATAGGGGAGGGTAGCCCGGTGGTGCTCCCTGAGCCCTTCTTCATCCCCCACCATCTCCTGACTCCTCTGAACGAGGCCACCCGCCAGGCTGTGGTGGCATTCAGCCTGAAGAGCGGGATTCCCCTTTTTATTGGCCGGGAGGCCATGGGCAAGGAGTTCATGGATGCACTGAAATCCATCACATACTTCACGGTTATGAGGCCCCCGGACCCCTTTCCCCAAGGTGAGATTCTGGACAGCGCCTCGGGGGTTGTTTTTGACCTCACCTCCAGGGTTGGAGGGGTCTCGCTCCCCTTCAGAGAGCTCAAAGACCCCCGGGACATGCTGAAACTGATCCAGCTCTTCCGAGAGGAGATGGGCCTCCGAGTGGTGGTTTTCTACCCCTCCGGGGCAGCCTTCCGGCTGACTGGGCTTGTCGCCTTAAGCGGGGCTGATGGTGCTGTCCTCCTCACGTCATCAGCACCTTACGGGACGGCGGGGGGATTCGGGAATCCCCCCTACACTACAGGAGATATTGAGAGTCTCTCAGGGGCGCACCTTGCCCTTGAGGAGCTTGAGGGGAGGGGGAAGGGCACGTCTCTAATGCTGGATGGGGGGGTGGCGGAGGGGGAGGAGGTAGTCAAAGCCCTCAGTATGGGGGCCCGGGCGGTTTCCCTAGCCCCCTTCATATTGAAATGGCTGGGTTGTAGGGGGTGCGAGGTCTGTGAGCCACAGTCCTGCCCTGCCTCCATACTTGAGGGCTCAGGGGACCCGCCCTGGGCCTGGGACGAGATGGCCGAGAGATTGATTGATGAGTACGGCAAGTTGAGGGAAGATGTGGAAGGTTGCATCAGGAGGATGGGCCTCAAAGGGGTGCAGGAGCTCTCACGGAAGAACCTTCTAGCTCTGGATTGGGAGAGCGCTTATGTAACGTCCCTTCCGCTAGCGGGTCTGGAGAGAAGAGTGCAGGATTAGGGGGAAGGTTTTTCTTCAACATCCGCTTTAACCCCCCGAAAAGGACGGTGAATTGCATGGAAGTGATTCTGACAGGCAGTGATCTTACAATAGACGATGTATGGGCCGTCGCAGTTGAAGGGGCACGTGTTAAGCTCTCTGAGGAGGCTGAGGAGAGAGTGAAGAAGTGCGAGGAGGTGGTTGTTGATCTCGTCAGAAAGGGTGAGAAGATATACGGGGTCACCACCGGAATCGGAGAGCTGGCGAGGATATTTCTTAACGAGAAGCAAGGCCTTGAGCTCCAGAAGAGAATAATATACAGTCATTCCGCCTCCGTGGGGGATGCCCTCCCGGAGAGGGATGTGAAGGCTGCTATGGTTGTGAGGGCTAACGTCCTGGCCAAGGGCTACTCCGGGGTGAGGCTTTCCACCCTTAAAACCTACATTAAGATGATAAACCGGGGGGTTGTTCCACTGGTCTACGAGAAGGGCTCTGTGGGCACCTCCGGGGATTTATCACCCATGTCCCAGATTGCAGAGGTGGTTTTGGGGGAGGGAAAGGCGTTTTATAAAGGGGAACTCCTCCCTGGGGGAGAAGCCATGAGAAGGGCAGGCCTCAAGCCCATTGAACCCTATTACAAGGAAGGGTTGGCCCTGATAAACGGCCCACAGATGATGGCGGGACAGGCGGCCCTCATACTCTGCGAGGTCAGGGAACTTCTCAAGAACGCTCTGATCACATCCTCCATGTCCATAGACACTTTAAGGGCCGTGAAGAAGGCCTTTGACCCAAGAGTACACAAGCTTAGGGGCCACCCAGGGCAGATACTTGTTGCAGAAGTTATAAGGAGGCTAACGGAAGGCTCTGAAACCATAGGAACGATAAAGGGTAGGGTTCAGGATGGATACTCCATAAGGTGTACTCCCCAAGTGCTAGGTCCATCAATAGAGCTTTACTATATGGCGAAGGAATGGGTGGAGAGGGAACTAAATGCACTCTCCGACAACCCTATTTTTATACCGGAGGACGGCGAACACCTGGCCGCTGGAAACTTCCACGGGCAGAACGTTGGGATCGCAATGGACATGCTAGCCATTGGTGTGTCGGAGGTGGCGAACCTAGCTGAGAGGCATATAAACAGGCTACTGAATCCCAAGCTATCGGGACTTCCAGACTTCCTCGTTGAGGGGAAGGGCTTGAACTCCGGGCTCATGGTGGCGCAGTACACTGCCGCCGCCCTTGTCTCGGAGAATAAGGTTCTCTCCCACCCCGCCTCTGTGGACTCCATCCCCGTATCGGCGGACCAGGAGGATCATGTGAGCATGGGGCCTGTGGCTGTGAGAAAGATGAAGGAGATCGTGAAGAACACCTGGTCTGTTATAGCCATAGAGGCCCTCTCAGCCGCTCAGGCGCTGGACTTCCTCCGGCCGGCGAAGGCTGGAAAGGGTGTTGAAGCTGCCTACAGGACCATAAGGAAAGAGGTGCCGTTTATGGAGGATGACCGCCCACTTCACCCCGATATAAA
>Ga0164318_10002556_pt1 | contig 16968 bp, 9 predicted proteins | sample GuaBasSedimGuay9_FD_113734 | JGI IMG/M metagenome (GOLD analysis project Ga0164318, IMG submission 113734) | Subseafloor sediment microbial communities from Guaymas Basin, Gulf of California, Mexico - Guay9, Core 4571-4, 0-3 cm | ecosystem: Environmental > Aquatic > Marine > Hydrothermal vents >...
AAATACAAATGTATATTAGCCAACGAAAGCAATGATATAAAAGAAAAAATCCATTCTTTTAATCCACAGGTAGCACTAATTGATATTAGGCTTGGTAAAGAAAACGGTATAGACTTTATATCAATAATTAAAAATATACGACCTCATATTGTTTGCATCATGATGACTGCATATGCACATATAGAGACAGCTGTCATGTCTTTAAAAATGGGGGCATATGATTATCTCAGGAAACCAATCAGTGGTGATGAATTATTAGCAACCCTGGAAAGATCTTTTGAAAAATTAAAACTAGAAATAGAAAGAGAACAGGCAAAAATAGAACTAAACATTAGAAACAAAGATTTAGAAAATGCAAATTCAAGCCTTAGAATGATAGTTAATGCCACACGCAAAATAACTACATGCACAAAACTTCCAGAATTTGGTACTGTGCTTTTAAAAGAATTTGCTTATATCATAAACGCCACTGGTGGCAGTTTTTATATAAAGAAAAATGGTAACTTTACTTTGCTTCATACCCTTGATCAATCTCATGTACCGCATACGCTACATACTCCATTTAAAAAAGGAAGCGTTTTCGATTATGTTTTCTCGCATAAAAAACCACTATTAATAAATAACATAGATTCTCCACCTGAATTTAAAAAAAGTGGATGGGATGGATATAACGACCCATCATTTATGGTTTTTCCTCTGACTGATGTTACCGGAAACATTTTCGGTCTTATTTCATTTCATAATAAAACACTACCGCCCTTTACATCACAAGATCTTGATTTTGGAATTTTAATTTCCTCCTATACTTCTGAATCTTTACATGCTGTCAATGCATCTGAAAAGCTAATATTTAGTGAGCAAAAATATAGAAGCTTAGTCGAAACAATGAATGATGGATTAATAGTCGTAAATGATTCTAATCAATTTAATTACGTTAATTATAAATTTTGTGAAATGATAGGTTACACACAAGATGAGTTGTTACAACACAATATACTTAATTTTATTAACAAACAATCAAAGGATCACAACAAATTAAAGAAAAGATATTTTAATGGATTGAAATCTTTCGAAATCATATGGAATAAAAAAGATGGCAGTATATTTACAACCCTGGTTTCCCCGCAATCAATTCCAGATTTCGATGATTCACTATCTCGTTATTTTGCTGTCATTACAGACATTACAGAAAGAAAAAATTCAGAAGAAGCATTGCGAAAACAAAAATATGAGGGAGATATCCGAGTTAAAGAACTAAACTGCCTTTTCGCTATCTCAAGCATTTGTACAAAACCTAACATCTCACTTGATGAAATATTTCAAAAGACAATATTTGTTGTACCAAAAGCATTATTATATCCAGAAATTGCATGCACTAAAATATCTTTCAATAATAATGACTATTGTACCGAGCACCAAAAAATAAACGGCTCATGCCCCAATCCTTGTCCACTTATGACACCATGGTTCCTTAGTCGTAAAATTATCTCATATGGAAAGAATGTTGGATCTATAAATGTTTGGTACAAAGAAAAAATGCCAAATTCCGACATGGGTCCTTTTCTAAAAGAGGAAAATAGCCTTATTAATGCTGTTGCTGATATGTTAGGAAGCATCATAGAACGAAACAGTGCTGAAAATGAAATAAAAAGTAGTTTATCCAAATTAAAACATGCTATGGAAGGTATCATATATGCAATGGCAATGACAGCTGAAATGAGAGATCCATATACAGCAGGTCATCAAAGACGTGTTAGCAAATTAGCAAGTCAAATAGCAACTGAAATGGGCCTTACTGAAAAGGAAATTGAGGGAGTACGTTTTGCAAGTACAATACATGATATTGGTAAAATTTATGTGCCAGCTGAAATTTTGAGCAAACCAGGTATTATAAGTGACATAGAATTTAATATCATTAAAACACATCCTCAGGTAGGGCATGATATTTTAGAAAAGATTGAATTTCCATGGCCCCTTGCTGAAATAGTACACCAGCATCATGAACGGTTAAATGGTTCAGGTTATCCTTTAGGACTTAAAGGAAAAAATATCTCCCTTTTAGCTAGGATATTATCTGTTGCCGATGTTGTTGAGGCAATGGCATCACACCGACCATATCGTCCTGCATTGGGCATCGAAAAAGCGCTTGAAGAAATTAATATAAACGCCGGTACTCTTTACGATCCTTTAGTTGTAAAGACATGTACAGACCTTTTTTTATCAAAAGGTTTTGAATTTGAATAATTTGTAAATTTTTTTTACTACAATATTTTTATTCTATTTTATACCTCCAAAAAACAAAAATCATGATAAACAACAAATTTATCTTGCATATCGATATGGACGCATTTTTTGCATCTATAGAACAACGCGATAATCCATCTTTTAGAGGAAAACCTGTAATTGTAGGTGCTGATCCTCAAAATGGTAAAGGTCGAGGGGTAGTATCTACATGTTCATATGAAGCCCGAGCATTCGGCATTCATTCTGCAATGCCAATATCAATTGCATATAGAAAATGTCCGCACGGTATATTTGTCAGACCAAATATAAAAAAATATACTGAAATGTCGGACATAATTTATGATATCCTTTATACATTTACTCCAGATATCGAGATGATAAGCATTGATGAAGCATTTTTGGACATAAGCGGAACTTACCATCTTTTTGGTACCCCCCAAAATGTTTGTATTAAATTAAAATCTGATATATTTAAAAAAACTTCATTAACTTGCTCTGTGGGCCTGGGTCCTTCAAAAATGGTAGCAAAAATTGCATCAGAAATTAATAAACCTGATGGGCTGGTTGTAGTAAGCAAAGATAAAGTTTGCGATTTTCTATGGCCATTGTCAATCAAATACATATCCGGTATCGGTGAAAAAACATTAAATAAATTATACTTATCAAATATAAAAACAATAGGGGACATATCAAAACTTAACGTAGAAGAAGCTTCTTTTTACTTCGGTTCCTTAGGTGAGTATTATCTTAAACTTTCACACGGAATTGACAATAACGAAATTACTGTTAATGAACAGATTAAATCAATCAGCAATGAAATAACCTTTGAAAAAGACACAGATGATATCAGTATTATTGAAAGTACACTTACATTGCTTAGTGAAAAAGTATCAAATCGACTTCGTCAGCAAAGGTTAAAAGGATTAACAATCACTTTAAAAGTCAGACTTTATAACTTTAAAACATACACCAGATCTTTTACGCTTAAAAACCCTACTAACTCTTTTGAAGATATCCATAACATCTCATCAAATTTATTTAAATTTAATAATAAAATCAGACTATTAGGTGTTAAAGTCTCTAATTTCAAATCAAAAAATATGCAGACTGATCTATTTGATAACAATTTATTTATTAAAAGAGATAAAATCGATAACGCTCTTGATAAGATACACAAACGTTACGGCTTTGATTCCATTCACCATGCCAGAAAACATCTTTAAATCAATCAATCCTGAAAGATATAACTCAAAATTCTATAAATATTAAATGTAAATTACATATAATTTTAACTTGTAATATCTTGACAGTATATTTTTATAATGATATTATTTTAAACTTAACAATGGGGTTATAAATTGGCAACGACGCCCTTATAAACTAATAAAAACCTAAATAAAGGGCGTTTTTTTATTTATTTCATGCGAGAAATATTATGACTTTTCGTTATTTACCTAAAAAACAAGGTTTATATGATCCTAATTTAGAAAAAGATTCATGTGGTGTCGGTTTTGTGTGTAATATTAAAGGACATAAATCACATAAAATTATAAAGCAGTCCTTAGAAGTCCTTAATCGTTTAGCTCATAGGGGGGCAGTTGGTTCAGATCCAAATACAGGTGATGGAGCAGGCATTCTAATTCAAAAACCTCATACATTTTTTAAAACCGTTTGTAAAAAAATAGGACTACCACAAAATGAAAATTACGGTACTGGTCTTGTATTTCTTCCCAAAAATACTAAAGATCGCAATCACTGTAAAAAAATAATCACAAAAATTGTAAATTCTAAAGGACATCGGCTTCTAGGTTGGAGGCAAATTCCAGTCAATAGTTCTGTGATTGGAAAAACAGCAAGAGAAACTGAACCCTTGATTGAACAGCCTTTTATTGAAAAAGCAAAAAATATAAAAGAGGAATTAGATTTTGAACGAGCCTTATACATTATACGGAAACAGATTGAAACAATAATTCGTAGTTCAGCATTAAAACAAAAATCTCAATTTTACATAACCAACCTTTCAGCTAGGACTTTTTCCTATAAAGGCCTATTAATGCCTAACCAGGTAGAAAATTATTTTCTAGATTTAAAAAATTCAAAAATAATGAGTTCTCTTGCTCTTATTCATTCAAGATATAGTACAAATACATTCCCAACATGGGATTTAGCACAGCCTTTTAGATTTTTAGCGCATAATGGTGAAATAAATACACTGCGCGGTAATATTAATTGGATGCGAGCAAGAGAGTCTCTTTTGCAAAGTAAATACTTTGGCCCTGATATTGAAAAAATAAAACCTGTCATCATACCCAATTTAAGTGATTCTGCATCACTCGATAATGCTATAGAGCTACTAATGCTATCAGGAAGGTCTCTTTATCATTCTTTAATGATGTTAATACCAAACGCTTGGGAACACAACTTGCATCTTAATAAAAAAATAAAAGACTTTTATAAATATCATTCCTGTTTTATTGAACCATGGGATGGCCCTGCTGCTATTGCTGTAACAGATGGCACACGTATAGGTGCTGTTTTAGATAGAAACGGACTTCGACCTGCAAGATACATTGTTACTAAAGATAATTTTGTAGTAATGGCATCTGAGGTCGGAGTTTTAGATATTAAATCGAATAATATAAGAATCTCTGGAAGATTAGAACCTGGAAAAATATTTTTTATCGACACACAAAAAGGTCGCATCATAAAAGACGATGAAATAAAACAGTCTGTTGCTTCTCAAAGACCTTATACACGATGGCTGAAGAAAAACTTAATTAGTATAGATAGCATACATGAAGTTAAAAAAATAAAAAGGTTTAATGAACCGCTTTTAACACTTATGAAAGCATTCGGTTATACCAGAGAGGATATTAATGTCTTAATCAAACCAATGGCAAGAGAAGGAAAAGAACCAACCGGTTCAATGGGAAATGATACACCCCATTCAATTTTGTCTAAAAAACATCAGTTGCTTTATTCTTACTTTAAACAGATGTTTGCCCAAGTAACCAACCCTGCAATAGACCCTATACGTGAAGAATTAGTCATGAGCCTTGAAAGTTATATTGGGCCACAAAAAAATATATTAGATGAAACACCTGAGCATTGTAAAAAAATATATATACCTAAACCTATTTTATCCAACGGAGATCTTTTAAAAATTACTAATATAAATAAAAACGGTTTAAAAGCTAAAACAATTTCATTATTATTCAAATCAAACGATAAAACTAACTTTTATAAAAAAATCGAACAAATATGCTCTGAGACTGATTCTGCAATTAATAAAGGATATAATATAATCGTTTTAAGTGACAGAGGGGTTAATAAAAAATTTGCTGCACTGCCAACACTTTTAGCCACTGGGGTACTCCATCAGCATTTAGTAAGAAATTCTGCGAGAACACAAATCTCAATTATCGTTGAAAGTGCTGAACCACGTGAAGTACATCACTTTGCTTTATTATTTGGATTCGGTGCTGAATGTGTTAATCCTTATCTTGCTTATGAAATTATAAATAATTTGATAAAGGAAAAGGAGATATCATCTACGGTTGATGAAGCACACAATAATTTTCAGAATGCAATCAACAAAGGTATATTAAAAATATTATCTAAGATGGGCATTTCGACGTTGCACAGTTACCGCGGTGCTCAAATTTTTGAGGCTATAGGACTTGGTAATGATGTTATTAACAAATGTTTTACTGGAACCCCTTCACGTATTGGTGGCGCGGGTTTTGATATATTAGCCGAAGAAACTTTAATGTTCCACAAAGAGGCCTATCCAAACCAAATATTTTCACCGCCTATCCTATCAACAGGGGGCCTTTATCGATGGAAACGCGATGGTGAATTTCACTTATGGAACCCAGAGACAATTTCTACTCTACAAGATGCAGCACGTAAAAACGATTATGCGCGTTATAAGGAATTCGCTTTTTTAATTAACGAACAATCCCAAAACCCAACAACATTAAGAAGTCTTTTAAAATTTACTGCAAAAAATGTATATAAAATAAATACCGGTCCAAGAAAAAAACTACCTGTAAAATTTGTAGAACCTGTTGAAAACATTGTCAAACGTTTCGTGACAGGAGCAATGAGTTTCGGATCGATAAGTAACTGTGCTCATGAAACACTTGCAATTGCAATGAACCGACTAGGTGGCATGTCAAATACCGGAGAAGGAGGTGAAAATCCACTCCGATTTATTAAATTACCTACTGGTGATTCAACTCGGAGTGCAATCAAACAGATTGCTTCTGGTCGTTTTGGTGTAAACGCTAATTACTTAATAAATGCCGATGAAATACAAATAAAAATCGCTCAAGGTGCAAAACCTGGTGAAGGTGGGCAACTACCAGGGCATAAAGTGAGTGAAATAATTGCACGCACCAGATATACAACACCTGGAGTAACACTTATATCACCACCACCACACCATGATATTTATTCGATAGAGGATTTAGCACAATTAATCTTCGACTTAAAAAATATTAATCCTGAAGCACGCATAAGCGTTAAACTTGTTTCTGAAATTGGTGTTGGAACTGTTGCAGCCGGTGTAGCAAAAGGTCATGCAGATATGATTCTCATCTCAGGTGGTGACGGAGGAACAGGTGCCTCCCCGTTAAGTTCAATTCGCCATGCGGGACTACCATGGGAACTGGGACTTTCTGAAGTTCATCAAACATTAGTACTTAATGGTTTACGTGGTAGAGTACGTCTCCAAACGGACGGTCAAATTAGAACAGGCCGTGATGTTGTTATCGCTACTTTACTTGGTGCCGAAGAATATGGATTTTGTACAGCAGCTTTAATCTTAATGGGTTGTGTTATGTTGAGACATTGCCAATTAGATAATTGTTCATTGGGTGTTGCAACACAGGATAAATTACTTGTTAAACGTTTCCATGGTACAGCTGATCATGTTGTTAATTATATGATGTTTGTAGCTCAAGATGTAAGAGAAATAATGGCCACATTGGGATTTAAAACCATAAACGAAATGGTAGGACGTACAGATTTACTTAAGCTTAACAAGAAAATACTACCGTGGAAAGCACAAAATATAGACTTTTCTAGGATTCTTTATAGACCCCATGCTCCAAAAAAAATTAAATTACATAAGACAAGGACACAAGTTCATAAAATAGATAATATTATGGATAGAGAACTAATTAAACGTTCTGAAAGGGCTATATCTCTTAACCTGCCTGTTAAAATATTTACTAAAATAAACAATTTCAATCGTTCTACAGGAACAACTCTGAGTGGGGAAGTATGTAAGCGTTTTGGAGAAAACGGTTTAAGAGACGATACTATAATTTGTAAATTTAATGGTTTTGCAGGTCAAAGCTTTGGCGCATTTTTAGCTCCTGGAATTACATTCAATTTAGAGGGTATGGCTAATGATTATGTAGGAAAAGGAATTTCTGGCGGTAAAATAATTATTTATCCAAGTAAAGAATCATCTTTTAAAGCCGCAGACAACATTATAATAGGAAATACAACTTTTTATGGGGCAATAAAAGGAGAGGCATATGTAAGAGGTCAAGCTGGTGAGAGATTTTGTATTAGAAATTCAGGCTTATTAGCAGTTATTGAAGGAGTAGGAGATCACGGATGTGAATATATGACTGGCGGAACAGTATTAATTTTAGGACAAACAGGAAGAAACTTTGCCGCTGGTATGTCAGGCGGTATAGCTTTTATTTACGATAAAAAAAAGACATTTAAAACAAACTGCAATATGAACATGGTTGAGTTAGAAAATATTACAGCCGAAGATAAAAATAAAATATACCTACTTTTACAAAATCATTTCCGTTATACTCAAAGCCCCATTGCAAAAAATATATTAAATAATATATCTAGTGAAATTAAATTTTTCGTAAAAGTCATACCGACTGAATACAAAAAAATACTTGAAATAAAAAAGACCGAGCAAAATCTTGGATTAAATGAAACATTTGATGGATAAAATCAATAAATCTGGATAAACAATTTTATGTCAAAACACACTACTGATTATAAAAGATTCCTCAAAATAAAACGTGAAACTTCACAATATCGTCCAATATGCGACAGAGTATTAGATTTTAAGGATATTACTGTCCCGAGATCAGTTCCAGTTTCCCAAGAACAAGCCGCACGATGTATGGATTGCGGAACTCCATTTTGTCATTGGGGTTGTCCAATAGGTAACTTAATCCCAGAGTGGAATAATGCTATGATGCATGGAAAGTGGGAAAAAGCATTTAATTTGCTTAATTCTACTAACAATCTCCCTGAAATAACAGGACGTATCTGTCCGGCACCTTGTGAATATTCATGTGTACTTGGCATAAATGATTCCCCGGTAACAATAAGAGAAAATGAGCTTGCTGTTATCGAATATGCCTTTAAAAATAAAATTATCAAACCACATCCACCTATAAAACGCACTGGTAAAAAAGTAGCAATTATTGGATCAGGCCCTGCTGGTATTTCCTGTGCAACTCAATTAAATCAAGCCGGTCACAAAGTTACAGTATTTGAAAAAAATAAGAGTATTGGTGGACTCCTACGATATGGAATACCTGATTTTAAATTAGAAAAATGGATACTCGACCGACGTATCAATCTTTTAAAGAAAGAAGGAATAATATTCAAAACAAACACAGATATTGGAAAAACTCGTTCAACTCTTAAAATTTTAAAATATTTTGATGCTGTTTGCCTAGCTTGTGGGTCAAGTATACCTAGAGATTTAAATATAGGCAGCAGATCATTAAACGGAATCCATTTTGCTATGGATTATCTTGCTCCAACTAATAAACGTATATCAGGAGAACAACTTTCAAGGAAGGATTATATTAATGCAAAGGGTAAAAAAGTTGTAATTATAGGGGGCGGGGATACTGGTTCTGACTGTGTTGGTACAGCCAATAGACAAGGGGCTTCATGTGTCGTTCAAATAGAATTACTCCCTCAACCACCACAATGCCGTACAAGTGATTATCCGTGGCCAAACTTCCCATTACTTCTTAAAACAACATCCAGCCATGAAGAAGGAAGCCGAAGACATTGGACAATACTAACAAAAGATTTTATTGGTGAAAAAGGTCATGTAAAAAAAATACAATGTGTCCGCGTAAATTTTAAAAAAGATAAAAATGTATCATGTCCGATTATGAGCGAAATCCCTGGAACTGAATTCGAAATTGAAGCAGACATGGTTATACTTGCAATTGGTTTTATACATCCTCAACATGAAGGTCTAATCAAAAAACTAAAAATAAAACTAGATAATCGTGGAAATGTTAATACTGACGATCATTATATGACCTCAATTGAAGGTGTTTTTTCCGCAGGTGATATGAGAAGAGGTCAATCATTAATTGTCTGGGCCATCAGCGAAGGTAGACGTTCAGCATTTTTTATTGATAATTATTTAATGGGCTCAAGCAACCTACCCCTTTTCTGATTCTGTATAATATATTTTGTAATAATGACTTACAATAATATATATTTGTGCAAAGATTTATGTACAATAAATGAATGTATGATAAAATACCAAACTTATCATACTATTTTAAAAATTTATTAATTATTAAGATATATTTTATGGAAAAGACCTTAACCAGTACAAAATCATGGGTTGAAAACCGAATTCAAGAAAATGAGATAAAAAAATATCTTACCCAAGGACATGATTTCATAAACGAAATTGAAATCAAAAATAAATTATTATCCAATACCAACCCAGATAAAAATAAAGTTGATGCAATTTTAGATAAATCTTTATCTATTACTACTTTAAATCCCGACGAGACTGCGACACTCTTGAATGTAAAGGACGAAAGCATTTGGGAAAAGATGCATACTGTCGCAGGTGTTATTAAGAAAAAAGTTTATGACAACAGAATTGTTACATTTGCACCTCTTTATACCGGTAATGTATGTATCAATAATTGTCTATATTGCGGTTTTAGAAGTAATAATTTTGCCACTAAAAGAAGAATACTAACGAATGAAGAAATTAAAAATGAGACTGAAATATTAGTTGGTACAATCGGACATAAACGTCTTATCGTTGTTTACGGAGAGCACCCCGAAACAGATGTCGACTATATGGTAGATACAATAAATACTATTTATTCAACTCATATACAGAAGAATGACCATAATCTAAATATAAGACGTGTTAATGTAAATGCCGCACCCTTATCAATTGAAAATTTGAAGCTTTTAAAAGATGTTGGCATTGGTACATATCAAGTATTTCAGGAAACATATCATCGTTCTACATATGAAAATGTTCATCCAAGAAATACAATAAAAGGTAATTACCAATGGCGTCTTTATTGTATGCATCGTGCATTTGAAGCAGGTGTGGACGATGTTGGAATAGGTGCTTTATTTGGACTTTATGACTGGAGATTTGAAGTAATGGGTTTAGTATACCATTCCCTTGAACTTGAAGATAAGTTTAATATTGGACCACATACAATTTCCTTTCCTCGTCTTGAGCCGGCAGCAAATACTCCATATACTCAAGAAACTCAAAATCATGTTTCCGATGATGATTTTAAAAAACTCGTAACAGTATTAAGACTCTCAGTACCATATACAGGTCTAATTCTAACAGCCAGAGAAAACGCCAACATAAGACGCGAAATCATACCTCTTGGCTGTACTCAAACTGATGCATCCACTAAAATAGGTATTGGGGCATACAGTGAATTGAAAGATAACCAAAATGAAGAGGCCCAGCAATTTATTTTAGGTGATACTCGTAGTCTTGATGAAGTTATACGTGAACTTGCTAAAATGGGCTACATTACCTCTTTCTGTACTGCTGGATATAGATGTGGGAGGACAGGGGAGCGCATAATGGATTTACTTAAATGCGGTAAGGAAGGAATTTTTTGTAAACTTAATGCCATTCTTACATTCAGGGAGTGGCTTGATGACTTTGCATCAGATGAAACAAAAAATATAGGCGAGGTGATAATTTCCAAAGAAATAAATGAAGTTAAAAATAAATATCCAGAATATTATGATAATTTAATTAAATTTCATCACAAAATAGAAAACGGTGAACGTGATATTTATTTTTAAAGCCATCTATAATTTTATTCAAAAATTATCTAATTATGATAAAAATTACTGATGACCTCCTTCAGTCATTGTCAACAAAAGCCAGAGAATCAGAAAGAAAGAGGAAAAATTTTAATTTTCATATTTCTTATGAAGACCCTATAAACAGAATGCTGAACGCATTCGAACCTGAATCCTACGTTCGTCCCCATAAACATGAAAATCCTGATAAAATAGAAATATTCATCCTTTTAAAAGGCCGTGCACTAATTGTTGAATTCGATAACAATGGAAAAATTAAAGATCACTTTATCTTAGATAAAGACAACAATATTTATGGTGTTGAAATACCACCTCGTACTTGGCATACTCTCATTTCATTGCAACAATGCACTGTACTATATGAAGTAAAACCGGGGCCATATATAAAATTAAATGATAAAAATTTCGCCCCATGGTCACCACAAGAAGGTTCATTAAATTCACAGGAATATATCAAAAAAATACTTAATGATCTTAATATTAAAATATAAAACCCTAATATTTTAAAATATCGGCTTGATTATAATATTATTATGTTAAATTTTACATGGCACTCACCTACAAAAGTTTATTTTGGTAAAAACAAAATTAATATGCTTGAAGGTGAACTGCATAAACGCTCAAAAAAAATACTACTTGTATATGGAAAGGAAAGTATTAAAAAATATGGAATTTATAATGATGTTTTACAACAAATTACAAAATCAAAAATTCCACATATAGAATTGTCCGGAATTCAAACTAATCCCATTCTCTCAAAAGTTTACGAAGGAATAAAACTATGTAAAGACAATTCTATAGATTTCATTCTTGCAGTCGGTGGAGGAAGTGTTATTGATACATCAAAAGCTATAGCAGCAGGTGTAAAATATAATGGCGATATATGGGATTATTTTCAATCACATAAAGGACCATCAGAATCATTGCCGATCGGTACAGTACTTACACATGCAGCAACAGGTTCCGAAATGAACGGAAACTCAGTAATAACAAATGAAAAAACAAAAGACAAACTATCCTGCAGCTCACCAGTGCTTATTCCTTGCTTTTCTATTCTTAATCCAGAGTATACATATTCAGTCGACCCTAAAAATACAGCAGCTGGCATTGCAGATATAATGTCACATGTTTTTGAGTATTACCTAAGTCCAATTCCACAAGCTTACATTCAGGATCGTTTAGCTGAGGCATTATTGATGACATGTTTAAAATATGGGCCAATAGCTTGTAAAAATCCCAATAATTATGAAGCCCGGTCAAATCTTATGTGGTCAAGTACTCTTGCATTAAATGGACTTATAGGAAAAGGGAAGATATCAGATTGGACGTGCCATGCAATAGAACATGAAATTAGTGGTTTATACAACATCAGTCATGGCATAGGATTGGCTATTTTACTCCCAAATTTTATGAAAGTATCAATAAATAATGAAACAGTTAATAATTTTGCACTTTGCGGTATTAATGTATTTAATATCAACAAAAACAAAGAACAATTTGAAATAGCAGAAGATATTATAAATAAAATTAGAATTTTCTTTAATAGCTTAGGATTACCATCAACCTTAACAGAAATTGGTATAACAGATAAACATTTTCAAAAAATAACAAAAAACGCAATAAAAAGAAGAGGAAAGGTAGGACATTACAAACAACTAACTAAAGAAAATATAATGAATATTTTAAATATATCATTGTAGAAAACCTAATATAAAGCACACCATTGCTTAATTTATAAACATTTACATGAAACTTGACATTGTTTTAATACTTCCTAAAATACTATTAATATAATATTTATTAAGTATAGACATAATATTCGCATACTAAATGAAAAAAAATAACAAATATAAATATATCCTATTTCTTAAATTAACATTTATTACATTATTTTTTTTATATACAACATTACTTTATGCCGAAACCTTTTATAAATGGGTAGATAAAGATGGAATTTTGCAATACAGCAATAAGCCTCCAAAAGACTATAAAAAAAATGATCCAAATGTTGCTGTTATCGAAGGTGTACAAAAATTATCAAAAGAAGGTGCTTTTACAATAAAAGAACAAGATGCGGAGAAAAATTTAATACAATTCATTCCGGACGAAACATGGGATACCGAATTTAGTTCATTTAACAAAAAGCAACCCGATCTACCCGAATCGAAAGAATCTTCGCTTAAAAAACTAAATAAAATAATAGCCGATGAAACTATTCTTCTTGAATCAATAGTAAATAATTATCAAAATTACCTAATCGATTATACAAGAAGAAAAAAACAGTACAAAGAAGAAACTAAAAAGCACAAAGAAAAAATAGAATTAAAAATATGGCGACAATTACCGGTAGAGTCTGAAGATAATTTTTTAAAAAACAAATCTATATATGAAGAAAAAATTAAATATCAAAAACTTCTAATACGTTGGGCGAAATATAAAAAAGAAGCGCTTGAATCAAATTAATTGATCAAAAGGATTAAAACAATGAAACGAGCTATTGAATTCAATGGTACACCACTAAAATTAATAGGCCGGAATATAAAAGAATTGACTTACGCACCCAATTTTAAAGTTTTAAGCAGCGATTTCAAAGAAGTTACTCTTGATGATTTTGAAGATAAGATAAAAGTTATTACATCTTTCCCTTCATTAGACACACCAGTATGCGATCTTCAGGTTAAAGAATTCAACAAAAAAACTCAAAGTCTCTCGAATGATATTATTATAGTTGGTATCAGCAAAGACTTACCTTTTGCCCAAAAACGATTTTGCGATGAATTTAGTATAAATCATGTACTTGTTTTTTCAGACTATAAATATTCCTCATTTGGTATTAACTACGGCCTTCTTATAAAAGAGCTCAACTTGCTTGCACGCGCAGTTATTATTCTTGATGAAAAAAATATTATCAGGTATATTCAAATTATAGATGAGTTATCAAATCAACCTAATTATGATGAGGTTCTTAAAAACATAGAGGAAATTTTAAAAAACAGAATAATTGATATTGTTAACGACCCAAAACGCCATTGTATACCTTGTGAAGGAACTATTAAGCCATTATCTAAGAATATCGTTTCTAAACAACTGGCAACATTAAATAGCTGGGATTTGATTGATGATAATAAAATTACGAAAGTTTTTAAAACCAAAGATTATGAAGAAGCAAAATATCTTTTAAATATAATTTCATTAATCGCAGACGAACAAGGTCACCATCCAACCCTATCACTAATGTGGAATAAACTAAAAGTATCGCTGACCACACATGCTGCATCTGGCCTGACCGATAATGATTTTATAATGGCTCATATTATCGATGAAATTGCAGGCGATTAATCTAAAATTTTATGGGGGAATATAATGAAAACCATAATCATTTGTCAATCAATACATCATGGCAACACCAAAAAGATAGCACAAGTTTTTGCAGAGATACTTAATTCTGATATTATTTCTCCTGCTGATGTAACTAACTTCAATATAGACGAATACGATCTCATAGGCTTTGGATCTGGGATTTATGCAGGTAAACATCATTCATCTTTATTTAAATTTATTAAGGAATTAAAAACATGCAATAAAACTGCATTTATATTTTCTACACGCGCTATTCATCCACTCACTTTTTATCATAAAATATTAAGAAATAGATTAGCAGATAAGGGATTCACAATACTTGATGAATTCTCATGTCAGGGATTTAGCACATATGGACCATTAAAGTTAATCGGAGGGATCAACAAAGGCAAACCAAATCAAGATGATTTAAGTAATGCTAAGATTTTCGCTCAAAATCTTAAACAAAAATTTTTATCATTAAACATTTAAATCACCTACCGACATAAATATATCATAACATATTTTATAGAAATATTTTATGATTATGTCCTTAAAAACTGCTTATTCAAAAACTTTTCGTTTAATTCAAGAACGGTCGGTCTACCATGAGGACATGTAAAAGGATCTATGGTATTAACAAGACATTCACGAATGAAATCAGCACCCTTTTTATCAACAGGATCACCGGACATAACTGATTGCCTGCAAGCACAACGGGCTAATTTTTCATTATCAAATTGCGATATATCATTACCCGAAATGATATTCCTAACTGCAATTTCAGGATTACAAATTAATTGTGGAGTGGAATGAATAGCGATAGTTTCATTATCCCATTGTGTGGAAGAAAAACCAAGTTTTTCAAGCTGACCGGTAACTTCTTCCCACGCGATTAATTCTTGTTTTGTAAGTTTAATAAGGACAGGGGATAAAAGATTTTGTATTTCTATATTACCATTTTTAATCTGTTTAAGTAATTTTTCGTATGTAATACGTTCCTGTGCAGCATGTTGATCAATAATAAATATTGAATTTAAAGACTCAAACAAGAGATACTTTTTTTTAAAAACCCCAATAAAACATGCGTTGGCAAGTTTTTCCCTTAGGCTACTTATTTGATCCGTCTCAGGCGAACCATCAAAAACCTCTAATAAATTTTGTGTAGCCTTTGTTATGTACTCCTGGGTACTTTGCTCTGAAACATGGCTTGATACAATTGATGAATCTTCTCCCCGATCATTAACTTTATACTCATAATAACTATTACTCTGGACACTCAATGAGGATTCATTAATCTGTTTCGCTTTTGAACGTAAAGAAAGAGCTTCTTCGCAAACCGAACATATTTCTGAATATAAATCATATTCGTGTTCGATTTTGACTTCACGTTTTGTTGGATGAATATTAACATCAACTATCTCAGGCGGAACAGTAAGGAATAAAATATAAAACGGATATATATCCTGAGGGAAAATAAATCTATACATATTATTAAGGCGATAATTTAAAAGACGATTCGTAACAGGACGTCCATTTACAAATATAAACTGCAAATCCTTACTGGTTCTTCGTATATTAGAGTCACCAAGCAAGGCATATACTTTAACTTCCTTCTTTGGTATAACATGGTTTACTTCCAAAACATGCTCTCTTTCAACATGTAAAGCCCTGGATACACGCCTCAAAGTGTTATTATCCGCAAGAAGATTAAGCACCGTTCGCTGAGATGATTTATAGTCTGAAGTAAGCATAAAATTACAAGAAGGATATATCAGAGTATAAGGCAAAACTGTAGAAACGATGTTATTAAATTCTGTAGTATCTCTTTTTAAAAACTTACGACGGGCAGGGGTATTAAAAAAAAGCTCATGAATTTCTACTTCTGTTCCTGTCTGCATTCCTATAGGCCTTTTATCCACCATATTTCCGCCACGCATATGTATTTCAAAACCAGTATCTTGTGTATCTGTTTTAGAACGAAGTAATATATCAGAAACCGATGCAATACTATAAAGAGCTTCCCCACGAAAGCCTAAAGAAGAAATATTGAATAAATCATCAATAGAATCTATCTTACTTGTTGCATGCCGTTTAAAGATTTTTTCTAAATCATCTTTATCAATACCACAACCATTATCCTTTATCTTTATCAATGATCTGCCGGCCTGCTTAACCATAATTTCAATTCTGTTAGCACCTGCATCGAGAGAATTTTCAAGAATTTCTTTTACAACAGACGAAGGTCTCTCT
>Ga0164318_10002559_pt1 | contig 16957 bp, 12 predicted proteins | sample GuaBasSedimGuay9_FD_113734 | JGI IMG/M metagenome (GOLD analysis project Ga0164318, IMG submission 113734) | Subseafloor sediment microbial communities from Guaymas Basin, Gulf of California, Mexico - Guay9, Core 4571-4, 0-3 cm | ecosystem: Environmental > Aquatic > Marine > Hydrothermal vents...
AAGATCATCATTATTACGACGACTATGCCAATAGAACAATCATGAGAAAAGTGGCAGAAAAATGTTATTTGCCCACCAATCAGCTTATGCTTGATTTAATTAATGCATACGGTAGTCGGTTTAAAATAAGCTATTCGATTTCAGGTACAGCAATTGATCAGTTTGAACAATATGCACCTGATGTTTTAGAAAGTTTTAAACGATTAGCTGAAACTGGATGTGTAGAGTTTATATCTGAGACTTACTCACATTCTTTAGCAGCATTAAAAAGTAAAAAGGAGTTTTTTAGTCAAATAGAAGCACATAAGGCAAAAATTCAAGAGCATTTTGGGCAAACTCCAACGGTTTTCAGAAATACAGAGCTAATTTATAATGATGAAATTGGTGAAATGGTCGCCGAATTGGGTTATAAAGCTATGTTGACGGAAGGTGCAAAACATATTTTGGGCTGGAAAAGTCCAAACTATTTGTATTATAATGCTTTAAATCCGAAATTGAAAATTTTGTTAAAGAATTTTAAACTAAGTGATGATATTGCCTTTCGTTTTTCAAACAAAGCATGGGAAGCCTGGCCTTTAACAACTGAAAAGTATGTAGATTGGCTAAATGCAATTGATTCAAAAGAAGAGGTTATAAATCTGTTTATGGATTATGAGACATTTGGTGAACATCAATGGGCAGAAACAGGTATTTTTGATTTTATGAGGGCTTTGCCAAAGGCTGTATTCTCACAAACTGATTTTAAATTTGCCACACCATCTGAAGTGGCTGACAGTCACCAACCGGTTGCTGCATACAATGTGCCTTATTCTATTTCGTGGGCCGATGAAGAACGAGACCTTACTGCCTGGCTTGGAAACGAGCTGCAAGATGAAGCTTTTGATAAACTTTATGCCCTGGAAGAAATTGTAGATAAAGTTGATGATGAAGATATAAAAAGGGATTGGCGTTATTTGCAAACCAGCGACCACTTTTACTATATGTGTACAAAGTTTTTTGCTGATGGTGATGTACATATGTATTTTAATCCTTACGATACACCTTACCAGGCATTTATAACCTATATGAATGTGCTAAGTGACTTTATTTTACGATTAAAGGATAAAACTACGGTTGATGCACTGCTTAGTTCCACAGATATATCCAAGCTTAGTAATTTGGAAATAGAATCTTTGGTAGTTAAGTACGAAAAGGTTATCGAAAAGCTAAAAGGAAAGATAAAGACGCTGGCAATTGACAAAACGAAACCAAAAAGAAAAGCGATTGCAAAGGCAAAGCCTGTGCGAAAGAAAATTGCAGCAACAAAACCTAAAGTAAAGGCAATTGCAAAGGCAAAACCTACACTTAAAAAAATAGCAAAAACAAAACCTGCTGCAAAGGCTATTGATAAAGCAAAAAAGCCAACAGGAGTAGCTAAGAAAAAAAAGTAAGTCTAAGAAATAATGATTTTAGTTTTAAAATTGAGGTATACTACTGTGTACCTCAATTTTAGACACTACCCTAAAAGGCTTTTTACTTTTTGAGCAATAATTTTTCCTTCTGCCTTACCTGCAACTTTCTTATTCACAATTCCCATTACTTTGCCCATATCTTTCATTGAACTTGCAGCGGTTTCATCAATTGCAGCCTGAATAATTGCTGTTAGCTCTTCATCGCTCATTTGTTCGGGTAAATAAACTTCCAAAAACTCAATTTCACCAACTTCTTTTTCGTAAAGATCAGTTCGGTTTTCAGTTTTATAGATTTCGGCAGAATCTTTCCGTTGTTTGATTAACTTTTGAATAATTTTTATTCCTTTTTCCTCAGAAATCGTTTCAGAAGCACCTGATGAGGTTTGCTCAAGTAATAACTCACTTTTTACCGCTCTAAGTGCAGAAAGTCTTTCAGCTTGCCTTGCCTTCATTGCAAGTTTTATATCATTGTTAATTTTTTCAAGTAAGCTCATTTTATCTTTTTTTATCTTTTTACTTTAAGTCTGCTCAGTAAGCATACTCAGTATACAATTTTCTTAATTAATCAACATTATCATGCAAGAATGAATTTTCAGAAATATCATCGTCATCATTTAAGGTATAGCGTGATACTTTTGATTCTTCGATATCAGGTTCCTGATGCAAATCTACATTTCTACGTTTATAAGCAGGAATATTTTCTAATTCATCAATTGTTTTAGCAGTTCTTTCAATTTTTCTATCTTTCTGCTCCATTTTTTTTTTGCTCTGTTCAATTTGGTCTAGCCTTTCAAGAGCTATACGAACTCTTTCATCCTCATCCTCAGTGTTTTCAGATTCAGGATGTTGTTGATGAACAATAATCTCATCCTCTTGATTTTCTTCACCAAAGCCTTCATTTTTAACTGGTTCCTTCTTGTTGAATGGCTGAGGGGTAGGTTTTTCTAGGCTTATCTCATCATTTGAGTAACTCACTTCAAAGTCAACCTCTTCACTTAATGTGTTTTGCTGTTTTTTGTAATTTTCAATAAGTGCTTGTGGTTTATGCTGAAGTCCCGTTTTACGTGCGTATAATTCAGGTATTATGTCTGTTTCAAACCCAGTGGCAATAACCGTTACGTTTATTTTTTTTCCTAAAGCTACTTCTTGGTTGTAACCCCAAATAAGATCAGCCGTATTACCTGTTTCATCCTGAACGAAATTATTGATTTCAGAAATCTCATCCATGGTAACATCATCTTCTCCAAAGGAAATGTTTAATAAAATATTTTTAGCACCTGTAATGTCATTATTATTTAATAAAGGTGAGTTCAGGGCTTCTTGAACGGCATTTAACGCTCTGTCTTCGCCTTCGGCATATCCTGAGCCCATAATGGCAACTCCGCTTTCAGTCATAACTGTTTTAACATCTGCAAAGTCAACATTTACATATCCTTTTTTTGTAATTATTTCAGCAATACCTTTTGCGGCTACTGATAAAACAGTATCGGCTTTCGAAAAGGCTTCTGAAATGCCTAAATCACCATGGATTTCTCTAAGGCGTTCATTGTTGATAACCAGGAGTGAATCAACATATTTATTAATCTCTTCAACACCCTTTATCGCTTGTTCTATGCGCCTTTTTCCTTCAAAACTAAAAGGTATGGTAATTATAGCAACAGTAAGAATTCCTAAATCTTGAGCAGCCTTTGCTATAACAGGGGCTGCCCCGGTTCCGGTTCCGCCTCCCATTCCTGCTGTTATGAAAACCATTTTTGTATTATTCTCTAGAATCTTAGTTATGTCATCCAGATTTTCAATGGCTGCTTCTCTTCCTCTTTCTGGCTTATTACCTGCACCAAGTCCTTCAGTTAGCGTTTGACCTAAATGCAGTTTTATTGGAACAGGACTATTTGCCAGTGCCTGCTGATCTGTATTACATACGATAAAATCAACATCCGTTATTCCCTGTGCAAACATATAATTTACTGCATTGTTTCCGCCACCACCTACACCAATAACTTTTATTATTGATGATTTTTCCACGGGTAAATCAAAGGGCATTAAGTCGTCCATAATATTTTTTTTTATTATTATCAAAGCACTACATTTTTGAGCTTTTATCTTCAAATAAATTACTTACTTTTGTTTTAAGCTGATCAAAAAAGTTATTTTCTATATATTCATCTCCAATTTCCATATCATCTTCTGATAGTTCTTCTTCAATAATTTCTTCTTTTTTTTCCTTTTCTTGAAAACCACTTTCCTTTTCAAGCTGAAAGCCTGATAAAAGTAGTCCTATACCGGTAGAGTACATCGGGAGGTTAATTTCTTGATTTTCAGATGATAATATACGGCTTGGATATCCAACATTCACATCCATACTGGTTTTGTAGCTTGTAAGCTGACGTAAGTGTTTGAGTAAGGCTCCACCACCGGTAATTGTAACTCCTGCTCCTAATTTGTCAGCAAAACCTGAGTTTTCTAGTTCAAAAACTACATGGTCAATTATTTCTTCCATGCGAGCTTGTATTACTTGTGACAGAAATTTTATTGATATTTTCTTAGGTTCACGACCTGAAATTCCTTTAACGGATACAATATCTTCAGGTGCAGCTTCACCTAAAGCAGTACCAAACTGAACTTTTAGCTGTTCCGCCTGACGTTGCAGGATTCCGCAAGCATCTTTTATATCTTTTGTAATTACATCTCCACCTAATGCAATTACCGCTGTGTGTCTTAAAATTCCATCATAATAAATAGCTAAATCAGTAGTTCCACCACCAATGTCCACCATCGCTACTCCAATTTCTTTTTCATCTTCTGATAAAACAGCAGCTGAAGATGCAAGAGGTTCAAGAATCATTTTGTTAACCTTAAGACCCGCACGCTCTATGCTTTTGTGGATATGCTTTGCTGGAGCTACTTCTCCTACCACAATATGAAAGTTTGCTTCAAGGCGTTTTCCAAACATACCGATTGGTTGTTTTACACCACTTTCATTATCCACTGTGTAACTCTGAGGTATTACATGAATAATTTCCTCACCTGCATCCAGTGCAATATTGTGCATGTCGTCAAGTAGTTCAATAATGTCAGATTGCTTAATTTCGCTATCTTTTGATTGAATATATTTGGAGTGACGGTTTTTCATACTTTTAATATGCTGACCGGCAATTCCAACATAAACATCATTAAACTTATGACCCGATTCTGTCTCAGCTTGTTCAACCGCATCCTGAATAGAAGTAGTTGCTTCTTCAATATTAATTACAACACCTCTTTTTACGCCTTGAGATGAGCTTTTGCCCATACCCATGACTTTAACTTTTCCATCTAAGGAAACAGCGCCAATAATTGCAACAATTTTTGTTGTTCCAATATCAATTGCTGCAATAATTCTTCCGTCTTTAGTCATTTTTTCAGAGGTTCTGGCAGATGTTTTGCTCATCGTATGTGCTGTTTTTTCGTGCTCCATATTAGTAGAATTATGGGTTCGCTTATTTCTTTTCGCAAATTACCTGATTATGGTATTTTAAATTAATTTTTCTGTATTTATTCCAACCTTTATATAAAAACCCTTTCTTATACGTTGCTTCAAGGTTTCTAAATTTATCCTGATAATTATCAATTTTTCCTATTAAAATAATTTGGGTTCCTACTAAGGGAACCAATTCATACTCATTATCTTTATTAAGATAAATTTGTTGTATTTGTGCCTGCCAAAACTTATTCGCATTTATAAAATTTGCAAGTATTGAAAGTTCTCTTAGCACTTTAGCATCTTCATCGTTCTTATATTCATTTGAAAAAATATTAACCGATGAATTAAAATCGGGCATGAATTTAATATGTCCGTTTGCCACCGGTAAACGTAAAGGTATATTTTTTGACAGAGGCATTAATTCACCTTCATTATCAATATAAAAACCCAAATTATTTTCATTAATAATTCTTATAATAGGGTTTCGTTGTTCAATTTCAATATTTAACTCACCATTTATCGATTTAAAAACCTCTGCAGTTTTAATATATGGCAGATTTATAATTACTTTTTCTAGTTCTGAGACATTTATCTCATCCAGCGTTTTGCCAAGTACTTTTCCTTCATCAGAATCTATTATCTGAATAAGCTTATCTTTTTCAACAAAATGATGTTTCAAAGTATCTTTAAGTACAACATTTATTGAAGTACACAGTGCTTTTTTCTGTTTGCCACCAACAAAGCCCAGCACGACAAATAAGTACACTGCAATCAATAACCAAAACCCTATACTTATATACTTACTCACAATTATATAAATTCATTTTTAATTGGTTCAATCAATTTGTCAATATCTCCTGCACCCATTGTTACTAATACTTCGGGTTTACTTTCTTTTAAATACCCGGGTAATTCATCCTTGGTGCATATTGATTTTTTTTCAAGATTTAACTTGTCAAAAATAGTTTTTGAACTAATACCCTTTATGGGTTTTTCTCTTGCAGGATAAATGTCAAGTAAAACTAATTCATCAAGCATATCAAGACTATGTGCAAACTCATCAGCAAAATCACGTGTTCGTGTAAACAAGTGAGGCTGAAAAACACCTGTTATTTTTTTTCCCTTAAATATTTCTTTTACCGAAGAAATAAATGCCTTTAGCTCCTCAGGATGATGTGCATAATCATCGATAAAAACAAAATGTTCAGTTACTATTTGAAAATCAAAACGCCTTTTTATACCTCTAAATGACTGTAACTGAATTCTTATAATGTCATCACTAATACCAGCAACATGTGCTAAAGCTACGGCTGCTATTGCATTTTCTACATTTATTTTGCCTGGCATGCCTGTTTCCAGATTTACAATTATACCTTTTGGTGTTTGCAAATCAAAACAATAAGTTCCGTTGCTATTCATTTTTAGATTACGTGCATGATAATCAGCACGATCTGTTAACGAATAACTGAATTTATTCAGTGTACCACTAACCTGCAAAGTTATATCTTTTTTATAAATAAGTATTCCATTTTGCTTAATATTCTTGACAAATTGCTCAAAAGACTTGACCAAATCAGCTTTATCTTCGTAAATGTCAAGATGATCTGCATCAATTGATGTAATTAAACCAATATATGGATGCAAATGCAAAAATGAGCGATCAAATTCATCAGCTTCAACTACTGCAATTTTTTCAGCTTTGCTGCTTGTTGGTAGAATGAAATTAGAATCTGTATTTTTTGATATTCCACCTAAAAAACCATAACATGCATAATTTCCTTCTTTAAGTATATGCGTAGCCATTGTTGATACTGATGTTTTTCCATGCGTTCCGGCAATAGCAAACGTTTTGTAATGTTTTGTAATTAATCCAAGTAACTCTGCACGTTTATATAATTTAAAGTTATTTATTTTAAAATAATTCAAAATTGTATTTTCTACAGGAATTGCGGGAGTATATATTATTATTGATGATTCTTTATCTTTTAAAATTATTTGCGGAATCGAATCAGTATTGTCTTTATAATTTATTTGAATTCCTTCATCTGTTAATTTTTTTGTTAAAGTGGTTTCGGTTCGATCATAGCCATAAACAGATTTGCCGATACTGTTAAAATACCTTGCTAAGGCACTCATCCCAATACCGCCGATCCCTATAAAATAAATCTTATGTAACTGATTAAAATCCACTTATTAATTAATTTGTGACGATTGCTTCAAGTTGATTGTTTAATTTATTTATTCGTTCCTGATCTGCTTTCTTTTTTGCCAATTCACCATTTAGTTCTAACAGTAATCCAAAGCCAGTTGATATTTTTTGTATTTGATCCATTAAAACATTTGCTTGCAGTTCTTTTTCTTTTACAAGTTGAAGTTTGTATAGGTTAACCAAAATGGCATCATCATTATATGGTTTATCAACCAGAGTTTTAATTTTTGATGCATCAAATGAGCTATGAGCTATTTTATTTATCCCTTCTTTGTAGTTTTTAAGCTCATTTTCTAATAGCATGAACCATTTATTTGAATCACTATCCCAAAGATCTGCATATAAGTTGCTGAGTTCTAAAATGGCCGCTTCTTCTTTAAAACGTCCTCCTGCAATTTGTTGTTTTAAAATTTGTACACGCTCTTTGTAAAAGTCGTTCGTTTCGAATGAATCAAGTGCTGCACATGCTGTATACAGCCTGTCTTTTAGATTTGAACTTCCAAAATCAAAATTACGGTCTAAAAACAAATTGTAGGAAGAATATGCCTTTCTGAATAGAATAAATGCAGACTGTTTTTTAATATTCCTATTGATAATAGCTGATTTACTTTCGTTTAGCTGCATTAGCCAGGTTGTAGGCGAATGATCAGTCAAAATTCGAATCATCTCATTATCATACTGTTGATTTCTTAATGCATCATTCAATAATTGATAGGAACTTACGGTTTTATCAGCCAAAGCAATTCCATTTTCAGAAAAGAGCACCTTATCATTTTTTGTATTATCTGCATTGCATGAACCTAAAAGAAATAAAGAAGCAATTAAAATAATTACTGTGTTCGAAAATGAAATAATATGTTTTTTCTTCATAATGAAAATTTTAATGATGTAAAATTACAAAATAAAATACGAATTGACAAGTATAATTGTCATTTTATATATAATAGTATATTTTTACGGTTTTCACCGACCTTGTTTTTGTCATTTTTTTAAAAAGGCACTCAAAATATAAAGGTCTTCTTAAATCACTACTTAATAATCTTAAAAACCTCCTCAGCAATTATTTTATCTGAGTTTTCAATACCCAGTTTTGATATGTTTTTACTTAATTCTTCCAATTTTTCTGTATTCTGAATTAAAACTAAAGCTTCATCAATCATGTTTTCAAAAGCATCCTTATTATGAATAAGAATTGCTGCATTATTTTCAACTAATGCCATAGCATTTTTAGTTTGATGATCCTCTGCTACATTTGGCGAAGGAACTAAAATGGCAGGTATTTTTAATAAGCACAGTTCAGAAATGGTTGCTGCACCTGCTCTTGAAATTACCAAATCTGCAGAACGATATGCATAATCCATTCTTGTTATAAAATCTTTAACCAGACAGTTTTTAGCCTGAATTTTACTAGCAGCTTCATTAGAAACATTATAATAATATTTACCTGTCTGCCAAATTACCTGAATATCTGAATCCTTAATTTTTTCGAGTCGATTAATTACAGCTTCATTAATTGATTTGGCACCACCACTTCCACCTAGAATTAATATTGTTTTTTTATTTTTGCTAAGTCCAAAATGGTTTAAGGCTAATTCTTTATCAATATCATTTTTGTATAAGCTTTGTCTTACCGGATTACCGGATTTTACAATCTTTTGCTTTGGAAAAAACTTATGCATATTATCATAAGCTACACAAATTTTTTCAGCACGCTTAGCAAGTAACTTATTCGTTATACCTGCGTAAGAGTTCTGTTCCTGTAAAAGGGTCGGGATACCTATTAAACTAGCAATATAAACAACTGGTGCACTTGCAAATCCACCAACACCAATTACAGCATCTGGTTTAAATGTTTTAATTATTTTACGGGATATAAACAAGCTTTTTAATAAATTGAAAATAACCACAAAGTTTTTAAATGTTAATTTGCGTACTAATCCCTGAACGGGTAAGCCTTTAATTTGATAACCGGCAGCAGGTACTTTTTCCATTTCCATTTTTCCATTTGCACCAACAAATAGTATTTCAATTGAAGAATCAATTTCCTTAAGTGCATTAGCAATAGCAATAGCCGGAAACACATGTCCCCCGGTTCCACCTCCGCTTATTATAATTTTTTTAGCTTTCAATTTTTCAATAACACTTTAATTGATAAGTTATATTAACTAATAACTGTAATTTCCTCTTCTTCTTCTAAACTTGTTGGCTGCTCTTCACTTAAGCTGCGGCTGATGCTTAATACAATACCCAGAGAACTAAAAGTGATTAAAAGCGATGTTCCTCCCATGCTTACCAGGGGCAAAGGCTGTCCGGTTACAGGAATAATACCCACTGCCACCGAAATGTTAGTTAATGCTTGAAACACCAGAAGCATTATTATCCCTATTGCCAGAAAGGCTGCAAAAGTCCGTGATGTTTTTTTAACAATCATTCCTGTTCGATACAATAGAATTAAATAAGCCGCCAAAATAAATAAGGCCATAATTGAACCCCATTCTTCAATAATTATAGCAAAAATAAAATCTGAATATGCCTGTGGCAACAAATACCTTACTGAACTATTCCCAGGCCCTTTTCCAATTATATTAGAAGTCGCAATGGCAACTTTTGCTAAATTAGCCTGGTAATCATCCTCAGTATTATCATTAGAAAATCTTTCAATTCGATTTGCCCATGTCCCCATTCTTCCGCTTGGCATTACTTTAGCAAGTAAAAACATAAATGCAAAAGCAACTATAAGGAAAGCACCTAAATATAATATCTTTTTAGTATTAATTCGCCCAATAAACATTAGCACTATTGATGTTAATAATAAAAGAACAGCCGTGGAAAAATTTGAAGGTAAAATCAATGCACAAACAAATCCAACAGGAATTAGTATTTTCAAAAATGCTTTATCCAGTTTGTCTTCATTTTCCTGACTCATAGAAAGCACCCTTGCTATATATACAATTAAGCCAAATTTAGCAACGTCCGAGGTTTGAAACTCAAAGCCTAAACCTGGTATTGTAAGCCACCGTGTAGCTTCATTTTTTGTAACACCTAAAACTAAAGTGAAAATTAGAAGTAAAATAGCAACAACAATAAGAAGTTGCGAAAGTGAAAAAAACACATTATACGGTATACGATGTATAAGGTACATCAATATAAAGCCACCAATTAAAAATTTTAAGTGACGAAACAAATAGAAGGTAGTATTACCACCTGCATATTTATACGCAAGATCACCAATAGAACTATATACCGACAATATGGATATAATTGAAAGAAAAACAACGATTATCCAAATAACCCTGTCACCCAAAAAATATTTTGAAAAAAAGTCACTCATTTGGTATTATAATTTTTTAACTGCCATCTTAAATTTACGTCCTCGGTCTTCATAGTTATCAAAAAGATCAAAGCTTGCACAAGCTGGTGAAAGTAGTACAACATCATTGTCATTAGCCAAAAAATATGATGTTTTAACAGCATCTTCCATCGTCTGTGTATCATACACTTCAACAATATCATCAAAAGCTGCGTGTATTTTTTCATTATCCACACCCAGTGTGATAACAGCCTTTACTTTTTCTTTAACTAATTCTGTTAGCATTGAATAGTCATTTCCTTTATCAACTCCTCCTACAATCCATACGGTATTTTTGTTCATACTCTCAAGAGCGTACCAACAGGAGTTAATATTAGTAGATTTTGAATCGTTTATAAATAAAATCCCACGTACGTTTATGAATTTTTCTAAACGATGTTCTACTCCTTGAAAGTCAGAAAGACTCTCTCTGATAATTGGGTTTTTTATTTCTAATATTTTTGCTGAAATACTTGCAGCAAGTGAATTGTATAAATTGTGCTTGCCCTGTAAGGCTAAATCGCTTATACTCATATCGAATGAACTGTTTTCTAAATTTACTGACATAGAATCCCCCTTAATTTCTCCACCTCTATCAAGTTTTTTATAGATAGAAAATGGTATTGTGTTCGCATTAAAATCAATCTCATTTAATTTATTTACTATTGCCTCATCATCATTATTATAAATAAAATAGCAGGAATTATCCTGATTACCTGTTATTCGAAACTTGGAATCAACATATTTTAAAAAATCATAGTTGTACCAATCCATATGATCTGGTGTAATGTTTAGTAGTATTGCAATATCTGCCTTAAAATCAAAAACATAATCAAGCTGAAAACTGCTTAACTCAATAACAAAATAGTCAAATTTATGTTTTGCTACTTGCATTGCAAAACTTTGCCCAATATTACCAGCAAGCCCAACATTTAAACCTGCTTTTTTTAAGATATGATAAACCAACATGGTCGTTGTTGTTTTTCCATTACTTCCGGTTATACATATTTTTTTAGCCTTACTATATCTTGATGCAAATTCAATTTCTGAAATAATATTTATTTTCTTTTTTTTGATTAATTGAATTATCTCAATTCTATCTGGTATCCCGGGGCTTTTCACTACCTCATTGGCCTCCAGTATTATTGAATATGTATGATCTTCCTCTTCCCATCTTATTTTGTGCTTATTGAGTATTTTCTTATATTCATTTTTTATTTTAGAAATATCCGAAACAAAAACATCGAAACCCTTTTGAATAGCTAATACAGCAGCACCTGTACCACTTTCTCCTGCTCCTAATATGACTAATTTCTGCTTCGTAATCATTTGTTAATCATCTGATTTTTAGTGTGATAATCGTGATAATCGCCAGTAGTATCCCCACAATCCAAAATCGTGTTACAATTTTAGGCTCAGGAAAACCTGATTTTTGGTAATGATGATGTAGTGGAGCCATTTTAAATACCCTTCTGCCCTCACCATATTTTCTTTTTGTATATTTAAAATATCCAACCTGAATTATTACTGAAAGATTTTCTACTAAAAATATAGCACCCAATAAGGGTATTAAAAGTTCTTTTCGGATTAGAATCGCAAAAACAGCAATGATTCCACCAAGAGTCAAACTGCCTGTATCACCCATAAAAATTTGTGCAGGATATGAATTATACCATAAAAAACCTATGGTTGCACCGATAACTGCACTGGCAAAAATTACTAATTCACTAACATGAGGTATGTACATTATATTCAGGTAATTAGAATATATTATATTACCTGAAAGATAGGCAAATATACCTAAGGTTACTACGCTAATTGCTGAAACTCCTGTTGCTAATCCATCCAGGCCATCGGTAAGGTTTGCACCGTTTGAAACTGCGGTAATAATAAAAATGGTAATCAAAACAAATATTATCCAGGCTGCAGGGGTTTTATATTTACCCATAAAACTAACCAAATAGGCATAATCAAACTCATGACTTTTCACAAAAGGAATGGTTGTTTTTGTTGATTTAACATCGTTGTGTACTTCCTGTTCGCTATTAGGAGAGTTTGAAAGAACAACTGAGCTGTTGCTTGATGGATCCGTTACAATGGGACGTTCACGTATTACCACATCATCACTCAGGTACATGGTAATCCCTACAATAAGTCCTAGCCCAATTTGTCCAACTATTTTAAATTTTCCGGATAGTCCATCTTTATTTTTCTTAAAAACTTTTATATAATCATCAATAAAGCCAATGAAACCCATCCAAATTAGGGTTACAATCATTAGAATAATATATATATTGTCCAGTCGGGTAAAAAGTAAAGTGGGTATTAATATTGAGGCAATGATTATTACTCCACCCATTGTTGGCGTACCTACTTTTTGATATTGACCCTCTAAACCTAAGTCACGAATTTCTTCACCAATTTGTTTTTGTTGAAGAAAACGTATAATCTTTTTTCCGTAAAGCAAAGAAATAATTAGCGATGTAATTATTGCCAGTCCGGAACGGAACGAAATATACTGGAACATCCCGGAGCCTGGAATACCAATTTCATCTAAATATTTAAAAAGATAATAAAACATTTAAAATTTAATTATTTAATACTTCCATTTGTTCTACAAATACTTGTCTGTCATCAAAATCATATCTTTTCCCATTAATTTCCTGATAGGTTTCGTGCCCCTTTCCGGCAATGAGAATTATATCACCTTCTATGGCGATAAGGCATGCAGTTCGAATAGCTTCCTTACGATCTGTAATTCGTAATACTTTTTTCCTTTCAACATCAATAACCCCTCTTTCCATATCGTCAAGAATATCTGTAGGAGGTTCAGTTCTAGGGTTATCAGATGTTAAAATTACTTTATCACTATTTTTTACTGCAACCTTAGCCATAATAGGTCTTTTGGTTTTGTCTCTGTCTCCACCAGCACCAATAACTGTAATTAATTGCTGGTTTCCGGTTCTAACATTATTTATTGTCTTTAACACATTTTGAAGTGCATCAGGAGTGTGAGCGTAGTCAATAATTCCTGTAATTTTATTTAATAGAATGGTTTCAAATCGGCCGCGAACCGACATTAGTTTGCTAATATTTGTTATAATATCATCTTTGTGAATGCCGGACAAATAAGCTGCTCCATAAACTGCTGTTAGGTTTAATGCATTAAAATCACCTGTAAATAGCGTCCAGAGCTCAGTGTCGTTTATGCTCATTAATGTTCCGTTAAGGTGGCTTTCAATAACTTTTGTTTTAAAATCAGTATGTTTCTTTAATGAGTAAGTGAACTTTTTTGCCAGGGTATTCTGTAGCATTACAGCTCCATTTTTATCATCTGTATTTACTAAAGCAAATGAAGTTTTAGACAGATTGTCAAACAATTTCTTTTTTGTATCTCTGTAATTATTAAATGTTTGATGGTAGTCTAAATGATCGTGTGTTAGGTTTGTGAAAATTGCTCCTGCAAAATTAATCCCCTCAATTCTGTACTGATCAATAGCATGTGAACTTATTTCCATAAAACAATATTCACAATTTTGTTTAAGCATTTCAGTAAATAACTCATTTAGCCTAATTGCATCAGGAGTTGTATGCGTTGCTGTATATTTTTTATTTCCAATTTTGTATTCTACAGTAGAAATTAACGAAGATTTCAGTTTTAAATTATTGAACAAATTATACAGCAAACTGGCAATTGTTGTTTTACCATTTGTGCCGGTAATACCTATGATTTTTAACTTTTCTGATGGTTTATTATAAAAATTAGCTGCAATGTGTGCAAGTGACTTTGATGAATTTTTAAGAAGAATATAGCTTATATTACTATTTAGCGTGTTTGGATATTCTTCACATAGTATCGCAACTGCATTGTTTTTAATAGCTTCAGCAATATAGTTGTGTCCATCAACTTTGGTTCCCCGTATTGCAATAAAAATATCATTTTGCTTTACTGCTCGCGAATCTGTATTGATTCCGTCAATAGCAATATTAAAATCACCTTTATGACCTTTAATTTTAATTCCTTCTAATATGTCATTTAATACAACCATTAGCCTAAAAACAGTGTTATTTTCTGATTTTTCTTTACTAAAGTACCGGGCTGAACCGATTGTTTCTTTATAATACCACGTCCTTGCACATTTACTGAAAGTCCAAGACTTTCTAAAATGTATAGCGCATCTTTTAATGCCATTCCCTCAACTTTTGGAACTTTATTTCGGGCAACCAGCCTATTTTGATATTCCACAAAGCGTTGATGTTGTTTGGTGACAACCCATGCTGACCTAACCCTGTTTCGTCCTTTAACTGGTATTCGTAATTGGTTAAGAACATAGTCTAAATCAGTACGATTCCCATCTTTTGAATAAGGGATTCCATTTACAGGGTAGCTTAAACTTTTTCCGAAATCTATTTCTTTTTGCATTTCTGTACTTGAAGCATACACTTTATCTGCTATTTTTTTGAATACTGGTGCGGCGATAATGCTTCCATAATACTGCCTGTTTGATTTTGTTTTTACAAGAACGATACATGAATATTTGGGGTTGTCAGCAGGGAAGTATCCTGCAAAAGAAGCTTGATAAACTTTACGGTTAGCTGTATCCAAATAACCCCCACTACCCTGTGCGATTTGAGCAGTACCTGTTTTGCCGGCAATTTTAAAGTTTGCACTTCTTATGTTTTGGGCAGTTCCGTTTTCGACAACACCTTCCAGCATTTGCTGTGCTTTTTTTATCGTTTCTTTTGAGCTTATTGATTGATTAATAATCTCTGTTTTTCTCACTTCAATTATTTCCCCATATTGTCTTATGGCTTTAACAAGTTTTGGCTTAACCATTATTCCATCGTTTGCTACTGCATTAAAAAAGTTAAGCGTTTGTAATGGAGTTAATAAAATCTCATAACCAATTGCCATTTGTGGTAATGAAATACCTGACCAACCGTTACTATTTGGAAATTTTATTAGCGGTGCACTTTCACCGGCAATTTCAATTTCAAGTGGTTCGTTCAAATTCATTGAATATAAGCGTTTTACAAATCTGTCTGGCTTGTCCTTGTATGCCTGAAAAATAATTCTTGATATTCCTACATTTGATGATTTTTCAAAAGCCTGTTTTACAGAAATTTTCCCATAGCCTCCAATTTTTGTATCTCTTATAAGAAATCCATGATATTTAATTAGGCCATTTCCAGTATGAATACTATCAGATAAGTCTACATAGCCATCTTCAAGTGCAACCATTAATGCTGGAAGTTTGAATGTTGAACCGGGCTCTGTTCTTTCACCTATTGCATAATTGTATGCCTCTTCAAATTGGCCAGTTTTATTTTTTTTCAAATTTACAATAGCCTTTATATTACCGGTTTTAACCTCCATTAAAATCACTACACCATGGTCAGCCTTGTATTTGATTAACTGATTCAACAATGCCTCGTGTGCAAAATCCTGAAAATTTATATCAATTGTCGTAATTATATCCTTACCACTTTCTGATTTATAACTGCTTTGTTCAGACACCGGCACCCAATTTCGGCCAACTTTTCTTTTTAATATTAGTGTGTTATTTCCTTTTAGTTCATTATCAAATGCTCCCTCTAGACCTACAGCTATACCATTTTTTATGTATCCTATTGTTCGGGCAGCAAGTATGCCAAATGGATGTATTCTTTTTTTTGTTTCAATAACAATTAGTCCACCTTTAAATTGCCCTAAATTAAAGATGGGGAATGTTTTTAACTTTTTTAGCTGGGCATAATTAACATTCTTTTTTACGAGATAATATTTTGATTTGTTTTGACGAGCTTTTATAAAACCTTCCAGATATTCATCTTTATTCTTGTCTTTAAATAAAGTAGACAATGAGTCAGAAAGTGCAGTAATATTATTTTCAATAGTAGTGTCAGCCAATGAAGCACTACCTAAATCCATTCTTATTTCATAAAATGCAGTTGAGGTAGCTAATATTCTACCATCTTCTGCACAAATGTCACCACGATCCGGATTACTCTTTTCATACTTGAATTGTAATTCTTCTGCCTGCTTTTCCCATTTTTTATTTTCCCAAAACTGTAAATAGAATATTTTAATCAGAATGAATAAAGTGACAATAGCAATACCTAAATATATTGCACCCAGTCTCCAGCTTATGTCTTCTCTTAGCTTCATCTGTAAATTTCTATCACTTTTATAGTCGCAAAGACTACTTTACTTGTTATTTAACTTTGACAATAATTTTTTCAGGTGGCATTTTAAGCTCCTTGATATTAAGTCCATTTTCCTCAATTAATCGCACTACCTCTGATTCTTTACTTAAGGACATTAATTCATTTGCATTTGAAACAGAATAGGCTCTTAGTTCCTTAACAACACTTTGTGTTTTTATAATTTCAATTAATACATTCTCTGTTTTGTATTTATTATAAATATATACAACAGTTAAAAAAACTACAAAAAGGATATACCACAGGTTTTTCATTAACTGTTC
>Ga0164318_10002560_pt1 | contig 16956 bp, 8 predicted proteins | sample GuaBasSedimGuay9_FD_113734 | JGI IMG/M metagenome (GOLD analysis project Ga0164318, IMG submission 113734) | Subseafloor sediment microbial communities from Guaymas Basin, Gulf of California, Mexico - Guay9, Core 4571-4, 0-3 cm | ecosystem: Environmental > Aquatic > Marine > Hydrothermal vents >...
CGGAGGGTCGTTAAGTGCCATTTGAGGCGCATTTGAGACGCTGTACTCCCCGTACGGGCCGAGGATGCAACGAAAAAGGGCCTTAACGACACCCGAAAGGCGCTGGTGATTCAATGCCCTACACCCTCCTAGCCCGCATATCTCACCAGTGATCTACTGCGACGCCCGATACACCACGCCCTGCCGTGCTTTTCGCAACTCGCCCTCCTCGACGTACCGCAAGTATGCCTGCGTCGGTCAAACCGCGAAAAACCCAGCATGGCACAGCGTCTCGGGCGTCTCGCTACGAAAACCGGTGAGATATGCGGGCTAGAACGTCAGGTACAGCGTCCGAGACAATCATGTTCCCGGTGAACATCAGTCGCATGGGAAACTCTCACACCTCAAGTCATGCGCTGAGTGAGCAACATGAGAACCTTCCCACCCGGTTACCAGGCGCCGGTATCCCCAGACTCAAAGCCGTCGGCAAAAATCATCGTCGAGTTCGTGCATTCGGCCACGTACCTGAGGATGACGTCATCAAGCCCCCAGCCGGACCCGGCCTGGGCTACCGAGGCATCGCATCCGAAACGCCAGCGAAAACGCACCGAGTGGCTGCCGAAATCACTGACGTCGATCACAACCCAGCCTTCGATATCATCGCTCCACGCCGCACGGCCCGGCAAAGGATTGCCGTTGCCCGTCGCGAGTATGCTGTTGTAACCATTGGAGGAGAAGCGGTCCGGATTGGCGGGAATCGAGGCTCCGTCACCTTCGAGGATGTCGAACCATGTAGCGCCGTCATTCGTCGTGACCTCCAGGACCCCTCCGTCGCGGCCGGGTTCGGTGAAGAGGTTGATGAAGAACTCCAAGTACGAGAGACCGCCGGCAGGAATTGACAACGGTACGCTAAGCACGAGCAACTGGTCTTTGATCGCCGACTCGGAGAAAACCGCAACACTCGATGGTGGTGAGTTAGACCAAGCAGTGAAGGGGAAGATCCAGGGATCGGTGCCGGAGTCGTTCGGTCCGGGCTCGATGGAAAAGTCGTCGATGGTCGTCAGCGTATTTTCGTAGATTACTGAAGACTCTCCGAGAGGAATACCGGCACCCTCATTACCAGCGTCTTGCACATTGCCGCTGAAACACGGTCCATCCCCTTCCCCCGAGTTGTCTTCGACGTTGACCTTGTAGAAATACTCCACGCTGAACTCGACGTCCTCGTCGAGATGGCCGGCGCCGTTGAAACAGGCCCGAATCCTGTTGTCCGGTCCCGGCGTGAAACCGGCCGAAGTCGATCGGTAGAGATTGTAGACAAAGTCGGTTCCGCAATTGACCAAGCTCTCTTGCCATGTCACAAGAAGGGCGCAGCCTTCGTCCGTTTGGTTCTCGACCTGAACTGGGCCGATGTAATTTGGTGGAGAGAGGCAACGGAGATGAACCGGACCACCCACGACAGCCACTTGACCGTCTTCAGTCAGCACGTCATCGCCGCGCTGAGCGTCGCAATAACCTAACTCGACGCTACTCTGGGTTTCGCCGGCCACAACCACGGCGCCGGTCGATCCATCCAGGTCGAAGTGGTACCAATCCGAGCTTGGATGACCGGGGTATGGACCATAATTCTCGTAGGAATCCAGGATCATCAAAGGTCCGGCCGGGTGGGTCAGGCTCATGCTCAGGGTCGTACACCCTCCCAGGGTCAGCCCATCGATTGTGAGGTCAAAGAGCCCAAGCGGAAATGCCCGGTTGTAGGGAGTATCTCCGGGCGACGGGTTGTCGACGGCAGCCACTCCGAAGAGTGTGAGTCCCTCGGGGACTGCAAGGGTGGCATAACCCCCGCCGTTGAAGGTCGGCAGCCCCGCCACGCGGGCCTCCAGGTAATCTGCCACCCCATTGCCATCCCCGTCATAGGCGGGGTCATTCCCGGTTGGTCCCATTTCCGCGGTATCAGGCACACCATCACTATCGGTCGAGCCCCCATCTGCACTGAAATAGGCAGTGACACGTTTGTCGCCGTCCATGGTGAAGACGGTGGGGTTGGAAGAGGCCGACCAATCGCCGCCCCAACCGACGAATGAAAACCCTGACTGATCTGCGGCGGTGAGGGTGACTTGTGGGCTCCCGCTGAACGACTCCTTGCAGTCGCCGGGACAAGATATTCCAGTGCCGGAAACCGTACCGGCACCCTCCGGCCTGATCTTGATCCACAGGGTGTTTGCGGGTCCCGAGTGGATCGCAGTGACGATATTGCCCGCCCCGTCGTAGACGTAGGAGATGTCAGAGCTGCCACCGTAGTCGGCCGCCACCAGTCGCCCGCGAGCGTCGTAGCTGTAAGTGACGCTCTGGGCCGAAAGGTCGCAGGGAAATATGGCGATGAGGGCGAGCAACGCCATGAGATGTGGGGTTCTGAGGGATTTTTTCGTTGCTCTCATGATGCGCTCCTTTGCGGCGTATGACGGTCACAGTTATTGCCATCGATCTCTCATTCAAGGCTGCACGTAGTTGGCGATAACGTCCCACAAAGCTGGTGTGAGACCGAAGCTCTCGAGAAGTGGTGTCTTCGCAGCGCCGTCGTCCAGCTTGGCCGAGACCTTCAGGTAGTCGGCGTAGGACAGCCCATATCGTGCGAGCAGCTTCCTAATACTCTTCTGGTGATCCAACTGCTCGTCGTCCTTGGTGTAGTACTCGGTGGTATAGACCGTCAGGTAGTTCTCGGTGAACTGGTCCACATTGCCGTGCCGGACCTCTCCGGTCATCGGGTCGCGCCAGGAGACCTCGACGTTCGAGCCGATGTAGCGGCCAACCACAACGCCACCGACCACCGAAACGACGACGGCGCCACTGATCGTGGTCGCCCCCAGAGTCGTCACGTCGGCGCCGAGTGTGGTCAGCAAACCCGTAGTCTGAGATGCAATCGCGCTCGTACTGCTCTGAGTAACCGTGACGCCCCCCGTCTGATACGAGCCCATGCTGTAGAGTTGAGCCGCCGACCACTCCGAAACCGAGCCGGCGGCAACCTCGCCGGTGAAATACACCGCGGCATTCTCGGCGCCAGTGAGGGCCGCGCCCTCAAGGCTCGAGACGATGACGGAAGTACTGGCTTCACTCAGGACTGCGGCTGCGGCCTCAATCTCGAAAAGTTCGGCGGCGATCATCAGATCTCCTCCCTCCGCCATCATGACGAGTAACTCCCAGGAGAGGCCCTTTGGGTCGATGCGACCGACCGGGTCACCGGCGACATAGACGTAGACGTTGGCGCCGGCAACGATGCCCAGGGGGTCCTCGGTGAGGAAACGGCGGATCGCCGGGTCGTAGAATCGCGCCTGCATGTGAACCAAGCTGTTCTCGTCAGTCAGAACGCCATGCATGCCCACGAAGCCGTGCTCGTTGTCGAGGCCGCCCGAAGATGCGAGCACTCGTCCGTACGGGTCGTAGGCGTAGGCGCCAACGATAGTCCCGGAGCTATCGCTCACCGCCACCACGCTTCCCCGCGGATCGCCGTGATAAACCTGCACTTGACCTCCGGCATCGAGGCTGTAGACAAGTGCCCCGGCGTGAATGTTATAAGAACGCACAACGCCCGCGCCGTTGAAGGTCGCCCAGATCTGGCCGCCATCCCTCAGATAGCGCGTCTCCCCGCCGTCGTGCACCTTGGCGATGCGGCTGCCGCGGGCGTCGTAGGTGTAGGTGGTGACGACCGAGCCGTCATCCACCGAGACCAGGCGTTCGAGAGCGTCGTAGGCGTAGGATGTGACGTCGCTCCCCGAGGTCTTTGTCACCAGGTTGCCGTCGTCGTCGAAGACGTAGGTCGTCAGGGTTGTGTCGGTTTCGGTGGTCAGGACCCGGTTCACCGGGTCGTACGAGGAGTTTGCGGCGATGTCGTCGAGCTCAACCGCAAGGCCCCCCGCGATGGTCTCGGAAGTGATTTGGCCACGTGCGTCGTAGCCGAGGTTGTCGCTCCAGAGCACAACGCCCCCCGGCTGGTAATGGACCAGCGAATTGAGCAGGCCGCGTTCGTTGTATCCGTAGGTGCTATAGGCGCCGTTGGGAAGATCGACGCGGCTGACACGGTCGAGGGCATCATACGAGTAGTTGGTCTGGTAGCTGAACCAGTCGGTGATCGTCTGCAGACGGCCGAACGTATCGTAGGCGTAGTCGACCACATGGTTGCCGGGGTAGGTCACGGCGTCGACACGGCTGGCGGCGGTATAGGCGAATGCCATTGTATTTCCCCAGACGTCGGTCTTTTCCACCAGCCGACCGAGCTTGTCGTAGCTCAGAATCGTCGGGCCCTCGGGTCCGGTAACGGTGACCTGTTGCCCGCTCACGCTGTAGGAGTACGAAAATGTGAGGGTTGTCGGACCGGGAAGGGAGACCTCGACCAGACGGCCGTCGAGGTCGTACTGGTATTCCAGCAAATCCCCGTTGCGGGTCGTCGTTGAGGTACGACGACCCAATGCGTCGTAGGTGTGGGTTGTTGCCGCACCGTCCGGATCTTCGCCTTCGACGAGTCGTCCCAGACTGTCGAAGCTGAAGTCCCACCTTCCGCCCCTTTCGTCGGTGAACCCGACGAGGTTGCCGAGTCGGTCGTGGCCGAACGCCACCGAGGCGCCGTCGGGCGCGGTAATGCCTTGTGGGCGACCGGCGCCGTCGTACCGGGCGGTTATGATCTCTCCAGTCGGGTTGGTGATCGAGATGGGCCGGCCGGCGGCATCACGCACGGTCGAGCTCGTGTGGCCGTTGGGGTCTTCGAGCTCGATCAATCGACCGGCGGCGTCGTATCGACGCTCCCACGTTCGACTCAACGCGTCGGTCACTGAAAGCAGGCGCCCGGCGGCGTCATAGACGAAGTCGGCTGTCTGGCCGCTGGCGGTCGTCGTCGTTCGGATCTGATTCCGGCTGTCATACTCGAACTCAAGGCTCACGCTGTCAGGGTCCGTCACGCTCACCAGGTTGCTGTCGAGGTCGTAGGCGAAGGTCGTGACGCCGCCCAGGGCGTCGGTGACTGTTTCGAGCCGATGGAGGGTGTCGTAACTGTAGGTGGTCGTTGCACTCGTGGGTACGAATGTGACGGTGGTCAGTAGCCCGTTTGCGTCGTAGCCGTAGGTTGTTTCGAAACCCATCGGCGATGTTGTCGATACCAGCTTGCCGCCATCGTCATACGTGCGCTCCAAGACCCCGAGGCTGTCAGGCAGAGTAATCCGGTTGACCCGTCCCGCCGCATCGTGCTCGTAGCTCGTGATTGCGCTGTAAGGATCCTCCTGGCTCAGGAGCAGACCATCGGGAGAGTAGGTGAAGATCCAGGTGTCGTTCTCATAGTACAGGCCGAGCTTCTGCAGCTCGGTAACCTGGCCTAGGGAGTTTCGGGTGTAGATGACCTGGGATTTGGCCGGGTCAAGGCTCCAGACCATGTTGCCGTTGGCGTCGTAGGTGAACTCGCTGGAGCTTCCCGTTGGGCCGGTGACCTCGGTGGCGAGGTTCGGAAAGTTGGCGTCGCCGTACTCAATATCAGTGGTGTTGCCGAGGCGGTCGGTGAGCGAGGTCAGGTTGGCGTTCTCGTCAAAGGTCAAAGCCGCGGCCTGCCCCATCTTGTCGGTGGCGTCGATTGGCTGCCCATTGTCGTCGTGGGCGAAGGTCGCGGTGTGGTCCTCGCCGTCGACGACCCGCACGAGGTTGTGGGCCGTGTTGTAGCGGTGGGTGACCGCGTTGCCGCTCGGTGGTGTAATTTCCACAATCAAACCGCCGGCGTTCGGCGTATAACTGAAGGTCGTGGGTTGATTCGCCGCGTCTCGTTGCTCGACAACCCAACCACTGCCGTCGTAGGTATTGGAGAGGACCGTGATACCAAGAGCATCGACCTCGGTGGACATCCGGTGGGCGCCGTCGTAGGAAAAAACCCAGCTCGAGCCCCGGGGATCGGTGATGCCGATGAGGTCGCCGTTGCCGTCGTAGGAGAAGGAGACGGTATCCCCCGTCTTGTAGGGACTAGTAATGGTCGAGATGCGGTGGCCCGTGTAGCTGAAGTCGATCTGTCGGCCGGCAGTGTCGGTGATGCGATCCAGGGAGGTCGAGTAGGCGAAGGTGAGGGCGTTACCGCTGAGATCCTTGATCGCCTCGAGCCGGCCCTGAGCGTCGAACTCGTAGGTGATGCCGGCGCCAAGGTTGGCAACCCAGCCGTCCGGTGTGCGATTTTCAAGTGAAACGCTGGGGTGGCAACCGACCGCCGAGTAGGTTCCGGCGCCGCTGTTGAAATGAAAGAACTCCTCGTGGCCGTCACCAAACTTGAGGGTCACGTCGTCGCCCACCGCCGTCAGCACGACGTTGTACTTGTGGGTCCAGCCGAAACCCAGGGGGCCATCGTAGGCGTTGTCGCGCGAGTTGTAATGCACACGGAAGGCAAAGCCGATGCCGACGCCTGGAAAACCGAAGAGGGTCTTCGAGTACGTGAAGTTACCGATGGCCGGGTTGACCGGGTCGTTGATATTGTTGGTTTGATCGCCGAGCAGGGAGTTCTCGTCGACCGGGTCGTGGAACTCGGGATGGAGGACGAAGTAGGCCACCTCCTCGTCGCCGGGATCCAAGGTGAGAGGTGGGTGGGCGCCGTCGAGATAACCGGCCTTGCTTGCCGTGAGGTTGTAGGTGTCACCACCTGTCACCCGGAGGGTGTAGTCGCCTTCGGAGTCGGTTTTGGTCGTATGGGTGCTCGTGGTTCCTACGCCGAGCACCGTCGCCTGAGCGAGCGGGTGGCCGTCGTCGGCGTCCGTGACGGCGCCGGATACGATGGCGCAATTCTCGAGCACATTGACATACACCGAGGCCTCGTCCTCATCCAGAGGGTCGCCGGCAGTCAGGGTAATTGTGTAGAACCCGGACTCGGCATAGGCATGTTTTACTTTTTCGCCATAGCCGACGCGAGTGTCACCGTAATCCCAGGCGAACCACAGACCACCACAGCTCTGGGAAGCATCGAAGGTCACTTCCTCGTCGATGCAAGCAACCTCGATATCGGTAACGGCCACCGCCTCGATGCCACCAAGCACAAGAATGCTGTACTCCGGCGACGGGTACGGGCCTTCGTGCGAGCCGCCGAGGACCTCGGCCGACAGAACGGCCTCGCCGCACCCCGCTGCCTCCATCTCCCAGGTCGGAGTTCCATACCACGTTCCGCTGAACTCGTGATCGGACGACCATTGACACGACAGCAGATAGGGGCCGCAGGAATCGGTGCAGCTCCAGATCTCACCATCGACAAGACATGGCTGGTCGCACCAACCACAGTGGTCGTGCCATCCGCGGACGAGGCCGATACCGCCGCCGCTGACGACAGGCCACACTCCCTCGGAGCCGCCGCCGTTGCTGTGAACCTCGACCAGGAAGGGCTCAAACCGTTCCACCGTCGAGGGAACCGACAGCGTGACCGACGGGTTGTTGGCCGACAGCGTTAGAGCCACCAGTAGGGCGACAATGACAGCTCCTGCGGTCTGATATTGAGTACGAGGGTTGTGGGTTGCTGTAGGTCGTTTCATGGATCAACCTCCCGGAAGCGTTACGGATCACGTAAGCCTGAATATTTCGTATCAGGTTTCCCCTGGAGCCTTGGTGGTCGGATTCTCATCAAAGACAATCTACCGACGGTGACTGACAAATGACTGACACATTTCTTGACGTCGGAACCCTGGATGTTCTACTGGGTGCCACCCAATCATTCGCCCGTTCCCATCCGGAAATCCTGGATGGAAACAGCGTAGTTCCCGAGGCGGAAACGAGAATTTTTCGATAAGTTATAGGAAGACAATGGTTTGCGCGGAGGTGTACTCCCCGTACTTCGCATAAGCAACCCCGCGGCCTGACGACGAAATTGCCAGAAAGACTCGTCTCTGGACGGGAACTAGCCCGGACTCTTGAGAAATTCCCCCGTAACTTCCGTGCCTTGAATACTTGGGTTTATGCGGCAGAGTCCAAATTTCAGGCTGCTTGAGGAGGTTTTCAGTCGATTCATCTGCTCTCAGAAAGGCGCCGGGCACCCCTTTGAAGACTTGTCGACCATCGACCAGTTGATTGGGAATCATCCCCGAAGATTAGAAGGGGATACTCTTTTTCTCCGTCAGCTATTTTGCCGTTTAAACCCCCCAGCCACCGTTCAAACGAAAGACCTACCGTTCACCCTTGACCCTGGATTCACAGGGGAATCGACACATCTCGCAGGGTCAGCAACCTCTGGGTTCCCGGAGACGGCTGCATTGACTTGCTGGACCAGGTGCACCAACGATGGCAGACCGTGACAATGGTGCTGTTGACCGCTCACCCCGAACGCCTTTCCCGGCTCGCTGCCACACGCCTCGGGGTTCACCACTACTTCGTCAAACCCATAGCCCGTACTTCTCACCAGTGTCCGGCTGCAAGGCGCGAACCACAACGACCTTCGGCGTTTTCTCGATTCGCTCGCTCGCAGCCGAAGGCTCTTTGGGCACGACGGATTTTCCCAAACTGACAGCTGAGAGCTGAGAGCCAACAGCTTCTTCTTTGACACCCTGTCTCTTGAGTGCTACAACTCCGCGCCCGCATCTGCGGGAACCGGAGAGACCATGTCAAGTCAGAAATTTCGAAACATCGCCATCATTGCTCACGTCGATCACGGCAAAACCACCCTCGTCGATGCGATGCTGTGGCAATCGGGCATCTTCGGCGCTCACGAACGGGTTGCCGAGCGCGTCATGGATTCCGGCGATATTGAGCGCGAACGCGGCATCACCATCCTGGCCAAGAACACCGCGGTCCGCTTCGGTGACGTCAAGATCAACATCGTCGACACTCCTGGTCACGCCGATTTCGGCGGCGAGGTTGAGCGTACTCTTCAGATGGTCGACGGTGTCTTGTTGCTGGTCGATGCCGCGGAAGGCCCCCTGCCCCAAACACGCTTCGTATTGGCCAAGGCCCTGCAACTGGGCCTGCCGCCGATTCTGGTGATCAACAAGATCGACCGGGACGATGCCCGAGCTGAAGAGGTTCTCGATGAAGTCTACGATCTGTTCATAGACTTGGACGCCACCGAGGAGCAGCTGGATTTCCCGATCTTCTGCACCGACGCCCGCAAAGGACTTTGCCGACCCGGATTCGATAGCGAATTCGGTGATCTCAAACCACTGTTCGAAGAAATTGTCACAAATTTGCCTGAGCCTGAAGGCGACCCTTCGGCCCCGCTGCAGATGCTGGTAACCAACCTCGCTTGGTCGGATTATCTGGGGCGCCTGGTGGTTGGACGCATTGTTAACGGCACAATCACAGCGGGTAGCATCGTCGGACTGGCACGTGAAGAAGACGTCATCTCCGCCAAGATCGGCACTGTCTTCTCACAAGAGGGTCTCAAGCGCCAAGAGGTCGACGAGGCGATTGCGGGGGACATCGTGACGATCTCAGGCCTCGAAGAGGTCTCGATCGGCGATAGCCTGGTCGATTTCGACAATCCCAGACCCCTCAAGCGAATCGCCGTCGACGAACCGACGATGTCGATGGTCTTCTCTGCCAACACATCCCCCTTCGGCGGCCGGGACGGCACGAAGGTCACGGCCCGGCAGATCCGTGCACGGCTGGAAAAAGAAATGCTCCACAACGTCGCAATGCGCCTGGAGGTCTCCGGCACCGATTCCTTCAAGGTGATGGGCCGCGGAGAACTGCAACTGGCGATTCTGATCGAGACCATGCGCCGCGAGGGTTTCGAATTGTCGGTCTCCAAACCCGAGGTCGTTACCCGGGAGATCGACGGTCAAAAGCACGAGCCGATGGAATTGGTACAGGTAGATTGCCCGGACGAGTACGTCGGTGTCATCACCCAGAAGTTGGGCAGCCGCAAGGGCGTGATGACTGAGATGCACAATCCGGGACATGGGCGGGTTCGGATCGAGTTCCGGGCCCCGTCCCGAGCCCTGATCGGTTTTCGCTCGGAATTTCTGACCGACACCCGCGGCACCGGCATCCTCAACCACATTTTCGACGGTTGGGCGCCCTGGCAAGGTCCCATCGGCGGCCGACCGACCGGCACACTGATCTCAGACCGAACGGGCAAAACCACACCCTACGCACTCTTCCATCTCGAACCCCGCGGCACCCTCTTCCTGCCCTCGGGCACCGAAGTCTACGAAGGCATGATCGTCGGCGAGAGCGCCCGTTCCGGCGACCTCGACGTCAACGTCATCCGAGAAAAGAAACTGACCAACATGCGTTCTTCCGGCGCCGACGAGGCCCTGCGCCTGGCCCCGCCCCGACGCATGACCCTGGACCTGGCCCTGGAGTGGATCGACAACGACGAGTTGGTCGAGGTGACCCCTTCGACCATCCGAATTCGAAAACGCGTCCTCATATTCAATCAGCGCCCGAAGAAGGGCTAGCCATAATCGGCTTGAATGATCTCTCCATGCCGACACCCTTGACCCACTTTGTCGCCGGCGCCGCACTTTCCCAGGTTTCTCCGAAAACTCGGGGCCAACACCTTCGGTACGCGTTTGTCTTCGGCGTTCTGGCCGCCCTCCCTGATCTCGATTTCGCGGCGTTCTTCCTGGGCATCCCCTACGGCCATCCTTTGGGCCACAGGGGCTTCAGTCATTCGCTGGCCTTCGCGGCAGTGCTGGGCATCATCGGCGCACTGATCCTCAGGGCCGACCGCAACGGCGCCCGGTCGTTCTGGACCACGGCAATAGCCGCCTGCGCGGCCGCCGCCTCGCACGGACTCTTGGACATGGTGACCAATGGGGGACTCGGAGTAGGCATCCTGATGCCCTTCGACGTTGAACGTTTCTTCTTCCCGTTCCGGCCGATCCTGGTCTCTCCCTTCAGTCCCAGCACTTTCTTTGCTGTCGTTGGCTCAATCATGAAATCCGAAATTCTCTGGGTCTGGCTCCCGCTGGCGGTCGGGTCGACGGCCTTTCAGTGTGGTCGAATACGTTGGAATAGGGGGAGAACTCGACACCCTCGTGCCTATGATATCGACCACCCACCCCCCCAGAATCAAAACACTGTTGATAGCTGACAGCTGACAGCTGACGACAACTGCGGTACAACTGATCCATGGCTCAAGCTGACCACCTTCTGGCCCTTGACCACGGAACACAGAGCGTACGAGCTCTTCTGTTCAATCTTCAGGGAGACCTCGTATCAAAGGCCCGGATCGAGATCGAACCCTACACCTCCCCTCAACCGGGATGGGCGGAACGTGACGCTGAAGATTCCTGGCAGACGATCTGCGCTGTGTGTCGCCTCCTTTGGGAGGAGTCGCCCGTTGCACCCGATGCGGTGGCCGGCATCACCGTCACTACTCAGCGCGCAACGATGGTCTGTATTGATGAGAGCGGCCGGCCACTTCGCCCCGCAATCGTCTGGCTGGACCAACGCCGTACCGAGGGCCTGGCGCCCGTTGGCGGTTTGATGGGTTTGGCCTTCCGTGCGGTCCGCATGTCCGAGACCATTCGCTATTTTCAAGCCGAGGCGGAATCGAACTGGCTGAGGCTGCACCAGCCTGAGATCTGGGCAAAGACCAAGAAATACCTCTTCCTCTCAGGCTTCCTTAATCATCGCTTGACCGGTCGTTTCGTCGACTCCGTCGGTTCGCAGGTCGGTTATGTGCCATTTGACTACAAGAAACTTCAGTGGGCCTCTCCTCGCGACTGGAAGTGGGAGACCCTGGGCATCGAAAGGGACAAGCTGCCGGATCTCCAACCCCCAGGCTCGATTCTCGGTGAGCTGGCGCCGGCGGCGGCAGAAAAGATGGGCCTCCGGGCCGGCCTGCCTGTCGTGGCAGCGGCTGCCGACAAGGCCTGCGAGGTCCTGGGGTCAGGCTGCCTTGAGCCCTGGGTCGGCTGTCTCAGCTATGGCACGACGGCAACGGTCAATACGACCCACAGCCGCTATATCGAGCCTTTGCCCTTTCTCCCGCCATACCCGGCAGCCGTGCCCGGTGAACATCTCATGGAAGTCCAGATCTTCCGAGGCTACTGGATGGTCTCCTGGTTCAAACGGGAGTTCGGCTTGAGAGAACGCCAACTCGCAGCCGACCGCGGCATCGAAGCCGAAGCCCTGTTCGACGAACTGGTCGATGCCGCACCCCCGGGTTCGATGGGTCTGATGTTGCAGCCCTATTGGTCTCCCGGCGTCAAAATGCCGGGCCCTGAAGCCAAAGGCGCTGTCATCGGCTTCGGAGATGTTCACACTCGGGGCCACCTCTATCGATCCATTCTCGAGGGTTTGGCCTACGGTCTGCGGGAGGGCGCCGAGCGCACAGCGCGCCGCAGCAAGGTACCGATGACGGACCTTCGGGTGGCAGGAGGTGGATCACGAAGTAATGCTGCGATGCAGTTGACCGCGGATATCTTCGGCCTGCCGGCCACCAGACCTCATACCTATGAAGCCTCAGGCCTCGGTGCGGCGATCAACGTCGCTGTCGCCCTGGGGCTGCATCAAGACTTCCCAACGGCCGTCGCCGAGATGACCAGGGCGGGTCAGGTGTTCGAGCCTGATCCTGAGAACCAGAGGCTCTACGATGCCCTCTATCACGAGGTCTACCTCAAGATGTACGACCGCCTCAAGCCACTCTATCGGAAAATCCAGGACATCACCGGCTATCCACCGAAGCCGGGTTAAGCCAGTTTCTAGTTTCAAGTATCAATTTTCTTCTTCTCCCGGCTCTCCACCACCGCCCGGTGGTGCTCTCCACCCTCTCTCAGGAGCGCTACACCACACTCGGGACACCGTTCACGCTTACAGGGGCGTCCCGGGCGGTGGTCTTGAGTCTGCCCGCACTTTGGACAGATACAAGCCCCATGAGCTCCGAAGCCCAGGCCACCCTCCTCCCGGCGGCCTCCTCTTTCACCTTCCCCGACAGGGTTTGTACTGCGGCCCCTGCCGCCACCCAAATGACGGCCCTCGACGCCACGGTTGCCGCCCCCCCGGCCCATGCCGCGTCCAGGGCCCTGTCCACGCCCGGTATGTCCGTCGTCCCGCATATCAATGGGCCCTCCATCGATGACAAGCACGGACCCACCCCACAGTGCCAAGGCCACCTTGTGGCGGGCCGATTCCAGTACGCGGCCGTAAGTCGAGCGGGAGACGCCCATCGCCGTGGCGGCTTCCTCGTGGTAGATCGCTTCGAGGTCCGCGAGACGGAGGGCTTCGACCTCATCCAGGCTGAGCTTGACTTCTTGTCCAGAACCTCTCGAAGAACCTACGGGCTCGAAACGCACGGCCGTTGAAGACTCTGCACCCGCCGCCTCCGTTTCGGACGCCCCCGACCACGTGATGTGTCGTCTTTTGTCATGTCTTCATTGTGGGCATAAGACCACCAAAGTCAAGAACCCGGGACACTGATGAGCGCATATCGGCCTATGTCTCTTGAAAAGACAAAGTTAAGTCGTCGGCCGAAGGAATCAGGGAGCCCCAGCGGGCGGGGACGCCCGCGGCCACAACATCGCATTAGACACCCGGGAGGCCTTTTGTGGGGGGCCGGGCGTCCCGCCCGCACTCGACACCCTGAAATCGAGGGCCGCATCCCCAGCAGGCGACTCCCTTGAATCGAAACTGTTGTGTCTTCATGTTTCGGTTCTTTCTGAGAATCTTCGCTTTGTTGGAGTGGGAAATCCCAACCCGGGGCCGGAGGATATGAAAGTGTCCCGGGGACTGTCTACTATTGGCCAGGACTTGACCAAGGCGGGGTTGTCACCGCACCAGCAGCAATAGGCCGAGCACGACCAGAGCCGCACTGACGATGCGACGAAAGATCCGCTCGGACAGGTCGATGTGGATCAGATGGCCGACGACAGCACCAACCAAAACCGCCGGCAACACGGCAGCTCCAGCAACCAGCCGGGCCGGCGTGATCAGACCAAGAGCGATATATGACGGCAACCGAATGACACCCATCATCAAGAACAACACCATGAGATTGCCTCTGAAAGCGGTCTTTGCCAGTCCCTGAAGCCTGAAAAACAGAACCAACGGGGGGCCACCGGTCCCAAAGAGTCCGGTCAAGAGCCCCGAGGTCAAGCCGACAACCGGCCCAACTATCGAGGGCAGTCGCAGACCTGCGCCATTGGGTACTGTAAGAAAAACCCCACCGACCGCTACCAGCACGAGGCCCAGAAGACCCAACAGGAACGTCGGTTCCCCAAAGTTCAGAAACCAGGCGCCAACAGGAATGCCGACGATAATACCAATGGCCAGAAAAAGAACTCCTCGCTTCCGAATCTCTCGGCGGGAGGTCCATACGACAAAGAGCTCAGCCGGCAGGTTGACCAAAAGGACTATGACGACGACGTCCCTGATTTCCGGCAGAACCAGGGCGAGGGTCCCGACGGCGATCAGCCCGGCCCCAAACCCGAGCAAGACATACACCAACTCCGCCACAAACAGCACGGCACACACAATGAGGAAATGCCAGGGAGTTGGAAAAACGACGGCGAGAATCTCGGGCCACGGCATGGGAGACAGTGTAGCGAGAACGTTGGGAGACTGGGGCAGGAACGTGCAATACCAACGCTCAACGCTCAACGCTCAACGTCGAAATACGCGTTTCTGGTCACTGGTTGTCTGAATGGCGGAGTTCGACGCCAATAGCGTCGTAATTCCACACACGGGAATCGTGAGCGTTCACCATTGAGCATCGACCGTGACTCTCCCATTTCTACCAACCCTCGGGTGTGAACTTCAAGGTTGGACGTTGAACGTTGGGCGTTGCACGTTCTTTTCCCCCTTGCCTCTTGCGCCTTTCTTGCGTACATTTCACCCCCTTGCCGATGCGGCAACGATCTAATTTGGAGGCACCATGACCCCGACAACCGAAACATTTGAATTTCAAGCCGAAACATCCCGGCTGCTCAACCTGGTCATCAACTCGCTCTACACGACCAAGGACATCTTTCTCAGGGAGTTGATTTCCAACGCATCCGACGCCCTCGACAGCCTTCGATTCGAGCGTGTTACCGAGCCGGAAATCGTTCCGGGTAACCACATTGACGAGATTCGGATCGAACCCAACGCGGATGCACGGACCCTGACGATCCACGACAGCGGCATCGGCATGAGCCGTGAGGAGGTGATACGCAACCTCGGAACCATCGCACAATCCGGCACCCGGGAGCTCCTGCAAAAGGCTGCGGACAATGGCGACCGCGAGGTCCTTTCTTCCCTGATCGGACAATTCGGCGTCGGTTTCTACTCGGTCTTCATGGTGGCCGACAAGGTCTCGGTCATCACCCGAAGGGCCGGCGAGGAAGGTGGCACCTTCTGGGAGTCCGTCGGCGAAGGTCGCTTTGATGTCTCCGATGCTCAGCGTGATCAGTGCGGAACCTCGATTACCCTTCATCTCAAGGCGGTGGACGAGGAAGCGGGTGTGCATGACTACGCCGACTGCCACGTCCTTGAAGGGATCGTTAAACGATACTCCGACTTCATCAACTATCCCGTCGTCTGCCCGGTCGAGCGGCAGGAGTACGAACGGGACGAAGACGGCAATATCAAACCGGAAACCGAACCCACCAGTGTCGTTGAAGATCAAACCCTGAACGCCATGAAACCGATCTGGACTCGACCCCAGTCCGAGGTCAGCGACGAGGAATACGCCGACTTTTACCGCCACATCGCCCACGACTGGACGGCGCCGCTGAAAACCGTGGCCCTTCGTGCCGAGGGTCGGATCGAGTACAAGGCCCTGCTGTTCATTCCGTCTAACCCACCCTTGGACCTCGGCATGGGGGCCCCGACGTGGGGACTCCAACTCTACTCCAAGTCGGTGATGATCATGGAAAACTGCGAAGAGGTGCTGCCTCCTTGGCTGCGCTTCGTGCGGGGTGTCGTGGACTCTGCGGATCTCCCGCTCAACGTCTCTCGGGAAACCTTGCAGCAAGACCGACACATCACCCACATTCAGCGCTTCTTGACTTCCAGGATCCTCAAGGCCCTGGACAAGATGAAAACAGACGAGTCCGAGAACTACCTGAAATTCTGGAACGCCTTCGGACGGGTTCTCAAGGAGGGCGTCACCGGCGGCCTTGATTACTCTGAGCAACTGCAAAGTTTGTTTCTTTTCAAATCCTCGGCCGATTCGGAGCGTTTGACCTCCTTGGTCGAGTACGTCTCCCGCATGAAATCCTCTCAGGATGCAATTTATTATCTGACCGGAGACTCCAAGGCGATCATCGAAAATTCCCCCCACCTTGAAGCCTTCAAGGCCCAGGAATTTGAGGTCCTCTACCTCGACGACCCGGTTGATGAACTCCTGGTGCAGTTCCTGACGGAGTATGACTCAAAGCCCCTCAAGTCCGCCGCCAAAGGTGCGGCAGAATTAGGCAACGCCGAAGAGAGAGAAGAGGTACGCAAGGATCTCGAGGAGAAGAGCGAGGACCTCAAGGGACTGCTCGAAAGTATCCAGAAATACCTGGATGTGCATGTCAAGGAGGTTCGCCTGTCCTCTCGTCTGACCACATCCCCGGCCTGCCTCGTCGGCGGTGAGCACGACATGAGCCCGCAACTGGAACGGCTCCTGCGTCATACTCAGCAGCAGGCCCCTCAATCCAAGAGAATCCTGGAACTCAATGGCGAGCACGAAGTGATTTCTAAACTCGCTGCACATTTTGACTCCAAGGCCGACGATCCGGCCATCGCCGAAACCGCCGACCTTCTCTACGGCTACGCCCTTCTGGCCGAGGGATCTGAACTGCCCGATCCCGCACGGTTTACCGGCCTGTTGGCGAAGCTGATGGTGGGGGGGCTTTAGACACTAACTCTCGAACACCCCTGCGCGAAGCGCATTTTCCTGAAATATCGACTGGGTTGGCCTTGAGGACGATTCCCACCCTGTGCCGTTCTCGGAGGCCAACCCAGTCGATATTGGGTGCACGTCAGATTTGTGATGGTTCAACCGACGGCCTGTAGGCTGGCCTGTGACCTTCGTTTCCAAAAGTCGTCGAAGCGTCCGCTGAGCTTACAACACCG
>Ga0164318_10002561_pt1 | contig 16940 bp, 17 predicted proteins | sample GuaBasSedimGuay9_FD_113734 | JGI IMG/M metagenome (GOLD analysis project Ga0164318, IMG submission 113734) | Subseafloor sediment microbial communities from Guaymas Basin, Gulf of California, Mexico - Guay9, Core 4571-4, 0-3 cm | ecosystem: Environmental > Aquatic > Marine > Hydrothermal vents...
CCATTCTTTATCAGTAACATTAGGAAAATATTTAGCTTTTCTTTCTAAATATGTGTCATTTGTTACTTTCATAATTTATTCCTTCCCATATCTTTCAATAAATAATTGATATAATTCTTTAGATTCACGCAATATATCTAAAGTAATATTTGCGTGATTTTCAGTATATCCATTTCCTATTATCATAAGAGATTCTGATGCAATTCCTTCAGCTCCTAATGCAGCTCTTGTAAAAGATGTTGCCATACTGAAGAAATAAACTGTTCCAGAAGATTTTGTAGGTAAAATTGAAGCCATTTCTGTATTTGGAACATTAACAACGTTAATTGTTACATCTACTTCTTGGTTATTTGTTGCTTTCATAACTTTATAATAAATTTCCATTGGATTTTTTGCGTTTCCAACTATTATATCATCACATACATTTAATCTTTTTACTTCTTCTACATGATTTTCACTATGTACAATTCCAATTACCTTACCATTTTTACCTGCGCTTTTTCTTGCTTGATACGCACAAAGCACTCCAGATTTACCCGCGCATCCTAAAATCAATACCGTATCTCCTTCTTTAACTAGCTTTTTAACTTGTGCTGGAGCTCCAGCTACATCTAAAGCCGCTAAAGCTATATGAGAAGGCATATCATCAGGTATTTTAGCAAAGATTCCAGTTTCAAATAGAATTGCTTGACCTTCAATATCTACTTGATCTTTTTCAAAGTGAATTTCTTTAATTTTAGATATCTTTAGAGGAGTTAAAGATAAAGAAACTAAAGATGCGATTTCATCTCCAACATTAATATCTTTATTTAAATCTCTACCAATTTCTTTTACTGTGCCTAGCAACATACCTCCGCTGCCAGTCACGGGATTTTGCATTTTTCCTCTTTCATTTACGATATCCATAATCATTTTTTGCATCTTTTCTTCATCTTTATCACAGGCATTTTCAATTTGTGTAAAAGATGCAGAATCTATATTTAATGTTTTAACATCAATTAATATCTCGTTATCCATACAAACCATATTATTGTCTAATTTATCTGCGCTTTGAGGTAAAGCTCCAATAGGTGATAATACTCTATGAGTTCCATATTTACATAATTTTTTCATTATCTTTTCTCCATTTTTAGTATTTTTCTTGTTTCTTCAGGCGTTGCTATTTCTCTATTATATTTTTTAGCTATTTCAACTACTTTTCTTACTAAATCAGCGTTAGATTTAGCTAAAACTCCTTTTTTTATATACAAATTATCTTCTAACCCAACTCTAACGTGTCCTCCATTTTTAATAGATAACTCTGCTAGAGAAAATTCATATCTACCAATTCCTGCAACTGAAAAAGTTGCTTTTTCAGGAATACTATCTTTAAGGAAAAGAAAATCTCTTTCTTCTCCAGTCATTCCGCCTCTTACTCCAAGTACAAAAGAGTAATGTAAATGATTTTTAATAATACCTTTTTTTATAAACCTTAAAGTTGTATCAATATGTCCTTTTTCAAAGCATTCCATTTCATATCTTACATTCATGCTGTTCATTTTTTCCGCAAAATATTTGATATCATTTTCAGTATTAACAAATATATCGTCTCCACCAAAATTTAAAGTTCCACAATCTAAAGTTGCCATTTCTGGATGTATATTTAATACATCTAACCTTTCATCTCGACTCATTCCTACTGCTCCACCAGTAGAAACCTGTATAATTACATCAGGACATACTTTTTTTATTGCATCATGTATTTTTTTAAATCTTGACTTGTCTTGTGTTGGAGTTCCATCATCAAGCCGTGCATGTAGATGAATTATAGAAGCTCCCGCTTCATAAGCCTCACGAGCTGAATTAACCATCTCTTCTACAGTATATGGAACAGCTGGATTCATTTCTTTAGTTACTTCTGCGCCTGTAATAGCACAGGTAATAATTAGTTTATTCATGATATCGCTGTAACTCCTTTGGCACAATACATGTACCTACAGCATATGTCGTTAAAATTCTTTTTTCTAAAACATCACACGCACTTGAAGATATGTCTGGTCTAGCTTCAATAATTTTGTAACAAAGAAATTCCATTTTTCTCGAAGTATTTCCTTTTTTTATTATTTTAGCTTCAATCTCAAGAAAATCTCCAGCGTATACAGGAGCTAAAAAATCCACTTTTTCATAAGCTCTAAATAATCCTTCATCACCATCTGTTCGAATCAACAATTCGGTAGCCGCATCTCCAAATAACGCTAATATTCTAGCTCCGTCTACAAGGTTTCCGCCATAATGAGCATCATGATTAGACATTCTAATCTTAAATTTAGTTTCCATTATTGACTCCCTTCATTGGTTTAACTTCATCAATAATCAAATCAGCTTCAGTAGCTTTTAGCACATCATCAACGGTGTAATTAGGATGAACTTCTAAAAGATGCAACCCATCTTTTTTAACTTCCATAACAGCCATTTCAGTAACAATCATATTTACTTGATGAGCCGCAGTTAATGGAAGTTTACATTTTTTTAGAATTTTAGGAGTTCCACGATTGGTATGTCTTGTAGCTATAATAACTTTCTTAGCTCCAGTAACCAAATCCATAGAACCTCCCATTCCAGGAACTTTTTTTCCAGGAATTATCCAAGATGCTAAGGACCCTTCTTGATCAACTTCTAATGCTCCAAGAACTGTAATATCAATATGTCCACCCCTAATAAATGCAAATGAAGTAGCCGAATCAATATAGGCTCCACCTTCTAAAATGCTAGCCCCCATACCACCAGCATTTACTATTTCTGTTTCATCTTCAACCAATCCACCTAAACCTATAATTCCATTTTCAGCTTGAAGTGTAATTGTCTTATCTTTTGGCAAATAATTAGCCACTAAAGTAGGAATTCCAATTCCTAAATTTACTAAATCCCCATCATTTAACTCTAATGCTATTCTTGAGGCAATAATTTCTTTATCATTCACTGTATTCACCTACTAACAAATAATCTATAAAAGGATGTGGTGTTATAACATTTTCGGGATTAATTTCATCTATTATTTCTTTTGGTTCACAGATAACTGTTTTAGCTGCCATTGCCATGATAGGATTAAAATTCCTCATTGTTTTATTATATTTTAAATTCCCATAATTATCCGCTATAGCTCCGCCAATTAAAGCTAGATCCGCTCCTAATGCTTCTTCTAATATATATTTTCTTTCTTTTAATTTAATAACTTGTTTACCTTCTTGGACCATTGTATCCAATCCAGTAGGGGTTAATACTCCTCCAAGACCAGCACCATAAGCTCTTATTCTTTCAACTAATGTTCCTTGAGGTACTAATTCAACTTCTATCTTATTCTCTTGCATTAAACTTCCAACTAAAGGATTAGTGCCTATATGAGAGGTGATTAATTTTTTCACTTGGTTATTCGCAATGAGTTTCCCTACTCCTTTATCAGGATAGCCTCCATCATTACATATTATGGTTAAATCTTTAACATTCGCTTCTAAAACTAAATCAATAAGCCCTTCCGGTGTTCCGTTTGTTAAAAACCCTCCAACCATAACGACCATACCGTCTTTTAATAAATTTTTAAATTTTTCGTTATTAATTATACTTTTCATATGTTTTCCTTTCTTGGTGGTAAAATTTCAGCTTCACCAACTATTACAGTATCTCCATTTTGATTTGTTGCAATACAGTCAAAAACAACTCTATTCCTTTCAAAATTTAAACTCTTAACTGTTACTTTAGCTGTTATTTCATCTCCAAAATATACTGGTTTTGTAAATTTCAATGATTGTTTAGTATAAATACTTCCTAATCCAGGCAACTGTACCCCAAAAATGGCACTGAATAAAGACCCCACTAACATACCGTGAACAATTTGCTTTTTAAACATAGTTTTACTAGCATATTCTTTATCTACGTGTGCTGGATTATAATCCGATGATACTTCAGCAAAATTTAACACATCTTTTTCTAAAAAACATTTTTTAATTTCGCTTGTATCACCAATTTTTAATTCATTAATTGATAAACTATTCACTTTTACCTCCTTTTAAGTAAAAAAGCTATTATATTTTGGGTAAAATATAACAGCTCTCCATTTAAATTTCATGGCAATATTTAAGCCGTGCGCTTAAATATCAAGATATTGATTCAAAATTGAACAAATCAAAATCTTTCGGCAACATATTCCTTCTTCTACTAAAAAGGTTCTTCTTTTATCACTAGTAAAATACCAATACATTGCACCTCTGTGATTATTTAATTATATAGTAATTATACTTAATAATGTAAGCGTTGTCAACACCTAAAATATGAGTCTTTAACGATATAAAAAATCAATATTAAATTATTATTATTATTTCCCTATATTTAGATGTTCAATTGCCTTAAATAAAATATCTAAATCATTTCTATAAGTAATTAATTTTTTAGCTTCTTCAACGCCAACAAATTTAGCGTCTTTAAGTTCTTCTTTTTGTATAATTATTTCATCATTAGATGCCTTGCCTATAAAAAATACAACATCCTTCCACACGCCTTTATGTGGAGAGTAATTTGTGACTTTTCGAAAAGATTTATCTATATCAACTTTGATATTTGTTTCTTCTAATGTTTCTCTTAAAGCCGTCTCAATTTCTGACTCATTTTTTTCAACGTGTCCCTTAGGAAAAGACCAATGACCTTGATTCATATGTATTAATAAAACTTCAAATTTATCATTAAACACAACACACCCACAAGATTTTTCTTTTTTCATCAAAAATACCTCTAATCTTTATTAAATAATTTCCTATCTCTATAATACAATAAATTCACAATAATGAGAATTAAAAAACCAATTATAAAAGCTATTGCCGATGAATTAAATAATAAAATAGGTTTTTTCTCATATAAAAACCCGCCAATCAAAGGGCCTATAACCATACCTATAGATATAAAAGATTGACGAATCCCCATTATTTTTCCATACTCTCCAACTTTTGCGTGAGAAGAAATGTAATTTTGTTCTAAAGGTGTAAAAATAGCCTTTAATACTATATATATCATATATAAAGAATATATCACTGTAATAAAATTTGATGATCTAAATGTATAAAACACAATAAAAGCAGACAATAATTGTATTAAAATCATTAATCCAATCTGTTTTATAACTCTCGCAAATATAGGTACTAATATAATACTAGTAAACAAAGAAACATAACCAGTTACCATCTTAAATGTTCCTAAATTTAACGAATTAAATCCTAGGTCAATAAAATAAACATCGATAAATTTATTTAAGTTTATCGCTCCTATAGTAATAAAAGTAAGAGCAATTAAAAATAATAATAATCGATAATCTATATGTTTAATAAATTTAAAGCTGTTAAACATATTAATTTTATTGTCATTTTTAATTTTAATTGTATTATCTTTAAAAAGAAAAAATATCAATACAATATAAAATAAATTCAAAATAGCTTGGATTAAAAATATTTCCCTAAAGTTAGTTATATGAAAAAATTCTACCGTAAAAGAATTTTGAGATATAAAACCTCCTAAATAATAACCAATTGAAGCTCCCAAAGTGACCGCAGCTGCTATATAAGCTAAATATCTAGCACGATCCTTTTTATCAGTTACTTCTATCAAGTAACTCATAAACAATGTTATAGAACTAACCACTCCAAATCCGCTGAAGAATCTAAAGAAAACCATCAAATATTGATTATTGCTATAGCCAAAGAAAAACTGTCCTATACTATACATCAAAAGACCAATAATTATATATTTTTTCTTATTATCTCTATCTCCTAATCCACCCCAAAAAGGTCCACCTAACATTAAACCAAAACTCATTGTCGCAAAGAAAACTCCAAACATATAGTTTGCAATTCCTAAACTTTCCACTAGAGATGGAGTAACAGGATGTCCCATATTATGTATAATATTTTGAATTAAAAAGAATAATACAATTAAATATCTTTCTTTTTTCATAATATTCTCCAATTATTTAATAATAAAAGGCGATAAATTATCGCCTTTTTACAATTTGAATGGCGGAGCAAGAGAGATTCGAACTCTCGCGCCGGTCTCCCGACCTACACCCTTAGCAGGGGCGCCTCTTCGGCCACTTGAGTATTGCTCCAGTAAAACAGCTAGCCATATTATATTACTGTATTTTTGGCTAACTGTCAACTATTTTTAATTAATATATGTTTCTTTTTCTTGAACTTCGTCTTCTATTGGTTTTGGTGTTCCTTTTTCAACTGGTTTTTCCTTTTTAGGCTGCTTAGAAGTGTTAAGTTTTTTAGATTGTTCTCGATATTTCTTATATCCACCATATCCATCAAAACTTAAATATATAGCTCCTCCAATTGCGAAAATAAATAAAAGCCATACTAACATAGTTATTATTTTATTGCCTTGAAAAGTTAGTGTTAAAGCCACTGGACCTAATCCAATAAAAATTAGATGCGCCCAAAATTTAACAGGCTCTGTCTTTTCTCCAAAATAATACATTGAAATAAAATATATAATCCCTCTAGATAACAAGAAGAAAGCTAAAATATACCCGTATATTCCTTGCCAAAAAACATCACTTGATTTACCTGCAAATGCAACATAAACCATAAGTCCACCTATAATGAAATCAAAGATAATTTCAATAAGGTTAATTGTGCGTAATACTTCTTTTGTTAAAGTCTTTAATAAAGGTTTAACTCTAAATATTGAAAAAATAACCACCACTATACCAGTAGTTGCATAAACAACTGTCTCATCATTTAATAACATCAAAACCCCAGCAGCTATTAAAATAGCAGCTAAAATCCATTTCATGACCCATCCATATCCAAATTTAACTTTTGCCATACCTAAAACCTCCTTTGGTTTAATAAAAGTTAGTTTTATTATATTACATTTGTAAAAAAATTAGTAGTGATGTTATTATTTTAGATTAATTTATATAACTTGGTTTATCTTCTGGCTTTACCATTGTAAGTTGAAGACGTTTTCTATTTATATCGATTGAAACAACCCAAACTCTAACAATATCGCCTACGCTAACAACCTCTAAAGGATGCTTAACAAAATGTTTGCTCATCTTAGATATATGAACTAGTCCGGCTTCTTTAATACCTACATCAATAAACGCCCCAAAATCAACTACATTTCTTACTGTTCCTTGTAATTCCATATCTGGTTTTAAATCTTCTAATGATAATAATTCACTCTTTAATAAAGGTTGAGGAAAATCATCTCTTAAATCTCTTGTTGGAGCCACAAAAGCATCTAAAATATCTTCTATAGTAATAATGCTTTGACCTAAATGTTTTGCTAATTCTTCTTTATCACAATTATTAATTATTAGCTTGCATTTAGAAGAGCCAATCTCATTAATATCTAAATTTAAATATTTTAACACTCTTTTAGCTAAATCATAACTTTCAGGATGAATTGGTGTTTTATCTAATGGGTTTTCAGAATTAAATATTCTTAAAAATCCAATTGATTGTTCAAATGTTTTTGGTCCCATATTATCAACTTTTAAAATGTTATCTCTATTTTTAAATGGTCCATTTTTTTCACGATAATCTACAATATTTTTAGCTACTTTCGTAGACAAACCTGATATATATTTTAATAAAGACAAGGAAGCTGTATTTACATTTACACCTATTTGATTCACAGCTGTAGAAACAACAAAATCTAATGAATCTGATAATTTACTTTGAGAAACATCATGTTGGTACTGTCCAACCCCAATTGATTTAGGATCAATTTTAACTAATTCACTTAATGGATCTTGCATTCTTCTTGCGATGCTTACTGCAGAACGTTCTTCTACTTGAAAATCCGGAAATTCTTTTCTCGCTAAATCAGATGCAGAATAAACCGAAGCTCCAGCTTCACTTACAATAACATATTTACATGAAAGTTTATATTCTTTAATTATATTAGCAATAAAAGCCTCAGTTTCTCTTGAAGCAGTACCATTTCCTATTGCGATAATATCAATATCATATTTTTTGACAATCGCATTAATCAATTTTGTTGCATGTTCAACCTTCTTAGGATCAGCCTTTCCACCCTTATAAGATTCATGAGGGTAAATTACTCCCTTAGTAATAAATTTCCCATATGAATCAATAACAGCTAATTTACAACCAGTTCTAAATGCAGGATCTATTCCTAAAACCATTTTCCCTTTCATTGGTGGTTGTAATAATAAAGCTCTAAGATTTTCTGAAAAAATATGTATTGCTTGGTTTTCCGCTTGTTCTGTTAAATCACTTCTAATTTCACGCTCAATAGATCCACTAATAAGTCTTTTATATGCATCTTGATATGCATCTTGAATTAAAGGAACAACTATTGACTCATAATCCCCAATAATTTTTCTTTCAAGATATCTATGAATATCTTCAATTGACACATCTATTTTAACGGTTATTATTTTTTCTTTCTCAGCGCGATTTATAGCTAAAATACGATACATTTTGATTGATTTAAGATTTTCTTCATAATCATAATAATTTTGATATGTTCCATATTGATCTTCAGCTGACTTTTTCTTTTTAGTCACAATTTTACCGTTTTTATATGTAAAATTACGAATCCATTTTCTATAATCAGCATTATCAGAAATTATTTCCGAAATAATATATTTAGCTCCTTGAAAAGCTTCTTCAATAGTCAAAACTTGATCGCTTATAAATGGTTTAGCTAATGCGTCTAAATCTTCAACATCAGGAAACGTAAGCAATTTTAAAGCTAAAGGCTCGAGCCCTTTTTTTATAGCTTCTGTGGCTTTTGTTTTCTTTTTTTCCTTAAATGGGCGATATATATCTTCGAGGTCAACTAATTTATTACATTTTTGAATATCAGATTTTAATTCTTCTGTTAACATACCTTTTTCATCAATTAACCGAATTATGTCTTCTTTTCTTTTTTCAAGATTTTTACCATACTCATATTCTTTTTCTATTGCTCGAATTTGTTCCTCATCTAAAGAATCCGTTTTTTCTTTACGATATCTAGCTATAAAAGGAACGGTATTCCCTTCTTTTAATAATTCTAAAACAACTTTAACTTGTTTAATCTTAATTCCTTGATTTTTAGCTACTTGCTTAATTAATTCTTCATTCACATACTCCATATAATCACCAATCCTGTCTAATTCATTTTATCATAATTAATATTTTTTGACAAAGTAATCTATAGTTAAATATATAAAAAAGTCTTCACAAAATGTGAAGACAAATATATAAATTTAATAAATTAATCATCAAATCCCGGAATGTTTCCATCAATAATATTATTTAAAGCATCAATTACTGAAGTTGAACCAACATAGATATCATAGAATTGTCCGTCTACCACTACCAATAAAGCTGGTGTTCCAAATTGGGCACTTGTTAAACTTACTGAATCTAAGAAATCTTGCATATTGATATCTTCATCATCCATAGAAGTTACATCAGCTAAGAAAAATTGTTCTGTTCCTTTATTAACCTTATGACCAGCGTTTAATACATCGTCTTTTATTTTAATACAATTAGGACAGGTATCTGAATAAAAATATACAACATAATCATCTAATGGTTCATCCCCACCATTTTTATATTCTAAAATACCATCATATTTAGTAATGGTTGTATAATTATCATAATCTTTCCATTGTGTACTTGCATCATAAATATAGGCTACAGCAGCAAAAACCAAAACTGTTATGATGATTGAAACTATAACTTTTAATAAAATTGTTTCTGTGTTTACTCTTTTATATCCTTTTTTATAAGTTGCCATAAACTCACCTCAGTATAAATATTTTACTTTTTTTTCATTCTTTTTGCAAGCGATTTTTTTTACGCTTAATAAAATTTAAATTTTTTCAATAATACACATCCCTATAGCATAGCTATGCTCATGAGAAAGTGTAATATGAAACTTTATATCATTATAAGAAGGGCATGCAATTTTAGGCATTCCATCTTCTTGATTTAAAATTGTTATATCTCTCATTCCTATTTTATATTTTGTATGCCCGATTGCTTTAATGATTGCTTCTTTTAAAGCAAATCTTCCTGCTAAATATTCTATTTTTCTTTGGTTAAGTTTAAATTTTCGAAATACGCTATTTTCGTCATCGCTTAAAATACGTTTTGCGTGTTCTAATTTTATTCTGGATATATCGACTATATCTATGCCTGTTCCAACAATCATTTTAACCCTTCTTCAATTATGGTTTTATTAGCTAAATCTCTTATAGCTCTAAAGCGGTGATTTAAAGCTGATTTTGATATTTGTTTATCAAAATATTCTCTTGAAGCATAACTTAATTCTAATAAAGATGATTCAGGATATTTTTTTCTTAAAAAAATCGCTTCACGCATACTTTTGCTTATATCTTTATGAAATCTTTCTATAATTTCAATATCTTTTAATTGTTTTATAGCTGCTTCCATAGCTTTTTTTTCATTAGCAATATCACAATTTATAACTCTATTTATTGAATTTTTAAAATCTCGCTTAATTCTCGAATCTTCAAATTTAAACAAAGAATTACTAGCCCCGATTACTCTTAAAAAATCCGCAATCCGTTCTGCTTCTTTCATATATGCAATAAAACCTCTTTTATTTTTGGTCACTTTTGCATTCAAATTAAAATAGTTAGCAATATCCTTAATAATATTTGCTTGTTTTTCAGAAAATGCCTGTATTTCTAAATGATAAGAACTTGTTTCTGGAGAGTTAATAGAACCAGTAGCCAAAAAAGCTCCTCTTAAATATGCTTTTTTACAACATTCTTTTTCAATTATAGTTTCATCAACATCTTGAAAAAATATAGCTGATTCATTAATTAATGATAATTCAGATAAAAGTTTTTCAACTTGATCAGATATTTTTATTATAAAGATATCATGTATTCTAAGTTTTTTAGATTGTTTTTTAATTAAAGTAAATTCAATATCATATAAAGTTTTTAATAAAATCATAAAACGTCTAACAACTGCATTATTTGTGCTTTGAAAGACTAGATTTAATCCTTTATTGTTCATTTCAATTGAACCACCAATGTGTAATAGAGCAGATAACTCTGCTCTATTACAACAATCTAATTGTTTTAAACTTTGTAATTCAGTTTTTATTTCTGTAGAAAATGACATAGAATCACTCCTGTTAATTTTTGTCCTCATCTTTTACATCGCTCGTAATTTCTTTTTTATGTCCAAAATATCCAGGTACAGTTTCGTAAGTCATATTTTTACGTTTCATTCTTATTATAACAGATAAAGCAATACCGGAAATTATCATTATTACAGATGTTACTATAGCTGATTTAAAAGTTATTCCTAAGAAATCAAAGGTTAAAGGATCTGTCCTCATTGTTTCGATAAATATTCTTAAACCGCCATACCAAATCAAATAGAATGATAGTAATTCACCAAAATGTATCTTCTTAATTCTTCTTAATATTAACATAATTCCAAACCCAACAAGATTTATCATAGATTCATAGAAAAAAGTTGGGTGATAAAACCCTGTAAGTGGTTCTTGTGATAAACTATGAAAACCTCTTGGAATATACATATTATTAACTATAAATTCTGGAATATGTAAAGTATATCTTAAGAAATCATATTGTTCTTTGATGGATAAATTAGCTACAGCGTTAGTAATAGTACCTGTATATCCGCCAACAATTCCTCCATGTGCTTCTTGATTGAAAAAATTACCCCAACGACCAAATGCTTGAGCAATTATAAATCCAATAGCTATAATATCAATAACTTTAAATATATCAATTTTACGTTTTTTCGTAAAGAAATATGAACAAATTACCGCTGTTACAAAAGCTCCGTGGATAGCTAATCCAGATAATCCAAAATTACTAAAATCTAAATATCCAGTTCGGAAGCCTATTACTCTTAAGAATGATCGCCATACCCCATCAATGAGACCTTGTCCATAAATAAAATTACTCCATTCAAAGATAACATACCAAAGCCTAGCTCCAAGTATAGATACGGGAACAATCCATAAAAATCCATCTAATATATCATCTTTATTTATACCTATTCTTTTAGATTCTTTTAACCCTAATAATAGAGCTACTGTAATACCACTTATAATAAAAAACGAATAAAAGACAATTGAACGATCAAATACAGTTACAAACCTATTGTCTAAAGAATATATGGCTTTAATTGTTGTATCTTTGTTTATTGAATCAAAATCATCTTCAAATACAGACCATCTTAAAAAATAAGAATTTTCTTTATAATTAGGGTCTGATTGATCCGGAACTGTTGGCGCAACAATATCACATGCAACTCCAACATGGCAGGTATAAGTTTCTAAAACCGTACCATCAAAATCAACAAATTCTACTGTATATTCATCTGTAGCTGCCGGTTCTTCTTGACAACCAATTAAAGAAAATGTTAAAAAAACAATAATTAATATAAATGAAGTCTTAATAAATTTATTCATCGGTATCATCATCTTCCTTTAGTTGATTTTTTTTAATTTGACTATTTAATAGTTGATTAAACTCATTTGCGGAATGATATCCCATTTCTTTTGATTTAAAATCATAGGCGGCTGCTTCAATTAAAGTAGCTGTATTTCTTGCTTCTGTAATTGGTATTGATACAAATGCAACATTTGTATCAAATATCTTGTGATATTCTTCTTTCATACCAAGTCGATCAAATTCACTATTATCATTCCATTTTTCTAATTTAACAATAAGTGATATTTTTTTATTATCTCTATAAGCTTTTACTCCAAACAAATAGACAACATTAACGATGCCAACACCTCTTATTTCAAGATATTTCTTTAACATTTCAGGAGCTTGTCCTACAATAATTCCTTTTTCAAGTTGATATACTTCAACTAAATCATCAGCTACTAAAATATATCCTCTTCTAATTAATTCTAAAGCTACTTCACTTTTACCTATTCCACTTCTACCAGTAATCAACACTCCAACCCCGTTAATATCTAGCAAAACCCCATGCATTGATGTTCTTTCGGCTAATCTAGTTTGTAAAAACGCATGTAATTCGCTAAATAGAGATGTAGTGGCGTATGAGCTTTTTAATACAGGAATATTATGTTTTTCACCTAATTCAATAAATAATTTAGGTACTTTTACATTTTTAGAAAATATAAAAGCAGGAGGATTCTTTTCAAATAATATACTTACTCGAGAAACTTTGTCTTTATCGCTTAACCAATGAAAGAAAGTAATTTCCTTTGATCCGATTATTTGAATTCTATCATTTTCATAAAAATCAAACATTCCAGCCAATTCAACCCCTGGTTTTGTTAAACTAGGATTAGAAACTTTACGGTTAATTCCTTTTTCTCCAGCTAAAATTTCTAATTTCAATCCTTTAATAATTTCACTAATTGGAATACTAGCCATGAATATCACCTATCTTTTTTTTGTTTTGTTGAAAGTACGTTTATGTATTATTCTAATATATATATTTTTAATTATAGCCCTAAATACTTGAAATAAGACTACAAATGAAACTGGATAAAGATAATTGTTAAAAGAAAATGAGCTTCCAAAAATAAATAAATCTAAAAAATAAAATACTATGATATTAATAAAAGAAAAAATAAGTCCTGATGTATATAAAACAACTTTAATTTGTTTATTTAGGAGATATTTTTTATAAAATTCTTCAATAATAGTAAAAATAAGAACAACATAAAAAATATAGATATCATTAGTTACGGTTACAAAATCAAAAAGTTTTAAAACGCCAAAAATAACGATGAAGTTAATAAGAAAAGAAAAAACCATATTTATCCAAAAATTGTTAGCATAAGTTTGTGCAAGATTAATCTTAACAACTTTGATTTGTGTTTTCTTTTTTTGTTTTTGTTTCTCTTCTTCGTTTTGTTTTTTTACCTTTTCAATTAATTTTTCTAACTCTTCTATTTCTTTTCTAATATCTTTATTATTTTTATCCATCATAATACCTGATTCTTAAATGCTATTAATATAATATCACAATTGTTCTTAAAACACGAGTAAAAAACATAAGAACAAGTAGCTTTTTTCTACTTGTTCTCATTTAATATGTTCTTTAAGTAATGCCCTGTATAACTATTTTCGTTCATTGCCACGGCTTCTGGTGTACCATAAGCGACTATTTCTCCCCCGCGATCTCCACCTTCAGGACCTAAATCAACAATATAATCAGCTACTTTTATTACATCTAAATTATGTTCAATAATAATAACCGTAGCTCCTTTATCAACGATGTTTTGTAAAACAGAAATTAATTTTTTGACATCATGCGAATGAAGGCCTGTTGTTGGTTCATCAAGAATATATATTGATTTATCCGTAATGCGTTTATATAGTTCTGATGATAATTTGACTCTTTGAGCTTCTCCACCAGATAATGTTGTTGATGATTGTCCTAGTTTAATATACCCTAATCCAACATCATATATTGTTTTAAGTTTTTTATATATTTTAGGAATGTTTTTAAAGAATTCTAAAGCTTCTTCAACTCGCATTTCTAAAACATCAGCTATTGTTTTACCTTTATATTTTACTTGTAATGTCTCTTGGTTGTATCTACTTCCATGACACTCTTCACATTCAACATAAATATTAGGCATAAAATGCATTTCTATTTTTATTACTCCATCTCCTTGGCAATGTTCACAACGACCACCCTTAACATTAAATGAAAATCTGCCTTTTTTATACCCCCTTAACTTGGCTTCCTTAGTTTTCGCAAACAACTCTCTAATTTCATCAAATACTCCAGTATATGTGGCAGGATTTGATCTCGGAGTTCTTCCTATAGGAGATTGATTAATATCAATAATCTTATCAAATTTATCGTAATTTTTAATCTTTTTACATAACCCAGCTACCTCAATGCGTCTTGTGATTTTATTTGCTAGATTTTTATATAAAACATCGTTTATAAGTGATGATTTACCAGAGCCAGAAACTCCTGTAACTACGGTGAGACATCCAACAGGAATAGCAACATCTATTTCCTTAAGATTATTTTGGGCTGCCCCATAAATTTCTAAATACCCTCTTTTATGTTTTCTCCGTATTCTAGGTATTTCAATTCGTTCTTCACCTCTTAAATATTTACCAGTCAATGAATTTTTATCTTTCAATAATTCTTTAGGAGTACCGTTAAAAACAACTCGTCCTCCTTCATTTCCAGCTCCTGGACCTATATCAATAACTAAATCACTTGAAGATATCATTTCCATATCATGTTCAACCACAATCATTGTATTTCCAAGATCTCTCATACCTTTTAAAGTTTCAATCAATCGCTTATTGTCTCTTTGATGTAATCCTATTGAAGGTTCATCCAATACATATAAAACTCCTGTTAACCGAGAACCTATTTGAGTAGCTAAACGAATTCTTTGTGCTTCTCCACCAGACAATGTACTAGATGATCTTGATAAAGTTAAATAATCAAGTCCTACATTAATCAAAAAGTCTAACCTAGCTTTGATTTCTTTTATAATTGGTCTTGCGATTTCATAATCTTTTTTTGGAAGATTTATATTTTCAATCCATTCACGTAAATGCAATATACTTAAATTAGTAAAATCATCTATATTCAAACCATCAATATAAACAGATAAAGCTTCTTCATTCAATTTTTTACCAGAACAATCTTTACACGGAATATCCCGCATCATTTTTTCAATCCATTCATGAATACCTCTTGAAGTGGTCGTCAAATATCTGCGTTCTAAACTATTTATTACTCCTTCAAAAGGCTTTTTTGATTGGTGATACATATTTCCGGTTTTAGAAATATACTTGAAATCAACTTCTTCTTTTGATCCGAATAATAAAATTTCTTGTTCTTTGCGAGATAGTTTATTAAATGGTTTTAAAATATCTATATTGTGAGCTTTAGCTGTTTGTTCAATCTGTTGAAAATATATCGATTCATTTCCTGTATATTTTTTAAATACACCATCTTTAATTGATAAACTTTTATCTGGCAACAATAAATCTTCATCAATCTTACGAGTAAATCCCAATCCATGACATGTTTTACAAGCTCCGAATGGCGAATTAAAAGAAAACAATCTCGGTTCTAATTCCGATATAGTAAATCCACAAATAGGACATGAAAAATGTTCTGAAAATAATATTTCATTTCCATTAACAAGTATTTTAGCTAATCCTTTTCCTAGCTTAATAGCTATTTCTAATGAATCATATATTCTAGAGGTAATACTATCTTTTACAATAATTCTGTCGATAACAACATCTAAATCATGTCTTTGGTTTTTATTTAAAGAAATATCTTGGTCTAATTCATAATCCAAATTATCAATTCTAATTCTTGTATAACCATCTTTTCTCAAAGAATTAATTAATTTATCATGAGTTCCCTTTTTACCTCTTACAACTGGGGATAATATTATCAAGCGTTCTCCATTATATTCTAAAACCTTATTAGTCATTTCTTGAATTGTTTGAGATTTTATTTCAACCCCATGTTTTGGGCAGATTGGTTTTCCTATTCTAGCATACATAAGCCTTACATAATCATATATTTCAGTAATAGTTCCAACTGTTGATCGTGGATTATGACTAGTAGTCTTTTGATTAATGGATATTGCAGGAGCTAATCCTTCAATCGAATCAACATCTGGTTTTTCCATGTTACCTAAAAATTGTCTTGCATACGCACTTAATGATTCAACATATCTTCGTCTTCCTTCTTCATATATTGTATCAAACGCCAAACTGGTCTTCCCAGAACCGGAAAGACCTGTCATTACTATTAATTGATTCTTTTTAAACTTTAAATCAATTGATTTTAAATTGTTTTCTCTTGCGCCTTTGATTATTATATAATCATTCAAATTATCACCTGCTAATTATTTCTTTAAATCCATCTTCATCTAGTATTTTAATGCCTAAA
>Ga0164318_10002562_pt1 | contig 16940 bp, 19 predicted proteins | sample GuaBasSedimGuay9_FD_113734 | JGI IMG/M metagenome (GOLD analysis project Ga0164318, IMG submission 113734) | Subseafloor sediment microbial communities from Guaymas Basin, Gulf of California, Mexico - Guay9, Core 4571-4, 0-3 cm | ecosystem: Environmental > Aquatic > Marine > Hydrothermal vents...
AAAAGAGCTCGATATAATAGGAGTAGGGTATAAAGCTCAGATGAAAGGGAAGGCAATTGTCTTAAATATTGGATTCTCTCATCTTGTTGAAATCAACATACCCGAAGGCATAAATGTTTCTTTACCTTTGGCAACAAAGATAGTTATAGAAGGTATTGATAAAGCAAGGGTAGGACAGTTTGCCGCAAACATAAGGAAGATATACCCTCCTGAGCCGTATAAAGGCAAAGGTATACGTTATAGTTCTGAATTCGTAAGGAAAAAGCTGGGTAAGGCAATGGCTAAGTAGTCATATTGTTAAAAAACATAAGACAATGAAACATTTAGGCAGAGAAAAGAGACATAAAAGAATTATAGGAAAAGTCAGAGGCAGCGTTGAGAAACCCAGGGTAGTGGTCTTTAGAAGTAAAAAACATATTTATGCCCAGCTTATAGATGATGAGTCCGAAAAGGTTATCGCGGGGTTTTCTACTTTAAGTAAAGAGTTTAAAGAAAAGAAAGTAAAATCAACTAATAAAGATGCAGCTAAGATAGTAGGGCAGATGTTTGCCCGGAGGGCGAAAGAGCTTGGTATAGAAAAGATTTCTTTCGACCGTGCCGGATATAAATATCACGGCAGAGTTAAATCTTTTGCTGATGGAGCAAAGGAAGGGGGGCTTAAATTCTGATGGCCGTTATGAACAGGGGGCGTACTAGTGAGGGGTCTTTTATTGAGAAAGTGATATTTATTAACCGTGTTACCAAGGTGACAAAAGGCGGTAAGAATTTAGGGTTTACGGCTTTGGTTGTGGTGGGGGATGGTTTATCAAAGGCCGGTTTTGCTCTTGGCAAGGCGAATGAGGTTGCCGATGCTATACGCAAAGGCATAAAAAGAGCGAAAAAACGCCTTGTTGATATTAAGAAGAGAGATACTACTATACCCCATGAAGTTCATGGTAAATTTGGGGCAGTTGAAATCTTTCTTAAGCCTGCTCGCAGGGGCACGGGAGTTATAGCATCAAGCTCAGTAAGAGCTATATGTGAATGTGCAGGCATAAAAGACATATTAACGAAGATTTTAAAGAAATCTACTAATCCCGTTAATGTCGTTAAAGCTGCGTTTTCCGGTTTAGAAAGTATCAAATTTATTGATGGCGTTGAGGAGATAAAGGATGCAAATACAGGATCTACGTCCGAAGATAAGCAATAGGAAAAAGAAAAGGGTTGGCCGTGGTTCGGGAAGCGGCCATGGAAAGACTTCTACCCGCGGGCATAAAGGAGCAGGACAAAGAAAAGGGAGTCCTCATTATATAGGCCTTGAAGGAGGCAACGTTCCTTATCTTAGAAAAATTCCTAAGCGCGGATTCTCTTCTAAACACGCGGTATCTTTTCAAATAGTTAACCTTGATGACATTATGAAACGCCTTAAAGATAAAAAAGAAATTACACCTAGGGAGTTAAAGGAGGCAAACTTAATAGATAATGTGTCGAAGCCGGTAAAAGTTTTAGCAAGGCTACAGGGAAAGTTAAGCTTTAAAGCTACTTTTAAGGCGCATAAGTTTTCGAAGAAAGCGGAAGAGTTGATAACAAACAGCGGAGGGAAAGCGGAATGGTTAGGTCGTTAACTAATATTTTCAAGGTACCGGATTTAAAAAAGAAAGTATTAATTACTCTTTCTCTGCTTGTTGTTTATAGAATTGGTTCTTTTGTGCCTACTCCCGGTATAGATACAGCGGCTCTGTCAAGATATTTTGAAGAGCTTACTCGTGCTCATGGCCAGACTTTCCTGGGGATGATAAATCTATTTACGGGCGGTGCCCTAAGAAGATTGAGCATCTTTGCTCTTGGGATTATGCCCTATATATCAGCTTCCATAATTATGCAGCTTCTTACGGCGGTGGTGCCGGCTTTTGAGAAAATGGCTCGTGAAGGAAGAGCGGGATATGAAAAGATAAATCAGTATACCCGTTACGCCACTTTGTTTTTATGTCTATTTCAGGGGTTTATGTTAGCTAAGTGGCTTGAGAATCCGGCGAGTTTCGGAGGAGCAATCATTGTGCCAAATCCGGGGCTGGCTTTTGAGCTTATTACAGTATTTACACTTGCCTGCGGCACTATCTCAATTATGTGGCTGGGAGAACAGATTCAAGAACGTGGCATAGGCAACGGAATTTCTCTCATTATCGCTACAAGCATAATATCACGCATACCTTCATCTCTGTATTATTTATGGGTCTTATATTCGCCGCTCGACCCTTCTAAGAGGCAGATAAGTACTGTGGTTCTCATTGTTCTTTTTGCCATGTGGTTTGCAGTTGTTGCGGCGGTTGTATTCTTTACCCAGGCTCAAAGGAGAATTCCTGTTCAATACGCACGTAGAGTTGTGGGGCGGCGCGTTTATGGTGGTCAAAGCACGTTTTTGCCCATCAAGGTTGATATGGCGGGGGTAATTGCTATAATTTTTGCACAAAGTGTTTTATTGTTTCCTACGACGATTGCTAATTTCTTTCCGAAGACGTCTCCTTTTGTGGGGTTCTTGCAGGTAGTTTTTAAGTCAGGAGGTCTTTGGTATACCATAATATACGTTGGTCTGATAATATTCTTTATGTATTTCTATACTGCGATTGTGTTTAATCCCATCGAGGTTTCTAATAATCTTAAGAAATACGGTGGTTTTGTACCGGGGAGAAGGCCTGGCAAGAATACTGCCGAATATATAGATTTTGTCGCTACAAGGATAGTGTTTGTCGGTGCATTGTACGTGGCGGTAGTAGCTATAATGCCTTCGATGGTTATAAGGTTATTTAATATCCCTTCGTATAGAATAGCATCTTTCTTTGGCGGAACTACAATTCTTATTATGGTTGGGGTTGTACTTGATACTATGCGCCAGATTGAGGGTCAGCTTCTTATACGTCATTATGATGGTTTTGTTAAAGGCAAGACTTTGAGGGCAAGAAGATGAAAATGATTCTTTTTGGCGCACCGGGCAGCGGTAAAGGTACTCAGGCAAAGGAATTGTCTGAGCGTTACAACATTAATAAGATTTCCTTAGGGGATATACTAAGGAAAGAGGTAAAAAAGAGTTCTTCTTTAGGCAATACCGTTAAAGGTTATATGGAGAGGGGCGTGCTTGTTCCCGATGATGTTGTCGCTAAAGTCATCGAAGAAAATATCGGCGGCGAAAGTTTTATCCTTGATGGATATCCCCGGAATTTAGACCAGGCTGTGTATTTGGATAATATACTCTCAAAGAAGAATACGGCTTTGGATATAGCGTTGTATCTTGACGTAGACTCTCAGACAATTATAAAAAGGCTTCAGATGCGGAGAGTTTGCCCAAAGTGCGGGGCAAATTACCACCTTATTAATATGCCCCCAAGGAAGGAAGGTGTTTGTGATTTGTGCGGCGCAGAACTTGTTCAGAGAAAAGATGATAATCCCGAGGTTATTAAAGAGCGCATTAACGTATTTTTTAAGGAAAGCAAGCCGCTTCTTGGTTTCTATAGGGATAAGAATATACTTATAAGTATTGATGCAAGAAATGACAAAGATAAGGTGTTTAGTGAGATAGAGAAAGTAATTCAAGATGGAAAATATCTTAAGCAGTAAGGATATTATAGAAATGAAGAAGATAGGGAAATTAGCGCACATATTCTTGCAAAAACTAAAAAGAATAATAAGAGCCGGTATGGCCACTAAAGACATAGAGAACAGTTTCAATGATTATTTAGGGAGGTATAAGGTGGAGAGCGCTTTTCTTGGTTATAGCGGATATCCTGGTTCTTTATGTGTATCAGTTAACGAAGAAATAATACATGGTATTCCCGATGCGAAAAAGATAATAAAAGACGGCGACGTAGTCAGTGTTGATTTGGGCATTAAAAACAACGGTCTTTTTGTTGATTGTGCATATACATATTTGGTAGGGAGGGTAGACTACCTTAAGAAGAAGTTGGCGAAGGTTTGCATGCAGGCTTTGATGAAGGGGATAAAAGAAGCCCGTCCCGGCAATACGACAGGAGACATAGGGTTTGCTGTACAGAAAGTTGTAGAGAGCAACGGATTTTCCGTAGTACGAAAGTTTGTCGGACATGGTGTCGGCAAAGATCTGCATTGTTATCCCGAGGTTCCCAATTTCGGAGAAAAAGGAGAGGGCGCTCTTCTCAAGGAAGGTATGGCAATAGCTATAGAGCCTATGGTCTCGGCGGGCAGCTATGATGTTGAAGTTTTAAATGATGGATGGACTGTGAGGACTAAAGATGGTTCCTTAAGCTGTCATTTTGAACATACAGTTGCAATTACAAAAAAAGGGCCGTTTGTTATTGCTTAATATTTTTGTTTTTTCTCGTTTTTGTGCATAACCGAAAAGAGCGTGATTGCAGTAATAACGTTTGTAATGTTTCTTGATACACGCAGTCAGTATGGCTAAGGAAGAATTAATTGAGGTGGAAGGAGAAATTGTTGAATCGTTGCCTAACGCTACCTTTAGGGTTAAGCTGGATAACGGGCATGTAGTACTTGCGCATGTAAGCGGGAAGATGCGCATGCATTTTATAAGGATTTTGCCAGGAGATAAAGTAAAGCTTGAAATATCTCCTTACGATCTTTCCCGGGGCAGAATTACATACAGGTACAAATAAGAATATGAAAGTAAAAGCATCGGTTAAGAAAATCTGCGATAAGTGTAAAATAATTAAACGTAAAGGCAGAATCAGGGTTATATGCACGAATCCTAAACATAAACAAAGACAGGGATAGAAATATAGCTCATAGTTTCCGTCTTCGCTAAAGTCGCCGACGTACCATAGCCACTTTGGCGACGGCACGCTTCGGCGGACAGGCAGCTCATAGGAAGAAAAGATATAGAATAACTGATAGTAAATGGGATAAAATGATAGTAAGAAATATTTTTTAACTATGAGTTAAGAGTCAGGAGCCAAAAACTAATTTATTGAGGAGGTAAAATGCCTAGAATTTTAGGAGTAGACATACCGAAAGATAAGAAAATAAAAATATCCTTGAGATATCTCTATGGCGTAGGACCTGTTAATGCTATAGATATTTTAAAGGCCACAAATATAGATATCAATAAGAAAGCCAAGGACTTAAATGACGATGAGATAGCGCGTATTACAAGTTATGTACAGTCAAATTATAAAGTAGAGGGTGAATTGAGAAGAGAAATCTCAGGTGATATAAGGAGGCTTATAGATATTGGCTGCTATAGAGGTTTGAGGCATAAGAAAGGCCTTCCCGTGAGAGGCCAGCGTACAAGATGCAATGCCCGCACGAGAAAAGGCCCCCGTCCCAGAGTAGGCGGCATTAAGAAGAAGTAATATAAATAGTGTCTAAAACATAGGAAATAATATATGGAAACGCAGAGAACGCAGAATATTCGCAGATTTCGCAAAAGAGAAAAAAGAGAAATGTAAGCTCTTGTGTAATCGGCGTTTGAAATAAGGAGATAATATGGCAAAGAAAAGAAGAAGAGAGAAGAAAAGAAAAATTCACTTGACTTCTAATATGGGGGTAGTTCATATAAACGCTACCTTCAACAATACGATAATTACTGTTACTGACCTTAAGGGTAATTCTTTAGCATGGTCTTCAGGAGGGATGATTGGGTTTAAAGGTGCAAAAAAGTCTACTCCTTATGCAGCTCAGCTGGCGGCATTAAACGCTGCAAGAAGAGCGAGAGAAATGGGGCTTTCCGAGGTCGAGGTTGTTGTTAAAGGGCCTGGCCCGGGCAGAGAAGCGGCCATACGTTCGCTCCAGGGAGCTGGCTTGAATGTTAAAAGGGTGAAAGATATTACTTCTACCCCTCACAATGGCTGCAGACCAAGAAAGAAAAGAAGGGTATAAGTTAGCCCATAGCTCATGAGCTCGTAGCTCATAGGAATACAAAAATATAGATTGAGAGAATTGATAATAAATAAGAGAGGTTTGAATGGCAAGATATAAAGATGCAAAATGTAAATTGTGCAGAAGAGAAGGAATGAAATTGTTTCTTAAAGGCGCCAAGTGTAATACGGAAAAATGCCCTTTTACAAAGAGGCCGTATTCACCGGGGGTACATGGGAAACGTCAGTCCAAACCGTCTTATTACTCCCTCCAACTTAGAGAGAAGCAGAAAGCAAAGAGGCTATACGGTGTGTTGGAGCGTCAGTTCAGGAGGTTTTTTTCGTTAGCGCATAAAGCGAAAGGGGCTACAGGAGGAATCTTGATTCAAGCTTTAGAGAGACGCCTGGATAATGTAATTTACCGTTCTCTTTTTGCACTTTCGCGTTCAGAGGCTCGTCAGATAGTCCGGCATGGTTTTGTTTTCCTGGGCCAAAAGAGGATGAACATACCTTCTTATCTCGTAGAAGAAGGCCAAACCATACATATAAAGGGAGGCGATAATATCCTAAAGAACATTCGTCAGAATATAGATGAAAATTCTAAAGAAAGAAGTGTTTCCCCGTGGCTTTCTGTAGATAAAAATGACCTTAAAATAGAAATAGTGCGCCTTCCCGAAAGAGGAGATGTTACGCTGCCTATAAATGAGCAGCTCATTGTAGAGTTGTATTCTAAGTGATATGGCAGCTATAGACAATATGGATTAAGTTTGTATTTTCTATGTGTATTATGTGTATAAAGACTAAAATTTGATAAGTTGCTCGTTAAGGAGGTAAAGATATGGGGATAAAATGGAGAGACTTTCAATTTCCCAAAAAGATTGTTATTGAAGAAGATTCTTACACGCCTTATTATGGCAAGTTTATTGCGGAGCCTTTTGAAAGAGGTTACGGTGTTACACTTGGTAATGCTTTAAGAAGGGTTTTGCTTTCTTCCATTGAAGGAGCGGCGGTTACTGCTATAAAAGTAGATGGTGTTTCTCATGAGTTTTCCAATTTGGAAGGAGTTTTAGAGGATATCCCGGAAATAATTCTTAACATAAAGAATATTGTCCTAAAGTCATATTCTAAAGTTCCGAAGAAAATTTATATTAAAGCCAGTGGAGCTAAGGAGATAAAGGCAAAAGATATCATTACCGATGATACAGTGGAGGTTATTAATCCTGATTTGCACATAGCTACACTTACCTCAAAGGACGCCAAATTGAATATTGAGATGGATGTAGGAAGAGGCAGGGGTTTTGTTACTGCCGAATTTAACAAGAAGGAAGATAATCCTGTAGGTGTGATAGCGATTGATTCCATTTTTACTCCTGTAAAAAGAGTTAATTTTAAGGTTGAGAATACCCGCGTTGGCAATCGTACGGATTATGACCGGCTTATTGTAGAAATATGGACCGATGCCAGTATCGAACCTAAAGAAGCTTTGATTTATTCCGCTAAGGTTTTTAGCAAACATCTTGAATTGTTTTTCTCCCTGGGTGAAATTGTTGAAGAGGAGGAAGTTGAGGAATTGACTCCCGAAGAAATATCTTTGTATGAAAAACTGAAGATTCCTATCTCAGAGCTTGAGCTTTCCGTAAGAAGCGCTAATTGTTTAAGAGAAGCGAATATAAAAATACTTGCTGATTTGGTAGAAAAGAGCGAGAACCAGATGCTCTCTTACCGCAATTTTGGCAAAAAATCTTTAGTTGAGATTGCTAATCTGCTAAAAGGGATGGGTTTATCCCTGGGTATGAAATTTGACAAAAAGAAAATGCAAATAGTATGAGACATAGAAAGAAAAGCGAAAAATTTTCCCGTTCACGTGCTCAAAGAAAAGCCCTCGTAAAGAGTCTTTTGCGTTCTTTGGTTATTTACGGACGTATAAGAACTACCAAGTCTAAAGCTATGGCAATAAGATCTTATATGGACAGGCTTATTAGCCGGGCTAAAAAAAATGACCTTTCCAGCCGCCGCCTCTCTTATAATGTCCTTGGGAGTCATACATTGGTGAAGAAACTGTTTGATGAAATAGGCCCGCGCTTTAAGGATATCAATGGCGGATACACAAGAGTATTCAATATAGGATATCGCAGGGGTGATGGTGCGCTTGTTTCTATAGTAGAGCTTACGCGGCGTGAGCAAAAGAAGCCTAGAAAGAAAAAAGTGATTACTGAGGATACAAAGAAAGATGCCGCACCTGAAAAAGACAAAGATAAAAAAGGGTTTATTTCCGGCATAAAAGGTATTTTCAGGAAAGATAAGAATTCTCGTCGAACGTAAATAGCCGCATAGTATAGTATGTGAAAGCGCATTATATTTATCCCGGGACGGTAAGCGGGGGAGGTACTTTTAATATTCCAGCGGGATATGTTTAATAAGATAATTTGTATTTGCTGCCTTTTCTTAACACGGTAAAGTACCAGGATATTTCATAGATGGCTAAAACAATAGTTGAAAAGATACTTTCTTCTCATGCCGGAAAGCCGCTTTATGCGGGTGATGTCGGGATATGCCGTGTTGATTCCTGCTTTTCTCAGGATGGGACATCTTCTTTAGTCTTAGATGCTCTTGCTAAATTCAAAAATAACATAGTCATATCTAAAAGATACGCTATGTTTATTGACCATAGTTCTCCTTCTCCGAACTTAGGGGTTTCTAAGGTACACAGCAGAATGAGAGATTTTTCCAGAGATAACAGAAGCATACTTTATGATATTGGCTGCGGTATTTCTCATCAGCTTGTTGTTGAAGAAGGCATTGCTTATCCGGGGAGGTTGATACTTGGTGCCGATTCACATACATCCACAGCAGGAGCTCTGGGATGTGCTGCTTTCGGCGTAGGCTCAACCGATCTAGCGGTAACTCTGGTAACAGGGAAGAATTGGTTTAAAGTTCCCGGCACTTATAAGATAATTATTAAAGGCAAGATTCCTCATGGTGTATTCAGTAAAGATATCATTCTCTATATTATAGATAAGCTTGGCTCTAATGGTGCAACGTATAAGGCGGTAGAGTTTGAAGGAGAAGTAGTAAGGGCCTTGAGCATGGAAGCCCGGTTTACTATAACAAATATGACTATAGAGTTTGGCGCCAAATGCGGTATCATTGCTCCCGATAGTAAAGTGGTTCGTTTCCTTAAGGGTAGCGGTGTAAAGAAATACAATTCCGTTTATCCCGATAAAGGCGCAGAATATGAAAAAGTATTAGAATTCGATATATCCAGGATTTCTCCCTATGTAGCAAAGCCTCATACAGTAGACAATGGTGTTCCAGTAGAAGAGTTAGCTGATACTGTTATAAATCAGGCATATTTAGGAACATGTACCAACGGCAGGATTGAGGACCTGGAAATTGCTGCGGCTGTTCTTAAGGGGAAAAAAGTTAACAGGAATGTAAGGCTTTTAGTTGCCCCTGCTTCAAGAAAGATATATAATACAGCTTTAAAGAGAGGCATCATAAGTGTTCTTGTTGATTCGGGCGCTATTATTCTTCCGCCGGGATGCGGCCCTTGTGTTGGGACTCATCAGGGTGTTCCTGCAGACGGTGAGGTTGTTATTTCTACCGCTAACAGGAATTTTAAAGGGCGTATGGGCAACCCGAAAGCTTTCATATACTTAGCTTCTCCGGCTACAGTCGCTGCATCTGCGTTAACAGGGAAGATAACAGATCCTAGAAGATATATACCGCGTTGAGAAAAGGTATATTATTATAATGCTCATTTATTAATCCGGAAGTTTTAGCCTAAGTATAAGTAAGGCATGCGGCATTGTTTATGCGCAGAGATTATCTTAACAATCTTTGAAAATTGGATAAAGTTAGTTTAAACCAAAATCTTTTGTGTGTCGTTGGCTGCAAAAGGCTAAGTTTCATTGAGGAGGTATAACAATGATTGATATGAATTCCCTTTTTAAGATGACTAATGAGCGTAATGCAAGTGATTTGCATATTACCGTTAACAGCCCTCCGATAATGCGGATAGACGGTAAATTATATATTACAGATTTAGAACCTTTGCCGCCTGACGATACCAAGCTTTTAATTTACAGTATACTCAATGATGACCAAAAGGCGAGTTTTGAACGGGATAAAGAGCTTGATTTTTCCTTCTCTGCGCCTGGCCTGGATAGATTCAGGATAAATGTCCATTATCAAAAAGGGAACGTGGAAGCCGCGTTCAGACGCATACCCAATCATATTGCTACGATTGAAGAGCTGGGTGTGCCGTTAATAGCATATGATTTGATAAGAAAGCCTAACGGATTAGTTTTAGTTACCGGCCCTACGGGAACAGGTAAAAGCACTACTATGGCGGCAATGATAGATGTTATAAACTCCGAAAGAGAGGAGATAATTATTTGTATTGAGGACCCCATTGAGTATATGCATGAAAATAAAAAAAGCGTGATCAAGCAGAGGGAAGTTTTTGCCGATACGCATTCTTTTCCTGAGGCATTAAAGAGGGCATTGCGTCAGGATCCCGATGTTATTGTAGTTGGTGAGATGCGTGATTTAGAGACAATAGGGACAACTCTTACTGCTGCTGAGACTGGCCACCTTGTGCTTGCAACTTTGCATACTCCCGATGCCCCACAGACCGTACAAAGGATAATTGATGTTTTTCCTCCCTATCAGCAGAAACAGATAAGAATTCAGCTTGCTGATTCTCTTCAGGGGGTTATATCTCAGATTCTTCTTTCCCGTGCTTCAGGGAAGGGAAGAGTTCTTGCTACGGAGATTATGATTGCTACTCCCGGCATACGTAATCTTATAAGAGAAGGAGAAATAGCCCAAATACCTTCGTTAATTCAGATGGGTGCACAATACGGCATGCATACAATGGATAAGAACTTAAAAGAGCTTTATAAGCAGGGTGTTATCACACGAGAAACCGCCGTAAGCAAAGTAAAGAATATAATGGAATTTGACAATTTGTAAAATCGATAGGTCTACTTCTATGAAGTTTAGGGGCAAAATATTTATATTTGGCGACGACATAAATACCGATTGGATTATTTCCGGGCGGTATAAATTTGCCATAAACGATATGAAGGAGCTTTGTCAGTATATTTTTGAAGACATAAGACCCGGCTTTTATAAGAAGATTATCCCTCATGAGTCAATTATTGTTGCCGGTTCAAACTTCGGGATGGGTTCGTCACGCGAACAAGCTCCATGGGTGATAAAAGAATCAGGCATACTTTGTGTTATCGCAAAGAGTTTTGCCCGTATATTTTACAGGAATGCTTTTAATATTGGCCTTCCTCTGGTTGAAGCTGACACAAGCCATTTTAAGAAAAACGACATATTGGAAGTTGACGTTGACAGAGGAGAGATTGAGAATAGCCGCGGGGATAAGGTTGTGAATTTCCTTCCTTTTGATAAATTCAGAAAGGACTTAATTAAACTCGGCGGTATAATTAACTATTTAAGAAAGTACGGAGATTTTAAGATATAACAATATATGTCTTATTCTGTGACTCTTATTCCCGGAGATGGTATCGGCCCCGAAGTTACTTCTGCTATGCGCCGCTGTGTTGATGCTTTGGGCCTGGGTATCAAATGGGAAATCGCTTTAGCAGGTGAACCTGCTCTAAAAAAGTTCAATACACTTCTTCCTGACGAAACACTTGATTCCATAAGAAAGAATAAAGTAGCGATAAAAGGGCCTATAATTACCCCTGTAGGAAGCGGTTTTCGTTCAATAAATGTTGCTATCCGCCAGAGCCTCAATCTTTTTGCCTGTTTGCGCCCCGCGCATTCTATGAAAGGTGTCCCTTCTTCGAGGGATGACGTGGATATTGTTATCGTGCGAGAGAACAGCGAAGATTTATATTCAGGGATAGAATTTTTTAAGGACAACCCCGACACTAAAAAGTTAATCAAATTGATAGAAGAATATACAGGAGCGGGGATAAAAAATGATAGTGCGATATCGATAAAACCCATTTCTAAATCCGCATCTGTGAGAATATCGAAGTTTGCTTTTGATTTAGCGAGAAAAGATAAGAGGAAAAAGGTAACTTGTGTTCATAAAGCGAATATAATGAAGGCAACAGATGGTTTATTCCTTTCTTCCTTTAGAGAAGCGGCCCGTGATTATCCTGATATTATTGCGGAGGATGTTATTGTCGATAATCTTTGTATGCAGCTGGTGCGGCGCCCTCATAATTTCGATATTTTGGTTTTACCGAACCTCTACGGAGATATAATTTCTGATTTATGTGCTGGACTTGTGGGGGGGTTGGGAATAGCTCCTGGCGCAAACATGGGGTCAGAGTTCGCTGTGTTTGAGCCGGTTCACGGAGCGGCCCCAAAGTACACCGGTAAAAATAAAGTAAATCCTACAGCCACGATTCTCTCAGGGGCTATGATGCTTAAACATCTGGGTGAACTTGAAGCTGCGCATATACTGGAAAGAGCAGTAAGAGAGGTTATAGAAGAAGCCAGGTTTGTTACTTACGACTTAAAGTCCGAGCGCAGCGATCCAAATGCGGTTACAACAAGTAAGATGGCCGACGCTATAATAGACAGGATAAAGAAGTTAAAATAAAGATAGAGGTATGGTTAAGAAGATTTCTATAATTGGGAGCGGTTCCGTAGGAAGCAATCTTGCTTTTTGTATATTGTCGTATTTGGATATAAAAGATTTGGTATTGGTCGATATAGCAGGGACTCTGGCTGAAGGGGTGGCACTGGATTTAGAAGACACAAGGTCGTTTATCGGTTTTAACACAAACATTTTGGGGACTTCGAATATAAAGCACATAAAAGATTCGGATATAGTTGTTATAACTTCCGGTATTCCCAGAAAAGAAGGCATGAGCCGTTTAGATCTGTTTAAAACAAATAGTAAGATTGCTATTGGCGCAGCAGATAAAATAAAACGCCTTGCTCCAGCATCAATTATAATTGTTGTCACAAACCCTTTAGACTTAATAACTTATGTAGTGTATAAACATAGTCATTTTAACAGGCAGCGCGTTATGGGTATGGGTTCATCTCTTGATTCTGCAAGATTAGCGAATCTTATACACAAGAAACTTAAAGTATCTGTTTCAGATATCAGTGCTTTGGTTATAGGCCCTCACAGTAAAGATATGATTCCGCTTGATTCCTTCGTAAAAATTAAAGGAGCGGCGCTTGATTCTTTTATGGCCCAGGAAGAAATAAGCGTTATTAATGATAAAGTTAAACTTCGCGGCAAAGAAATAGTTAGCTTTTTAAAGAAAAAAAGCGCGTCTTTTGCCCCCGCTCTTAGCTGTCTTAAACTCATAGAGGCTGTTTCAAAAGATAAGAATGAGATTATTCCCGTATCAACTTTATTGGAAGGCGAGTATGGGTTAAAAGATATGTGTATAGGTATACCGTGTATTATTAATAGAAGAGGCGTGAGCAAAATTATTGAGGTAAAGCTGAATTCATCTCAAAAGAAAGAATTGTGTAAGGCTAAGAAAATATTCTTAGAATGTATGATGTAGCTATTATAGGCGCTGGTGCGGCAGGTATAGAGGCAGCAAAGTTATCTCTGCGCAAGAGATTAAAGACAGCTCTTATCGATAGAAATTACGGCAGCTTCGGAGGAGTCTGCCTCAATAAAGGGTGTATTCCCGCGAAACATTATCTTAATTCTTCCCGTTACAACAAAGATATAGCCGCTATTTATAAAGATAAAGACAATATAGTCGAGACGATAAAACGTCCTGCTCTTGAATTTATCAAGAAACAAGGTACGGATGTAATATGGTCGGACGCCCGCCTCAAGACAAAAAATAGCATAGATACTTCCTCCGGCACGATAGAGGCAAAATATATCATTGTTGCTACAGGTTCTTATCCGTTTGAGCTGGTTAAGACAGATAATAACAAAGTTTTCTTTGCCGAAGATATATTTTCTTTCACGCGCGCTGGAAACAAGTTTCTTATTGTGGGGGCAGGAGCTGTTGGGCTTGAAGTGGCTTGTTTTCTAAATAATTTAGGCAGGGATGTTTTGGTGATTGAAAAAGAAAACAGAATTCTGCCGCATCTTGACAGAGCTTTATCAAAGCGGCTTAAGGTTATTTTGGAGAAGAAAGGCATCAAAATAAGATTGGGAGAAGACGTTAATAGTTACGAGGTAAACACTTTTGACATGGTTTTGCTTTCTGCAGGGAGAAAACCAAATGTTGAGAGCTTAGGCCTTGATGATATCGGCCTTCTGTATAATAATGGAGGATGGATTAAAACAGATGATTACTTAAAGACAAATATCGATAATATATATGCCTGTGGAGACGTAACAGGCCTTAAGCTTCTTGCGTATGTCGCCGAAGAACACGGCCGGATTGCTGTAGAGAATATAGCCGGCGCAAGTGTAAAAGTCAATTATTCCGGATTGGCAGAATCCGTATTTACACAGCCTCAGCTTGCTGTCGTGGGAATGTTAGAAGAAGAAGCAAAAAGGAAGAATATACAGTATAAAACTGTTAAGTCGAATTTTTTAAGGTTTTCTTCCGCCCATGCTTATTCCGACACGGATGGTTTTATACAGGTTTTATTTGACGACGACAGTAATATTCTCGGGGCAGCAATTATTTCTAACATAGCTTCCGAGTTAATAAGTATTTTCTCTCTGGCAATAAAAATCGGCATTAAACTTACGCAAATTAAATATTTAAACTTTATTCATCCTACCCTTTCTGAAATTATACCTAAGTTGTTGAAGAGTTAATATAGGCATTACCCGTCAGTTAGTGTAAGATATAGTAAGTTTAATGCCCTCCGGAGGCGAAAAAGTTTTTTTGAAAGGGTCTTAGACCCAATAGCAGTAAGGTAAGTTTACGGCTTGTGCCTTAATTATTTTAAGGCTGCTAAAAAAACTGCTTGCTAAAACCTGTAGTTTTCTTAACAGCATTATTCCGGTTAACGTTTCTCATAGTTAAATAGTATTCCCCGGGCTCCGCCTCCTTTAGAATATCTTAAATTATGGAGGGCAGCCTGAAAAATAAAAATTAACATTTCTGTATTGTAACAACACGGATAAAAAAACAGTGGAAAAATGGATAATCAGTGTTAAAATATATTTCCTTTTACCATGGATAACGAGAAAATAAAACAACTTAAACGCACTCCCCTTTATGAAATACATCTTAGAAACAAAGCAAAGATGGTGAATTTCGCCGGATGGTTTATGCCTGTTGAATATACCGGTATACTTAAAGAATCCAGAGCCTGCCGCAGAAGCTGTGTTTTGTTCGATGTGTCTCATATGGGGGAAATAAAGATATCAGGAGATAAAGCTTTAGAATTTATCCAGTACCTTACGACTAACGACGCCGCTTCTCTTGTGCCGTACAGAATGCAATACAATCTTTTTATCAATGACAGAGCTACCGTAATTGACGATTTTATGCTTTATCGTCTCCAGAAAAGCTTTCTATGCGTTGTCAACGCGTCTAATAAAGATAAAGTTTTAAGCTGGCTTAGGAAAAATGTAAGAAATGGTGTTGATATAGAGGATGAAAGCGAGAAGACTGTGCTTTTATCTCTCCAGGGCCCGTTTTCACAAAAAATATTAGAGAAAGTATCGAATGATTCATTTGATAATCTTAAGTATATGCACTTTACAGAACTGAGTATATCAGGTATTGAATGCTTGATATCTCGCAGCGGCTATACCGGAGAAGACGGGTTTGAATTATACTGCGATGCCGGAGCCTCACAAAAACTATGGTCTTTATTCATCAGTGCAGGGAAAGAGTTTAATCTTGAACTTGCCGGCCTTGGAGCAAGGGATGTATTACGTATTGAGGCGGGTTATCCTCTTTATGGCCATGAGATAAACGATAGTATAAACCCCATAGAAGCATCACTTAATTGGGCAGTTAAGGTCAAAAATAAAGATTTTATAGGGAAGAGAATAATAATAGATGCTTTAAACAATGGCACAAAAATAAAACGTGTTGGTTTTGTCATGAAAGATAGGGGAGTTGCCCGGGCAGGTTATGACATTTATAAAAACAGCAAAACAAAAATAGGAGAAGTAACCAGCGGTATATATTCCCCCAATATAGATAAATTTATAGGCATGGGATACGTGGAAACCAGTTATGCTGATATAGGCGGAGAAATACTTATCGAAATAAGAGATAGACTATACCGGGCCCAAATTTGCAAATTTCCTTTTGTAAAAATAAAGACAAAACCCTGCATGCACAGATTGTTACAAACAAAATATACAGATTAGTACAGATGATTTAGCTCACCTCGTAAAGTTGCTTTGTGCTAACAGGGCAGGTAGTTCATAGCTGATAGCTCCTGAGGAAGCTCTTAGCTCATAGCTGATAGTTAAGAAATAAAAATAATTTCTTATTATTATTTTCTTGTATTTTTACTATGAGCTATAAGCCGCAGGCTATGAGTTGAATCATCTGCGGTGTGCCTTGCAGGTTAGTTTTCTAACAAGTGAAAGTCTTGTCTGTCTGTGTCTGGACGGCGACAGTAGTCTAAGGCAGGGCGTTCAGCTAAAGGCGGAGTTGAATCAACAATGAATTTTCTGTAATTAGGATATTTTTCTTTGAAATTATCCTTTGGTTTAACAGAAGGGTTCCGGCTTTTAAGAATAGAGGATAGCTCTTTAACAATAAATTCGATTTGTTCCCGGGTAAACCTTGAACAAACCCAGATAACAAGACGTGATACGCGTTTCATGATTTGTTTACTTCCTTGTGGTTGAAAACCGTCCCTTCAGGGGGGGGAGGTAACCATTTTATAAGAAAACGCTTTTAAAATAAAGAATATTTAATAGTATTGTTAAGAAACTTTTGACAATACGTTTCATTAAGAAAGGAGGCCGATATGGATTTATCTTCCGCTATAAGAAGTATCCCTGATTTTCCCAAAAAAGGCATTCTTTTCCGTGATATTACCACACTTCTTAATAATAGAAACGCGTTTACTAAAGCGATAGACAGTATGGCCGGTATGCTAAGGGGCAATAAAATAGAATATATTGTGGCAGCAGAGTCAAGAGGTTTTATTTTTGGCGGAGCCCTTGCTTATAAAATAAAGTGCGGTTTTGTACCTGTTAGAAAGCCGGGA
>Ga0164318_10002563_pt1 | contig 16939 bp, 12 predicted proteins | sample GuaBasSedimGuay9_FD_113734 | JGI IMG/M metagenome (GOLD analysis project Ga0164318, IMG submission 113734) | Subseafloor sediment microbial communities from Guaymas Basin, Gulf of California, Mexico - Guay9, Core 4571-4, 0-3 cm | ecosystem: Environmental > Aquatic > Marine > Hydrothermal vents...
CCACCCGATCTCATGCTGCTGAGTTGCTGTCGCCAACCCGGCTGAGCCGGAAGCCAAAATGATCATCCTCCCCTTTTACCAGAAGGGTGATCTCGAGGTGGTGGTGCCCCAGGTCGAACGCTGCCTTGCCGAGGCGGGCGTTGTGCTCCTGCCGACTGAGACCTTCTACGGCCTGGCGTGCAATCCGTACCTCGAGGAGGCTGTCAGCAGGGTGTTTGACCTCAAGGGTCGCCCCAGGGATATGCGCCTTCCAGTGTTGGCCGCGGATTGGGCTCAGGTGGATCGGTTGACGGTTGTTCCCGAGGGTTGGAGGGACTGCCTCGTGGATTTATGGCCAGGGGCTCTGACAGCGGTCTTGCCTGTTCGTCGATCTTTTCTCTCGTTGGGGGCTACGGTGGCCGTTCGGATCCCGGGCCATGAATTGTTGCGACAACTTCTGGCCGTGACCGGGCCGCTGACCGGGACATCGGCCAATCGTCATGGTGATCAACCAACCATCGACCTTGGGGGCGCCATGAGGTCGTTGATCGGTGATCCTGCCCTTGCTCTCGACGGAGGGCCTTCCCCTGGGGGACACCCCTCGACCCTGGTGGATCTGACAGAAACGACGGCGCGGGTCCTCCGGCAAGGGGTCGAGATGTGGAACCAATCGCGGAAATATGGAGTCTGAGGCCTGTTTCCTGAGACCTGTTTCCTGCACCTTGGAGATGGCCCCGACACCCGAGCGGATGCCCCGGACTGCAACCAGTAAATGCTTGTTTCAAAAGTGGTTCCGGGATGACATTCCAAAGCCCCTCTCTGTTGTGGAAAACTCTGCGGAAAACTCTGTGGAAAAGTCGTTAAGACACTGTAAAAACAGCAACTTTCAAATAATGCATCAAATATTACGTCTTTTGTAAATAATTGAAACTAAGCAACTTAAAGCTATCTCGTTGATATTCAACGGTTTTCGAATGTGGTCGATAGGCCAAGATTCCACAGGTTCCTTAAAAAGAGGCACTTGGCTCCCTTGCCGGTCCGCCGACCCTGTGATAGTTTCCGGCGCTCGGTGAGGGGCAGGACAATGTCGGTTATTTCGTTCGAAAACAAGGTTCCGGAGATTGGTGCTCGGGTGTTTCTTGCACCAGGTGCGGTGGTCCTTGGTGAGGTGTTCCTTGGTGACGACGTATCGGTCTGGTTCAACGTCGTTCTCCGAGCGGATATCCACTGGATTCGGGTCGGGGCTCGCTCTAATCTTCAAGATGGCGTGATCGTCCATGTGGAGAACCAACAGTGTCCGACCCTGTTGGAGGACGAGGTCAGTGTGGGCCATGGCGCGATTTTGCATGGCTGCACGATCGGTTCAGGTTCGTTGATCGGCATGGGCGCCAAAATTCTCAATGACGCCGTCATCGGGGAGGGCTCATTGGTGGCTGCCGGGGCGGTTGTCCGGGAGGGGTTCAACGCACCACCGAGATCACTGGTCGTTGGCGTGCCTGCGGTTGTGAAAAGATCGTTAACGGATGAGGAGTACGACCGGGCGCGGGGAACGGCGCTGAACTACCTCCGGTACAAGGAGCGGCACCTCGCCAGTGGGTTGGGCCGCGAAGACACAATTTTGGAGAGTAACCATGATTCGTAAAGTCAAGGGAACCCGAGATATTCTGCCCCCCGAGTCGCGTCTTTGGGGCGCGGTAGAGGCAAAAGCGCGGCGGGTATTCGAGGGTTTCGGGTACGACGAAATCCGTCTTCCGGTGATGGAGCCGACTGAACTATTCGTCCGTACAGTCGGCGAAGGCACGGACATCGTCTCCAAGGAAATGTACACCTTTGCTGACCGAAAGGGACGCTCGTTGACTTTGCGTCCGGAGGGCACGGCGGGTGTGGCCAGGGCCTTTATCGAAAACGGACTCGGGCAGCGCCCCCAACCGATGCGCCTGTCCTACATGGGGCCGATGTTCCGTTACGAGAAGATGCAGCGAGGCCGGTATCGACAGTTTTCCCAGATCGGAATTGAACTACTCGGCGCGTCGACGCCCCAGGCCGATGTTGAGGTTCTTTTGGCGCTCCACACTTTTTTGAAGGCGTTGGAGTTCGACGATTTGGTGATTGTGCTCAACAACCTGGGCGACCCGGAAGATCGGGATCGGTTCATTAAGGTTCTCAAAGACGAATTGATGCCGAACCGGGAAAAGCTCTGTGGCGATTGCAGGCGGCGGTGGACCGAGAATCCGCTGAGGATCCTTGACTGCAAGGTGGAGACCTGCCGGGAATTGGTGGCCCACACGACACCGGTGGCCGACGTCGTCAGTGACGAGGCCAGGACACATGTCGATGCAGTCGCTCAGGGCCTGGAAGCCCTGGAGATTCCCGTTCGAGTGGCGCCTCGGTTGGTTCGTGGCCTGGACTACTACCTGAGGACGGTATTTGAGGTGATCTCACCGGCCCTCGGAGAAGATACGGTGATCTGTGGTGGTGGACGGTACGACCGGTTGATCTCCGACCTTGGAGGCAGGGCGGTGCCCGGCATCGGATTTGCCATCGGAGAGGATCGCCTGATTGATGTACTCCCCGATTCGTTCAAGCATCGAGTGCTTGACGTGCCGGTCGTTGCCGTATTGCCGTTGGGTGACGAGGCGGCGGGTTCGGCTCTGGGTTTGACGGTCCAACTGATCGAGGGCGGTTTGAGGGCGCCGGCGGAAGTGACCGGTCGGTCTCTTAAGGCCGGCCTGAAGTGGGCAAACAAAATCGGCGCCGCTGTGGCGTTGATCCTGGGTGAGTCAGAGATTGAGAAAAATCAGGTCCTCGTCAAGGATCTTCGAGAAGGAACGCAGGAGGCCGTTGCTCGGGACGCAGTCGTTGAGAGGGTCCGGCGGCTCGTGGGAGAAGGTGATTCATGACACAAAGTGCGTGGGATAGACCGTGGTGTGCGAGTTTCAATGTTGAGAATCTCGATCAAGAGGTCGAGGTCGTCGGATGGGTTCGTCGCCGGCGAGATCTCGGTGGCCTGGTGTTCGTCGATCTCCGGGACAGGACCGGTATCGTGCAGCTGGTTTTCGAGACCGAGATGCTCTCGTACGGCGAGAAGCTGTCGCCGGAGGATGTCGTCAGAGTTGAGGGCACCATCCGGAGGCGGGCCGAAGGCCAGGCCAATCTCGATCTACCGACCGGAGAGATCGAAATTCGTGTCTCGGCTTGTGAGGTGCTGACCAGTGCCCAGACGCCACCCTTCGTCGTAGAGGACGACACCAACGCCTCTGAGGAACTGCGTCTGAAGCACCGGGCGTTGGATCTCCGGCGTCCGAAGATGGTCAGGAACTTGATCCTCCGTCACCGTGTCGTTGCTGAGGCTCGCCGTTTCTTCGACGAGATGGAGTTTCTCGAGGTCGAGACGCCGATTCTTACTCGGTCGACACCGGAGGGCGCTCGCGACTTTTTGGTGCCGTCGCGCGTCCACAAGGGAGAGTTCTACGCCCTGCCCCAATCGCCACAGCTGTTCAAACAGATGCTCCAGGTGGCCGGAGTGGGACGATACGTTCAGATTGCACGGTGCTTTCGGGACGAAGACCTGCGTGCCGATCGGCAGCCGGAGTTTACCCAGATCGACGTCGAGGCGTCCTTCATCACCGAGGAGGACATTTTCTTCCTTATTGAGAGGCTGTTCGGGCGCATTTTTCCGATGGTGGGTATTGATCCCCCGGAGACCTTTCCGAGATTGAGCTACGCCGAGTGCATGGAGCGTTTCGGGTCCGATCGCCCAGATACCCGGTTCGGACTTGAGCTGGTTGAGCTGGGTCCAAAGTGTGAGGGTTGTGGATTCCGGGTTCTGGAGTCGGCGGCCGAAGAGGGCAGAGTCAAAGGAATTCTTCTGCCCGGAGGCGCCGATTACTCCCGAAAACAGCTTGACGGGCTGACCGAATTCGTCAAGCCATTTGGCGCGGCCGGCGTTCTATGGTTCAAACTGACGGCCGACGGCGTCGGCTCTCCCGCAAAAAAAGCGCTTGGTGAGGATGGTTGCCGTAGGTTCCTCGAGGCCGCCGGGGCCGGCGAGGGTGATCTGTTGCTGGTTGTGGGCGCGCCTGAACGCACCGTCTTTGCCGCACTGGGAGCTCTTCGGGTCCACCTGGCGGGCGAGAGAGATCTGATCCCAAAGGACCGCCACGACTTCCTGTGGGTCACCGACTTCCCGCTGCTGGAGCATTCACCGGATGACGACCGTTATTTTGCGATGCACCACCCCTTTACGGCGCCCCTGCCGGAGGATGAGGTTCTGATGGAGTCCGATCCGGGCGCGGTCCGTGCCCGAGCCTATGACGTCGTCATGGACGGCGTCGAACTTGGAGGGGGATCGATCAGGATCCACAGTGCCCAGCTCCAACGGCAGATGTTCGCTGCCCTGGGGATCGACTCCGCCGAGGCTGACGAACGCTTCGGGTTCCTGCTCGAGGCCTTTCGGTATGGCGTACCGCCCCACGGAGGCATTGCCTTGGGACTCGACCGTATGATCATGCTGATGGCAGGGCGAGATTCTATTCGGGACGTGATTGCCTTTCCCAAAACGACCTCGGCCTCGTGCCTTCTGACCGAGGCGCCCTCGGGAGTTGACGCAGTTCAGTTGAAAGAGCTTGGGTTGAAGGTGGAATCCGGCGGGGGCCGCAATCCTTGAGGGCCGGATCAGAAACTAGAAACTCGAAACTAGAAATTGGGAACAAGGTCTCCGAACCAGTGGTCAGTCACTGAGATAGACCGGCGTGGTATGACAAAGACCCACAGGATTTGAACGGCGGAGTGCGGGAGGCCTATTGGGTCTGGATATCAGGCAAATCCTGCATTTGATTGATCGGTTCGGACCAAAGCCGGACTTTGCAATGAAGGTGACCAGGGAGTCCGAGTCGAGTTTCCAGTTTCGAGTTTCAGGCTTTTGCAGCGTTGTCGGGAGGGTTTCCTGTTGAGGTCTGCGGAGGCCCAGCCAATCTCGGGGTATCATAAATGGCATGATCGGTGAGATCCAACCAGGCATGGAGGTCGGGCGTTATCGGCTTGAGCGGCGGTTGGCCACCGGCGGAATGGGTACGGTGTGGATTGCCCGAGACCGGCTCCTCGTTCGAGAGGTTGCGGTCAAGCTCTTGCCTCGTCTTTTTGTCACCGATCAGGCGGCAGAGCAACGATTCCAGCGTGAGGCTCGGGCGATGGGGCGCCTCCAACACCCCAACGTCGTGGCTATCTACGATATCGGCTCGGCAGATCCGGGTTCTGGCGAGGAGATGCCATACCTGGTGATGGAGTTGATTCGAGGCCGGGGTCTCGATCAGATCATCCTCGAAGGTCCGCTGCCCGCCATACGGGCCACTGGAATCGCCGCCCAGGTCGCCAAGGCCCTCGGCGCCGCCCACTCAGCCGGTGTCGTCCACCGGGATCTCAAGCCTTCGAATATCGTAGTTTCCGACGACGGGCATGCAAAGGTTTTGGATTTTGGGCTGGCCCGATTGGTTCAAGCAGGTGACCATAGTTCCGAGGCCACACTGACGGCGCCGGGCATGGTTCTGGGTTCGTGCCCCTACATGGCGCCGGAGCAGGCGATCGGTGGGAATGTCGGGGCGCCGGCCGACATTTTTTCGTTCGGCGCCGTTTTTTATGAAATGGTCAGTGGGCTCCGGGCATTCACCGGTTCGACCCCGATCAAGGTCTTGCAGTCGGTCGTCAAGTGTCAGTATCCACCCTTGAGTGAGAGTGCTCCCGGGGTGTCCACCGATTTGGTGGCGATCATCGAACGGTGTATGGAAAAAGATCCGGGGCGACGCTATCCCAATGCAGAAGCCCTTGTTCGGGATCTGGAGGCGTTTGTAGGCTCGAGCAGGCCTGAGGATGCGGACTTACCGACTGTCGAGATCGGTTCCAGTTCAATTAAGGCCGTTGAGCTTCGCCGTCGCCGTCGTCTGATTCGGGTGGTCCTGGGCGCCGGCGCCGTGTTGCTTCTGGGTTCTGTTGTCGGGTTTCTCGGTGGACGGGTGGGCACGGAAACCCTTCGGCCCGATCCGGGCCGCTGGCGGTCCCGGACACTGTACGAGGCGGCTGGTTCGATGCGACACATCAGCTGGAGTCCTTCGGGTACCGAAGTGGTGGCAGAGGTCGAAGATAACGGCACTTTTGAGATCCTGGTGGTCCCTGTCGATCAACAGGAGCCACGGGTCCTCACCCAGAGCAGCGAGGACGGAGCGCCGATTTGGCCGGCCTATTCTCCAGACGGCCAGGCAGTTGCAGTGACACGCATGGGCGATACCTCGATGTCTGTGGAGATCCTGCCTGCAGTCGGAGGTGCGGCCGTCTCGGTTCTGGACAACGCGTCCCGAGGAGCATGGATTGCGCCCGGAACTCTGGTTGTTTCCAGGATCACAGAGGGCGCCTCGGGCTTGTGGACGTGGAAGCCCGACACGGAGCAGGTGACTCCCTATCCAATGAACCCTGCCGATCGCCAGTACTGGGCTGCGGCGCCTCGACCGGGGGGTGGGGCGGCCTTTCTCGGCGGGGGCAGCGACACCCGGGCCGGCATCTTCGTCGGTCGGGAGGGGAGGGACTCTGTTGATCAGTGGCTGGCGGGCGGGGTTCTCCTTCAGGGCCTGTCGTGGCATCCCGAGGGAAGATCGCTGGTGGCCTCGGTCGGGCACCGATTGGCCCGCATTACCGAAAATGGGAGAGCGGACCTCTTGGCCCCGCCCCTGACCCTCGACTACCCGGCGTTCGACGGGACAGGAACACGATTGGCCGTCGTCGACCAGCACAGCTCCTACGATATTGTCGCGGCCGATCCCCTGACGGGACGGCTTCGATGTGTCAAGTGTGGAGAACCCAAGGTGGGGTGGGGCAGCGTCGGCCCGGAGACTTCGACCTTTTACCGGCGAAGCGTCGACGGAGGACCCAGTTTGTACCGGGTCGACCGGAATCGAGGCGACGAAGGCCCGGTCGTCGCCGCCGGTCCCGGCGCCAGTTGCCCGGTAGTATCGCCCGACGGGACCCGCCTGACCTACCTCAAAAGGAATGTGGAGGCTGGAGGTGTCGACCTGATGATTCTGGCGCTTGGCGGGGGTGAGCCGGTGAGGTTGGCCGGCGCGGTGGAGGGGTCGGAATTTCCCTCATGGTCGCCGGACGGCCGATTTATAGCCTTCGCTGCGGGTTCCCCACTGAGGGTCTGGGTTGTGTCCGCCGCCGGTGGTGACCCACGAGCCGTCAGTCCACCGGGTGGTGACTATCCGGTATGGAGTCCGGCCGGCCGGTGGATCGCCTACAGTGTCTGGACCGACAGCGGTGACGCCAACCAGGGCGCGTGGCTGGTATCCCCTCAAGGTGGGTCTCCCACCAAGGTCAGCCCTCATCCGACCCGGCTGGCCTGGAGTCGTGACGGGAACGACCTTTACCAACTGCGCCGCGAACAGGAAACCATTGTTGTCTACTCCGCTGAGGTGGACCGAAAGGTATGGCACAGGGGCGCGATCTTGGACCTCGACGGTCCGGCGCCGGAGCATTTCGAATTCCTGCCCCTGACCGTTGACTCATCGACCGGCGAACTCATTCTCAATCTTCGGATCTCCCGCAGCACCCTTCTGGTGTTCGAAGGGTTGAACCCTGACCGCTGGTGAGTGCCGCAGAAGCGAACGCGGGAATGATCCCTAACCCCTGAACCCTCGTCTCCATTGACAGCCAAACGGCCCGGTGGTAGCATCCCTTTTCCCAGTTTTTGGGATTGTTCTTTGTCAGATTATTACGGTCGAAGTCGGGTCCAAAGAATCTTCGGATCACCCGTCATTAGCCTGTAGGCGTGTAGCTCAGCTGGTTAGAGTACTACCTTGACACGGTAGGGGTCAGCGGTTCGAGTCCGCTCACGCCTACCATTTTTCAGTACGCAGGCGCGTAGCTCAGTTGGTTAGAGCGCATCCCTCACACGGATGAAGTCCGCGGTTCGAGTCCGCGCGCGCCTACCAGCCGCCGTCGTACTGAAAAGGCCCGACCGTTGTGGTCGGGCTTTTTGAATTTTTGTTGATCTGAGAAGAGTGAGGTCTGAGATGGCAAGCACAATTGAGGTGACATTGCCCGATGGCAGCAAGCGCGAATACCCGGTGGGTACGACCGTGCTTGAGGTCGCCGAGAGCATCGGTAAGAGATTGGCTCACGACACCGTGGGCGGGTTTGTCGATGGTGACCTCGTTGATCTTCGGACGTCGTTGGATCGGGATGTCGGTCTTCGGATCGTCACCACCCGAGACGCCGAGGCCGGTGAGATCATTCGTCATTCTGCCGAGCACGTGATGGCCGACGCGGTCCAGCGACTCTGGCCCGGCACCCTGATCGATGCCGGTCGTCAGGACCATTCGGTTAAGTTTCAATACGATTTCCGCTTTCCGCGGCCGTTCAAACCCGAGGATTTCGAGCGCATTGAGGCTGAAATGACACGCCTGATCGCCGAGGATCTCCATTTCGAGCGGGAAGAGGCCGATCGGGCCAGGGTTCGAGACCTGATGATCGAGCGGGGCGAGGAGATCAAGCTTAAACGGCTTGAGGACATCCCCGAAGGCGAGGTCATCACCCTGTACCACAGCGGCCAATTCGTCGATCTGTGCCGTGGACCTCATGTTCAACGGACCTCCCAGATTGGTGCGGCCCGATTGCTGGAGGCCTCAGGCGCCTACTTCAAGGGTGACGAGCGCAACGAGATGCTGCAGCGTATCTACGGTACAGCCTTCGCCTCGAAGAAAGAGCTCAACGCCTACTTTGCCCGTCTCGAGGAACTGCGCAAGCGTGACCATCGGTTACTGGGCCGGAAACTCGACCTCTTTTCGTTCCACCAGGAGGCCCCGGCCAGTCCCTTCTTCCACCCCCGGGGTACCGTCGTCTACAACGAGTTGCTTGAATTGATGCGGGAGAAATACAGGGCCTACGGTTATGACGAAGTGATCACGCCTCAGGTCTTCGCCGTTGATCTCTGGAAGACCTCGGGGCACTACGACAACTACCGTGACGATATGTTCTTCGCCGATGCCTTCGACGAGGTCGAGGAGCGGTCCAATTCCCTTAAGCCGATGAACTGTCCGTCCCACTGCCTGCTCTTCGGCGCTCAGGCGCATTCCTACAGGGATCTTCCGATCCGCATCGCCGATTTCGGCCGGCTTCATCGCTATGAGCGTTCCGGTGTGGTCACCGGACTGACCCGGGTTCGGACCTTCTCCCAGGACGACGCCCACATCTTCTGTACCACAGATCAAATCGAGGAAGAAATCGAAAAACTCTTCGATTTTGTCTTCGAGATCTATGCGCTCTTTGGATTTTCCGACATCAATGTCTACCTCTCGACCCGCCCGGAGAAGGCGATGGGCGACCCAGCAGTCTGGGAACACGCCGAGGCCGTCTTGATGTCGTGTCTCGAAAATCGAGAGGGCATCACCTTCACCGTCAAACCCGGAGATGGCGCCTTCTACGGTCCAAAGATCGACTTCGACGTGCACGATGCCCTGGATCGAGCCTGGCAGTTGGCAACCATCCAACTGGATTTTCAGATGCCGGAGCGCTTCGATCTCGGCTTTGTCGATTCCGATGGAGAGTCCAAGCGTCCGGTGATGATCCACCGTGCCATCCTGGGCTCACTCGAGCGGTTCTTCGGCGTCATGCTGGAGCACTTTGGGGGCGACCTTCCGCCCTGGTTGGCGCCGGAGCAGATCCGGGTGCTGCCGATCACCGACGCGGTCATGGACTATGCCCAAGAGGTTGTGGACGCGGCGAGAGCCCGAGGATTGAGGGCCGAGTTGGATGCACGGTCGGAGAAGCTGGGCTACAAGATTCGCGAGGGCGAGACCATGAAGGTGCCATACCTGCTGGTCATCGGGGGCCGGGAAGCGGAAGACGGTACTGTATCCCTTCGCTTACGTCATCGCCGCGACGAAGGTGTCCACACGCTGGATGCCGTCTTCGATCGCGTTCAAGAAAAAATTGAAACCCGTTCTTTGGAACTATGACAAGGAGAGAACCATGCCAAAACTGAAAACCCACCGAGGTCTGGCGAAGAGGGTCAAGAAGACCGCTAATGGCAAGTACAAACGCCACCACGCCTACACATCCCATATTCTGGCGAAAAAGAGCCGGAAGAGGAAACGTAAACTGCGAGGCTCGACAATGGTCAAGCCCTGTGACGCGAAGATTTTCGCACTGATGCTGCACGGCTGAGGAGACGACATGCGCGTAAAAAGAGGTACAGTCCGTAAAGATCGCAGAAAGAAAATTCTCAATCTGGCCGAAGGCTATTGGGGCGGCAAGAGTCGTCTGCACCGGACGGCCAAGATCCAGGTCGAAAAGTCCCTGCAGTACGCCTACCGGGACCGAAAGCAGCGCAAGCGTCACTTCCGAAGCCTGTGGATCACCCGGATTAACGCCGCGGCTCGGATCAACGGCATGAGCTATTCGACCTTCATTTGCGGCCTGAAGAATGCCGGATGTGAATTGGACCGGAAGGTCCTCGCGGATCTCGCCGTGCGTGACCCGCAGACGTTCGGTCAACTGGTCGAACTGGCCAAGCCGAAAGCCTGACGCCGTGGGCGTTGCACGGCTCGACGAGGTACGGGCCGCCTTCCTGACGGACCTTGAGTCCGCGGGGGGCGATGCCGCGGCTGTGGAGAACATCCGCATCCGGTATGCGGGGCGTCGTTCAGGCCTTCTTCTGGATTTGACGGCCGCTCTGCGAGAACTTCCCAACGAGGAGAAGCGTGATTATGGGCGCGCCCTCAACGAACTCAAGAAGCTTGTTGCCGACCGGCTCGAGGCCGCCAAGACCGGCGCCCATTCACGTCAAACCTCCGGGGCCGCTTTCGACGTCACCCTGCCCGGTCTGACTCTGCCAAAGGGGGCACAACATCCGGTGCACCTGGTGCGGCAGCGCATCGAGGAGATCTTCCTTCGAATGGGTTATGACGTCGAAGATGGTCCCGAGATCGAAGATGACCGGCATAACTTCGAAGCGTTGAATATCCCGCCGGATCACCCGGCCCGGGATGACCAGGACACATTTTACGTTCCTGGTGGACGGCTGTTGCGAACGCATACCTCTCCGGTGCAGGCCCGGGTCATGGAGTTGCGAAAGCCGCCGATCCGAATCATCGTTCCCGGCAAGGTCTATCGCCGCGATTCCGACCTCAGGCATTCGCCGATGTTCCATCAGATCGAGGGCTTATTGGTTGACGAGGGGGTTACCTTCGGCAACCTCAAGGCCACGCTGGAAACTTTTTTGCACGCACTGTTCTCCGAACACGGAGTCGATGTGCGTTTCAGGCCGAGCTATTTTCCCTTTACCGAACCGTCAGCTGAGGTTGATATCACCTGCATTTTCTGTGGTGGGTCCGGCTGCGGGGTTTGTTCCCGTTCGGGTTGGATCGAGATCCTGGGCTCGGGAATGGTTGACCCGCGGGTCTTCGAGGGCGTTGGCGTCGATGCCGACCGCTACACCGGATTTGCTTTCGGCCTCGGCCTCGACCGTGTGGCCATGTTGTTGTACGGCATCCCTGATTTGAGGCAACTCTTCGTAGGCGACCAGAGACTGACGAGGCAGTTCGCATGAAATTTGATCTCGAGTGGTTGCGGCAACATATTGACGGCGATACAGACGCCGACACGCTGTCCGAGGGTCTGACCCACTGCGGTTTCCTGGTCGAAACGCGCGACCCGTCGGGGCAATCGGAGATCTGGGATGTCGAGGCGACGACCAATCGACCCGATGTCATGTGCCATCGTGGTTTGGCCCGAGAAGCGGCCCTGGCCGTCGGAGCCCGGCTCAAGGCATTGCACACGATGGTCGAGGAAACTGGCGAGCCGGCCGAGACTCTTGCCTCGGTCGAAATCCAGGCTGAGGATCTCTGTTCGCGGTATGTCGGGCGGGTCTTGAGGGGCGTACGGCTGGTTGAGTCTCCGGACTGGCTCAAGGAGCGGCTCGAGCGGTGTGGTATTCGTCCGATCAATGCCGTAGTCGATGCCACCAACTACGTTTTGCTGGAAACCGGCCAGCCTCTGCACGCCTTTGACCTCGACCGGCTAGAGGGCCGTACGATTGTCGTTCGCAGGGCTACAAAGGGCGAGGTCCTGACGACCCTGGATGGCGAGGACCGAAAACTGGAGTGCGATGACCTGGTGATCGCCGACCGGAATCGGTCGGTGGCCCTGGCCGGGGTCATGGGCGGTACGGATTCGGAGATTGGTGAAGAGACGACCGACGTCTTGTTGGAGAGCGCACACTTCGAGGCCCTGCCCATCCGGCGGACCGCTCGACGATTTGGTATGCACACCGAGGCGTCCCACCGATTCGAGCGGGGCGCGGATCCTTTGATGGCGCCGGTTGCCGCAGACTTGGCTGCCCGGTTGATCGCCGAGTTGACCGGAGCGACGGTGTCACCCGGACGCATTGATGTCTGCCCGCGTCCGTGGCGGTCCAGAGAGATGACCTTCAGTGTTTCGGGCGTAAGCCGGTTTGCCGGCCTCGAGATTGCCGGTGACGAGATCGTGCGAATTCTTGAGGCCTTGGAATTCAAGCCAGGCCGCGATGGTGATGTCATCACCTGTGTGCCACCCTCCTTCAGAGGTGACATTGAACGTGTGGCCGATCTGTACGAAGAGATTATTCGGCACATCGGGTATGACGCCGTGCCCGCAGTTCTCCCTATTTTGCGGACTCCGCCCGGGCGCCGACACCCCAACTGGGAGCTGGTGGACCGGGGGCGACGGGCCGCAGTGGCCTGTGGTCTGACCGAGGCCGTCACCTACGCATTCATCGACCCACAGGTTGATCAACGTCTGAAAAGCTGGCCCCTGTGTCCCGGCCCATCGATCCCCCTGGTAAACCCCCTTGCGGAAACTCAAGGGACGATGCGGCGGTCGCTGATACCGGGGCTCCTTGCGGCAGCGCGAGAAAACCTCAACCAGGGAGAAGCCGATATTGCTCTCTTTGAGGAAGGGCGGGTCTTCTCCAACCCCGAGGGTGACTGTTTCGAGGAACCGGAGTACCTGTCGGTCGTATTGGCCGGTGGAGGGTTGGCTCTTCCCGGACGTGACGCGGTTGATTTTCTCGAACTCAAGGGTGTCGTCGAGGCCCTGCTCCGCGACGCGGCCTTTCCGGAGGTTGTCTGGCAACGAGGGGGAAGTCCATGGCTGGACGAGGCTGAGGGCGCCGTCCTGGTTGATGGTGACGGTAAAGTCGTCGGTGTGGCCGGACGTCTCGGTGACGATGAAGCCGGCAGGAGGGGATTCAAACAGCCGGTCTATGTTGCCGAGTTGAGGCTTCAGGCGGCCGCGGTCGAGCCGCCCCTGCCGCGATTCGAAACCTTGCCCCGTTTCCCGGCGGTCTGGGTGGACATCACGGTCGAACATGGGGTCGACCTCCCTTATGCTGTTCTAGAGGCGGCAGTTCGAGAATTATCGGACCAGTTGGTGATGTCGGTGTCGTTGGTTGCACGGTTCACGGGCAAGGCGCTGGGTCCGGACCGGATCCGAACGACGCTTCGCCTGGTCTATCGCCACTCGGAGAGGTCCATGACCCAAGAGGAGGTCAATGCCGCCCAGGATGCTCTGAGGGCAGCCCTGGTTGAGCGGCTTGACGTAACGATTTAGCCTCTTGCCACTGAGTTTCGCAAGATGGCAAGAAAGCTGTTAGCCTTTAGCCGTTGGTTATTAGCAAGACGGCTTTATGGCAGTTTGCTGAGCTCATCGCTAAGAGCTAACGGCTAATAGCTCCCGGCTACGCCGGGTTAAGGGGTGTTTGAAATGGAAGTAGTACTCAAAACGTTGCAGGAACGGATCGAACAGATGATCAAGGCTCACGAGAATGCCAAGGCTCGGGAAATTGAGCTGAGCGGCACCGTCGAAGGCCTCGAGGCAACGATCAGCGATCTAAAAACCCGCCTGGAAGAGGGTGAAGGCCTCGCAGGCCGGGCCCAAGAGCTCGAACAACAGAGATCTGAGTTCGCCGAACGGCTGGAAACGGTGATTTCGATGATTGACAAGGCTTTGGAGTCGCAGTCCTCGTCGGACGAGGCGTGACCCAAGCACACAGAGCTCACCCGGGGGTAAAACCTGCTTGGTGAGATATTTATGGTGGGCAGGGCCGCGTTTGACGCGGTCCTTCTGCTCTGTGTGGCAGGAATTATCGGTCACGCAGCAATGCCCCGGAAGTGGCTGTCCTTCCATCCCGGTCTCGCTCTACTGCAGGGCCTGTCCTGGGGACTGACCCTGGTCAGTCTCTCGGTGTGGTTGGCCGGATCGATCGTCGATACGACCGTCGTTGGATGGGTGGTCGGTCTGCTCGTCGTGGCCTCACTCGTGCGCGCAGCAGACTGGGCGCGATTGGTTGTCCGGGCGCTGGCTCTTGCGCAACGAAAGGTCCGCAGTCACCTCGGAGCCGCCCTGGTACTGGCGATTCCAGCCCTATGGAGCTTGCCCTCGTTGATCCTGCCGATCATCGATTCCGACGGTCTGCGGTATCACCTGGCCTTGCCGAAACTCTACCTGCTCGAGGGCAGGATTTTTCTCTACCCTTGGGACGTTGTCGGCGCCTACCCGCAGGGGGCGGAGATGTTCTACCTCCTGGGATTACAAATGGGTCCGGCGGAGGCGGCGAAGTGGCTCCATTTTCTCGTTGTCTGTCTGGGCGCCGCGGCACTGGTGATGATGGTGGGTAGTCGCCGCTCGGGTGGTCTCCTTGGCGCTATAGCCTATGCGGCCACACCCGCTGTACTGGCCGGGGCCGCCGCCGCCTTCATCGACGGGTTTTCGATGCTCCATATTGCCGTCGCGGCGGTGGGCCTCAAACGGAGGATACATCCGGGAGCCGTCGGACTGGCCCTGGCCGGCGCTCTTTGGACCAAGTGGACCGTAGCGCCGGCCGTCGCGGGAATATTAGTTGTGATCGTGGTGGAAGCGGCCAGGGGGTGGAAGTGGCGAAGCGCGTTCGCGGTGCTGGTGCCGATCGTACTGGTCCTTGCTCCCGTGATGATCAGGAATTCGATAGCGACGGGTGATCCTTTCTTTCCCATCATGACAGGCCTGGTGCGTGGCGAGGTTCCGGGAGTTGATCCGGAATTGATGGATACGGTATCGCAGCGGCACCGGGAGATTCCTGGGCCGCTGGGCATCCCGTGGGGCACGTCGATCGGGGAGATTGAGTCCGATGAGGTCATCGGGTGGCACCACCTGCTTGGCCTGTTATTCCTGCCTCTCCTTCTTCGGGATCGACGAGCGCGACTCGCGGCGGCATTGGTCGTGCCATACCTCATCGTCGGTGTGTTCTATCACCCATCTATCCGTTTGGCGATGCCGATGATCTGGGGATTGGCCGTTGTTGAGGGTTTGGTTTTAGAACGACTGAAACCAATCGTCGGAACGACTCTGGTTCTGCTGATCGCAGTCCCGTTGCTGCCCAACGTAGGTGCGGACGCCAGGTCGGTGGTCGGTCCTTTCGTCACTGGAAGGCTCAGCGCCGAGGGTGTCGTCGAGGAACTGGTTCCCGGCGCGGAGGCGGCTGCCTTTATCAATGACCAACCAGAATCGGGCCGGGTCATGGCCCTGGATTTCCCGGCCCCCTTCCTCTTTGATCGGCCGTGGGTGGCCGAGGGGCTGGTCAATCGCCCGCCGATGCGGGAGTGGCTGGAACAGACTCGATCGGCAGACGGCCTTCTTGCGGAGTTGGACCGAAACGACGTTCGCTGGATCGTCGTCACGCCCGGGTATGGCGGGGGACGACCGGAAAGCCTGTTGCCGGTTGCCTCGACTCCGGAAGAAGCCGCGATTGTCTTGAGTTTTCGACGGCACCTTGAGTTGGTCTTCAGCGAGAAGAACGTGGATGTTTGGCGGGTCAGGGAGTAGCAACAGGAGTCAGCGGCGGCGTTCGAACCTGAGCCTGCCAACAATCCGAGAATCCAAGAGAGGCCCCTTTCGGATCGGATTGTGGTTCTGATGGTCATCCATTACGCCATTGCGTTGGTTGTATTAGTTGCCGCCATCACGACCGAGTTTGGCGAAGTGGTCACCTGGTTTCTGTCGGCACCTTAACCATCAGGGCCAGGTCCGGCTTTCCCGGGGTTGTGGGGATCAAGACATAATCCCTGACCTCCCGGATCCTGAATCCCATCCCCGGCCTTCGGGGGCGCATTGCGGTCGGCGTCAGCTCAACAACTGCCGATCGCCCCCGCTCGGTGCATTTTCCGGAGGGGCTTGGTTACAGAAATCGTGAGGAAATCGCCCCTCCGGAAAACGACCTCGGCGGCCTACGGCGTTAGCCGACACTCGTTCGCTAACGCGCTCGCCGTGGGTTGCCCGGTGTCGCCCTTCTTCGCATCGACGGCTCGATTGGGAGTTCTGCCCGGTGAAGAGAGGGCGCACCCCGCACGCCCCGATTTGACGTCTTGGGCGATCTCGTGTTTGGGCGTCGGCGTTGGCCGAGACTCGGTAGCTGACGGTGTCGCCGTGCGTTGCCACCCTTGACGTTGTCCGCATCGTTGCTCAATTCGGGAGGACGGTGCAGGACAACATCAAGATTGGCGCGCGCCGTCCGAGAGGGGCGTTCCCGGTCGACGGTGAACGGACCTTGCCTCATTCAACAGCGTCCGTGATCCGCGTCGGTGATCGGGACCGCCGAGGCCAAGGCACGCTGAATTTGCCGGGTTGCACTCCCCCTTGATCGCTGAGGTATACTAATACGTGGAAAGGAGGATTCATTGACAACCGTCCGAGCCAACGTCGATATTTATGGACAGCGGCTAGGTCTGCGGACTGAAGGTGACGGTGCGCGTTTGCAGGAGCTGGCGCGGTTTGTGGATCTTCGTATGCAAGAAGTCGCCGAGCGAAGTTCAAGTGTTGATACGGTCAAGATTGCAATCTTGACTGCGTTGAACATCGCTGATGAATTATTTGAAGAACGTGAGACGGACCAGGATAACCGGCA
>Ga0164318_10002564_pt1 | contig 16934 bp, 18 predicted proteins | sample GuaBasSedimGuay9_FD_113734 | JGI IMG/M metagenome (GOLD analysis project Ga0164318, IMG submission 113734) | Subseafloor sediment microbial communities from Guaymas Basin, Gulf of California, Mexico - Guay9, Core 4571-4, 0-3 cm | ecosystem: Environmental > Aquatic > Marine > Hydrothermal vents...
CAATAGTAATAGCGCTGGAATTATTATTTTGAGGTATCTTTTTATATTGTCATTCATCCTCTCACCATTTCAATTTTTTTTGAAACAGTATAGAAAAGAATTATATAAAATTTTCCATTTCAATTTTTTTTGAAATAGCTAATCTTTTCTTTTGACCTTTAAAGTCAGTCCTTTTTTGTCAATAACTAAAACCTCTTCCCCTTCCTTTATTTCCTCCTCACTCTCAGCCTGCCATATCTCCCCTCTTATTTTTATCTGCCCCTTTGGATGTATATTGGTTATAGCAATTCCTTCCATACCGATCAATTCCTCCTCTCCTATCCTTGGTTTTGCCCTTCTTATTCTCAAAGAGGCAGTGATGGCATATGCAAAAAAAATGCTCAATGCCACAGCAACAATAATGCTTCCTATGCGAAATGAAACATACCAGTTCTTTGGCATTTGGTACAATGCATCTGTTGCTGGAAGGAGAACAATTCCAAAGATGAATGTTATTATTGCTGCTGTTATCCAGAAGCCAAAAGTGGGAGTATGAGCCTCAATTATCATAAAAATGAAAGCAATGATGAGTAACAAAATCCCAGCAGCATTAACGCCGATATAGGAAAGACCATACAAGGCGAGGATTAAGCAAATTGCGCCCATTACTTCTGGCAAATGAAATCCTGGTGAAAGGAAGCCAAAAATTAAGCCTATGATGCCTATGGTAAAAAGAAGGGAAGCAATTTGAGGGTCAGTTAAGTAATTTACAAATTTATCTCTTAAATTCCATTTTATTTTAACTATCTTTGCCCCTTCAAAATCAAGTGTAACATTTTTTCCATTTATATTTATCTGCATACCCTGAGCTTTTTCCAGCAATGATGTAACATTCTCAGCAACAATTTCAATGATTCCCATCTGCAAGGCTTTTTCTGGAGTTAAAGCAAGATTCTCTGTCACAAATTTCATTGCTGCAGTTTCATTTCTAGCTGTTTTGTTGGCAATTGCTTTTATTTTTGCAGTATATGCATTTATTTCTTTTTGTGGTGCTTCCTCAGGCATACCAGTTGCTGGATTTATTATCCTTGGCTGGCAAGCTCCGATAGCTGTTGATGGAGCCATTGCCGCTAGATGAGATGCTAAAAGAATGAATGTGCCTGCTGAAAATGCATTGGCGCCTTGAGGGGCAACATAGATTATGATGGGAATTTTTGCACTGTATATTTTTTTGATGATATTCTCCATTGAGGTGGATATTCCTCCTGGCGTATCAAGCATTATTATCAAAGCCTCTGCTTTTTCTTTATTTGCCATATCAATTGCTTTTTCAAATTGATTTTCAGTTCCCCCAGCAATCATTCCCTCTATTTCTGCAACATATACTTTTTTCTCCTCCGCTTTAGAAACTGGAATGAATGAAATGAAAATGAGAATTAAAGCGATGATACATAATTTCTTCACATTGCTATATTAAGATTGAATATAAACATTTTTCATTTTACATAGATTTCAAAAGATGGAGGATTTTGGATGCATCTCTTTACAGCACACAATTCAGCTGCCCTTACGACGGCATCTTTATACTGCTCTGGAAACTCTGGAGGAAGGCAAATTTCAATCTTTATTTTATCAATTATTTTTTTTCTGCCTCTTTCAGCCTTCAAAATTAATTTTATTCCATCTGTATCTATATTTCTTTCCTGGCAAAAAGAAAGGACATATATGCCAGAGCATGTTCCAATGGAAGCCAGGAATAAATCAAAAGGTTGTGGAGCTGAGTTATCACCTCCAGCATATCTGGGCTGGTCAGTTTTAATTACAAAATTGTCATAAACTGCGTTAACTTTTTTGTTACCACCAAAAACTATTTCCATTTCCATTTTCTCTTGGAGAGAAATGATGATGCATATATAATTTTTATCTAACGTATTTTGTAGGAGGTGAGGATAAAATGGAGGGCTAAAAATATAACAGAGATGCAAGGAATTGCATCCTCAAAGATATCTCAACATTGCCAATCTTTCATTCTACCTCAATCTATTTCGATGTTTGTTTGAAAAGTTTTATAAATCATAATGCAATTATTACGCCGTAATATATAAGGGGGAATGAGTGGAATTGACTTTTCTCCTCCTTTTGCCCTCATTCCCCTGCCTCCCTTTAATTTTTAGAATAAATGAAGTAAGTTAAGGAATATTCCTATGCCAAATATGATTATAAGGATTAAAAGAATTGTGACTGCAAACTTTATGACTTTCCATCCAATGATGGCAAGAAAAATAATTACGATGAATATCAGCCAGAGAGGAATATGAATTGCCATAAAATGTTATACAAAGGAAGTATAAAAATTAAGCGTGGCATGCTTTACCAAGTTAAAGTTTAAAAAGGAAACTGCATTGCATTTCCATGGCTCTCACAGAAATCATTTTTCATGGTCGCGGTGGGCAGGGAGCTGTAACTGCTGCAAACATTCTAGCATCATCTGCCATAAAATCAGGAAATAAAGGTGTGCAAACATTTCCATTATTTGGTGCTGAGCGGAGGGGGGCACCAGTAAAAGCATTTGCTCGCATTTCCGATGAGGAAATTTATGTAAGGAGTCAAATTTATGAGCCTGACATAGTTGTTGTCCTCGATACAGGCATAATGGATAGCGTTGATGTAACTGCTGGCTTAAAAAAAGATGGCATCATTATTCTCAACACTCCTCGCTCTCCTGAGGAAATTGACATGCCCTTTACCATAGCAACTGTTGATGCAACTTCCATTGCAATAGAAAGAGGTATTAAAGTTGGTGGGATTCCTGTAGTTAATACACCCATAGTTGGAACTTTGCCAAGGGTGATGAAAAATTTGAGTATTGAGAAGGTAAAGGAAGCAATAATGGAGAGGTGGAAAGGAGATGCTGGCAAGAAAAATGCACTTGCAGCAGAAGATGCATATAAAACGGTGAGGATAAAATGAAAACGACTTTATCAATACCAAAAAAGGGGGCAATGGGAAAGACAGGTAGCTGGAGAGTTTTCCGTCCGATTTTTGACAAAGAAAAATGCATTAAATGCTGGAGATGCTGGATTTTTTGCCCTGAGGCGGCAATAGCAAGGAATGAATTTCCATTAATTGATTACGAGTATTGCAAAGGGTGCGGCGTATGCGCCAATGAATGCCCTACAAAAGCAATAAAAATGAGGAGGGAGGAAAAATGATAATTATAGATACTGCAAACCATATAGCTGCACTGGCTGCAAAACTTTCTCGACCGCAAGTCATAGCTGCTTATCCAATAACTCCCCAGACAACGATTGTCGAGCGCCTTGCCGAATATGTTGAGCAAGGAGAGCTAAAGGCGGAATATATTCGTGTTGAGTCGGAGCATTCTGCAATGACGGCATGTATATCTGCCTCTGCCACTGGAGCAAGGACATTTACTGCCACATCTGCCCATGGATTGTTATTAATGCATGAAATGTTGCACTGGGCAGGACTGGCTAGACTGCCAATTGTTATGGTGAATGTTAATCGTGCTATTGGTCCAGGATGGAGCATATGGAGTGACTGCAATGATTCAATGTCCCAACGTGACACAGGTTGGCTTCAATTTTATTGTTCAAGCAATCAAGAAGTTTTAGACACAGTCATACAGGCATATATGGTGGGCGAGCATAAAGATGTATATCTTCCTGTAATGATAAACTACGATGGCTTCATTCTTTCCCATACATCAATGCCAGTTGATGTTCCTTCGCAGGAGGAGGTAGATAAAATTCTGCCCCCTTACGAGCCTCCTTGGAAGTTGGATGTAGAAAATCCAATGACTCATGGAAATATAATTGGACCAGATTATTACATGGAAGTGAGATATGACATGCATCAATCAATGGAAAAAGCGAAAAAAGTAATTGAGCAGGTAGACAAAAAATGGAAGCAGAATTTTGGAAGGGAATATGGACTCATTGAAAAATACAAATGTGATGATGCAGATTATATTTTCGTGGCAATGGCCGCCATAGGAGCAGAGGCAAGGGAGGCTGTTGATAGGCTTCGTAACAAAGGAGAGAGAGTTGGTCTTGCTCGCCTGCGCGTTTTCCGTCCTTTCCCTAAAGAGGAGCTACAAAAAATTGCGGAAAATGCAGGGCTGATAGTCATTGATAGGGACATATCTATAGGAATGGGTGGTGCTGTATTTTCAGAGATAAAAGCAAATGTGGAAGGAGAAGTTTATAGTTTCATAGCAGGCTTGGGTGGCAGAGACGTTACCTATAAAGATATTGAAAGGATGTATGAACTTGCTAAGGAAAAAAAGGATGGATGGTATTCCATTGAGGTGAAATAATGGCAATAAAAGATTTGCCTAAAGAAGAATATGTCCTGCAGGGAAATGCTGCTTGTCCAGGATGCCCTGCAACTGTAGCCCTCAGAATAGTCCTTAAAGCATTGGGCAAAAAAACCATTATATCTGTTCCGGCATGTTGTAGTGCAGTCATTCAATCTTTGTACCCAAAATCATCCTTTGCAATTCCAACAATGAATATTGCATTTGAGGCAGCGGCTGCATCCGCCTCTGGCATAACAGCAGCATTGAAAGCATTGGGGAAGGAAGATGTAATATCCCTAGCGTGGGCAGGAGATGGAGGTAGTTATGACATTGGCTTACAGGCAATGAGCGGGGCATTTGAGCGAGGAACGAATTTTATTTATATTTGCTACAACAATCAGATGTATTCCAATACAGGCATACAGAGGAGTGGGGCAACGCCCTATGGAGCATGGACAACAACAACATGGAGTGGAAAAAAAGAGCGACAGAAGAATCTAGGGGAGATAGCAATGGCACATCACATTCCTTATGTCGCGATGGCAACAATCGCATATCCAGAAGATTTGTATAAAAAGGTGCTAAAGGCTAAGGAGATAAAGGGTCCTCGCTACCTTGAAATTCTCTGCCCATGCCCACCAGGCTGGAGATTTGATATGAGCAAAACAATTGAGATATCACGCCTCGCGGTAGAAACGGGCTCATGGCTTCTGTATGAATTCGAGAATGAGAAGTTAAAATTCAATGGAGTTACAAAGGCGATAATGGAAGGAAAAAGGGAGCCGAAGCCGATAGAAGATTGGCTGAAAATGCAAGGTCGTTTCCGCCACCTGACAGATAAGGATATGAAGGAAATAGAGAAAGAACTGCAGGAAAGATGGGAATACTATAAAAAATTGGCAGAGATATTTTAGCTATTAACTACAGAAAACAGCATTGTTGGCTACATAGAAAAATATTCTAAGAATGCTTGGAGCAGGAAGGATTTAAGCATAGAGTGTTGAATGGGCAAAAGAAGAAGTTGAAACATGAAATGTTGAAGGTAAAGTTTGATTATGCATCCTTTCTAAAACTTGTTCTATGTATAAGAATGATTTTTTCTTTCCATTTTACTTCATAAACTATCCTTATTTTTCCTATTCTTATGCGATAAACATTCTCAAAACCTTTCAATTTTGCGATATCTGTAGAGTTTATTGGCACAGATTCTTCCTTTAAAATTAGGAGCAATTTCTTTATATTCTTTTTATGAGTTTCTGGAAGGGCAGAGATAAACTTTAATGCTTTCTTCTTTGCCCTTATCTCAAAACTCATTCTAGCACTCTAAAAATTTCCTTTTCATCGACTATTTCATCATCATCTTTTATTGCTATCGCATCTTCTTTCTCTGCCTCTTCTTCCGGAACTATTTTATTTATGAGCTGAGAAAAAAGGTGAACCAAGGCATCCAGATCCCTTCATATATTTCTAATTTCTTCCGCAATTTCCATATGAGCGAAGATATTAGGTTTATATTTAAATTTGTTGGAAATCAACTGTGCACCATTTCGTTTCTTATCTCTCTCAGAATTGAAATGTCATAAACTGGAGGGATTAATGCTATCACGGTAAAGATATATTCCCCTCATTATAGCAAATGAGATGGCAGATAAGAAAGTCAGCAGTACGTTGTAGAGGGCGCATCATGACTATATCCTTTTGAAGCCTCTTTTTGCATATGAAAGTAAAGAAATTGCTCCGCATTTCAATGGATGGAAAAATGATTGTTTTCCTCCCGCTTTTGTTTTTCCTTTCAAAATTTCATTTATTGCGTCATCTACGCTTTCCGCATTCATTATGGTATAGCCTCTTCCTAGATCGGCGGAAACATGGGCATCACTTCCACCTGTCTCTGGAAGTTTTAACTTTTTTGCAAGAATTTTTGCTTTTTTATTTTGGCTCGGGAAGCTTCTTGCATTGAAAGTTTCTATTGCATTGAACTTTTGTCTAAAATTTTTTGGAAAAGATGGGCGATAAGGGTGTGCAAAGATAGCAACTGCCCCCTGTTCATTTATATCATTGATTACCTCCTGCGCATTTCCTTTTTTTACTTCCTCATTGATTCCAATTCCGAGGATATGCCCTATTTCTGTAGAGACTTCTATGCCAGGGATAATCAAAAAATCGTCAAAATGATGCTTTTTCAATGCACCTCTCGCCGTATTATGGTCTGTAATCGCTGCCCCTTTAAATCCCTTTTTTTGCAAAATTTTTACTATTTCATCGACGCTTAAATGCCCGTCTATGGAATAACGAGAATGGACATGGAGGTCAAACATTGGGATGTTAATAACACCAACTATTTAACTCTCTTGTCTAAAGCACGAAGGGCGCACAAAGCAGCAGGTCTTCCTTCATATTCAATCATTTTTGCTAATACCTCTGCCTCGATAATGCTTCCGTCCTTTGCTAAAATTTTGTATTTCACAATGGAAGGAACCTTCTCTCCTTTCATTCTTTTCCTATGATTTTCCTCTGCTCTTTTTCTATCCTCTGGAGCAATCATATCCAAAAATTTTTTCCCTTGCAATTCCTCCGGTGAATAACCACATATGGTCGCACCAGCACTAATAAATTTTATCTTCCCATCCTGTAAGACAGCAATACTATCATACAATTCATTTATAATACTATAATACAAATTCCTTGATTTTTTTAATCTTTCCTCTGCAATTTTCCTAACTGTAATGTCCTTACCAACTCCATGATAACCAATAATTCTTCCATTTTCCTTTACTTCTCCAACGCTTAAAAGAAAATGCAGGATTTTTCCATCCTTTCTTTTCAAAGAAACTTCATAATCTTTTATAGATCCCCTTGCTTTAACTTCATTCATCAATGCATTCATTTCCCTCTCACTAGCAAATATTATTGATAAATCCTCATCTAACAATTCTTCCTTTTTAGCATATCCCAGCTGGTCTATTAGCCTTTCATTACAATTTATTATTCTTCCACTTGGAGCAATATAAAAAATTGCATCCTGCAATTCTTCAAAAATGGAGCGATAAATACCCCCCGTTATGGAGGAAAGTAAATCAATTTTTTTTATAACATCATCCAAATCAATTTGCTGCAACAATGCTTCCTTCCTTTCCATTCTAATGTGAGAAACATGAAGGCGTATTGCTTCCTTACAAAATTCTGCAACACTTGTATAGCCCAAGCGTGGTTTTTCCCTAACCATCCTCCTTAGCTCCTCATGAAGTTCTATTGGAACAGAAATAGTGCTGTATCTTGACATAAATATCGTGTATAGGTAATGGACTAAATTATATAAATATTTTTGCTCTGAGAGGACAATTTTGTTCTGCCAGGACAATCATCGAACCTTTGCTCCTTCTTTAACCTCTCTGTCGGGATGTATGTATCCTTTTTTATCGCACAAAAATTTTCCTTTGTATGTAATTAATCCATTTCTTACTTCAATGTCCATTTTAATAAATTCATCAAAATCAATCTCATCTGCTGGCTCAATTTCCATTCCTTCAAAAAATATTAATGAGCCAGGCTCGTCATTTGCTATAAGCAAAGATGGTTTTCCGTCATCAGCAGCTAGAAGCATTCCTTGGGAGCGAACTCCTCTAATTACTGCAGGCTTTAAATTTGCAACCAGAACAATTTTTTTTCCTTGCAACTCTTCCTTTTTATACCATGGTTTTATGCCAGCAACTATCCTCCGCTCACCCAAATTCCCTAAACTCACTGTCATAACATATAATCTATCTGCCGAGGGATGCTCATCAACTTTAACTATCTCTGCAACTCGAAAATCTGCTTTTTGAACTTCTTCCTGCACAATATCCTTTAATTCCAATTTTTTGAATAATGGAGTGGGTTTAGCTAGAGAATTTTTTTCTACATCTTCCAAAGCCTCTTCCCATCTTTGCTCAGCAATGCTTCCTTCATAACCAAGCATATTCCATATTTTTTGGGCAGAATGAGGCATGTAAGGAGTGGAGCAAATAGCGAGAGCTTTCACCATCCTCAAGCAAGTATGTAAGACGGAAGCGCATTTTTCTTTACTCTCCTTTATCAAATCCCATGGTGCCTTCTCATTAAAATACTGATTCCCTCTTTGAGCGAGCTTTATTATTCTTTTAATTCCTTCTTTAAAATGGCATGCCTGGATGGCATTTCCTACTTCATTTACCATCTTTTTTATTTCCTTTACTATCTCTTCATCGCTCTCCCCTTCTGGAATTTCGCCAAAATTTTTTGCTGCAAAGGTTAAAACGCGGTGTATGAAATTTCCATAGATGCCCAAAAGCTCATTATTATTCTTTGCAACAAAATCTTCCCATGTCCAGTCTGTATCATGCTTCTCTGGCATGTTTACAGAAAGGTAATATCTGATGGCATCTGCATCGAATTTGCTTAGTATGTCGGGAATCCATATTCCTATTCCCCTTGACTTGGAAAATTGCTCGCCTGAGAGAGTTAAATATTCATTTGCAGGGACATCGTAAGGGAGGTTGAGCCCCCCATAACCCATTAACATAGAGGGCCATATTATTGTATGGAACGGAATATTATCCTTTGCCAGGAAATAATAATGCTTTGCCTCTTCCATCCACCATTCTTTCCATTTCTCTGCCTTGCCTACACTTTCAGCCCATTCTTTTGAAGCGGAAAGATAGCCAATTACTGCTTCAAACCATACATAAATGCGCTTTTTCTCAAAACCCTCTACAGGCACAGGAATTCCCCATTCTATATCCCTGGTTATTGCTCTATCTTTCAGCCCACCTTTTATCCAGTTTATGGTAAAATTAATTACATTATCTCTCCAGAATTTCTTATCCTCAAGCCATTTTAACAATGCATCCTCAAATGCAGAAAGTTTGAAGAAAAAATGCTCTGTTTCTTTCGTAACAGGCTCATTTCCGCAAATTTTACATCTTGGCTCTTTTAATTCCAAAACATCCAAAGTTTTTCCACAAACATCGCATTGGTCACCTCTTGCTTTTCCTCCACAGTAAGGGCAAATTCCCTCAATATACCTATCCGGCAAAAAACGAGAGCAATGCTTACAGTAAGCGGCAAGCATTTTTTTTCTGTAAATATATCCTTTCTCATACAGCTTAAGAAAAAAATCATGCACAACTTTTTTGTGAGAAGGCTTACTAGTCCTCGTAAAATTTTCGAAAACAATACCCAGCTCCTCTATATTTTTTTTATGCTGATGATGATACCTCTCAACAATCTCCTTTGGCTCAACTTTTTCTTTTTCTGCTGTTAGCGTAATAGGAGTCCCATGCTCATCGCTTCCAGAAACCATTAACACGCTGTTCCCTTTCATGCGATGGTATCTTCCAAAAATATCTGCAGGTAGCAAACATCCTGCAAGCGTTCCCAAATGCAGAGGTCCATTTGCATAAGGCCATGCAGCGCCAATGAAGATTCTTTCCATGCTTGGAGAATAGGAATGTCAATTTAAATTCATGCGAAAGATTTTAATATCACCACTATATAGCTGACATGAAATTAGCACATCATGTTCATTACTTCATAATCAGATTCACCATTTCATCCTATGATGTGCTATTTTCAGGAGTGATAAAATGTCAATAGATCCATCGTCAGCAAAATATTTAATAAAGGCAAAAATAAAGGCAGATGGCACTGTGGAAAAATCAGATGTAATAGGTGCCATTTTCGGGCAAACAGAAGGTTTGATGGGAGAAGAACTGGACTTAAGAGACCTCCAGAAATCAGCAAGAATAGGCAGGATTGAGGTGGACATAGTTCAGAAGAAAGGCAAGAGCGAGGGAACCCTTACATTAACCTCCGCCCTGGAAAAAGTGGAGACTGCCATAATAGCGGCGGGCATAGAGTCTGTAGACAGAATAGGACCATGCAAAGCAGAGATTACCATTGAAAAAGTTGAGGATATAAGGGTAGTGAAGAGAAGGAATGTGATAGAGAGAGCAAAGGAGATTCTGACAAACATGATAAAGGAGAGCAGGGAAGAGCTGGAGGACATTGCTGAGGCAATCCGTCAGTCTGTTCAGGTTGAGGAAATCGTTTACTATGGAAAGGATCATCTTCCCGCTGGTCCAAATGTTGAGAAAAGTGATGCGGTAATAATTGTGGAAGGAAGAAATGATGTTCTGAACTTACTAAAGCATGGCATAAAAAATGCTATTGCAGTGGATGGGACGAATATCCCCCAAACAATAATAGACCTATGCAATGAAAAAATAGCAACAGCCTTCGTTGATGGAGATAGAGGAGGAGAGTTGATTTTGAAAGAATTGCTGCAAGTGGCGGACATAGACTTTGTTGCAAGGGCACCCAAAACTAGAGAGGTAGAGGAGATTTCATATAAGCTGATCATGAAAGCATTGAAGAATAAAGTTCCGGCAGAACAATTCATAGAGAATTATGGTTTAAAGAAGAAGGAAAAGGTAAAGGAAGAAAAAGAAGAGCTAAGCGAGGAAGAGTTAACCCACAAAAATTTCCTTTCAGAAGCAAAGGAGAATCATTCAGCCATTTTTCTTGATGACAAAAATGGAGAGGTAGCAAGGGTGAAAGTTGATTCTTTAGTAGATGAATTGCAAAAAATGGATGATAAAGTTCATACAATCATATTCGACGGCATTATTACACAGCGCCTCCTCGATGTTGCTTTTGAAAAAGGGGTTAAAACAATAATTTCTCCAAAGCTGGGAGAGGTGACAAAGATTCCGAAGTCAATAAACATCATTACAGCAGACAACAATCCAAAAATTTTTGAGTGAAAATGTACTCATCAAAAGTTCTGGAACACTTCCGCAATCCCCGCAATAAAGGAAAATTAAAAGATGCCGATGCAGTCGGAAAGGTAGGAAATCCAATTTGTGGGGATGTAATGTATATCTATATTAAAGTCAGGGATAATAAAATAGTTGATATAGGATGGGAAACAATGGGATGCGCAGCAGCTATAGCTACATCTTCCATGATAACAGAGCTTGCCAAGGGAAAAACACTGGATGAAGCAATGAAGATAACGAGGAATGATGTCGCCGAAGCACTGGAAGGATTGCCGCCCATAAAAATGCATTGCAGCAATTTGGCTGCTGATGGCTTGCACAAGGCAATAGAAAATTATAAAAAAGGAAAAAAGGAAGGGGAGACAAAAGAGGAGGTCATACAACAATTCATGAAAATTCCAGGAGTTGACAAAAAAACCGCCGAATACCTATGGAATGCAGGTTTTATAAGCATGGATGAATTGAAAAGAGTGTCAACGCCCGAGTTGACAAAGTTAAAAGATTTGGATAAAAATTTGCTTAAAAATATAAAGGAATATGTGGATAGTCAAAAATAAAAAGAAAAAGGGGGCTTACTTTTTTCTACTCAATATTACAAATGCAGCAAGAAGGGACATGCAGAAAATAGCGCCTTCAAATCCTGGTGTGCCGCCACCGCCTCCTCCGCCCCCATTGCCTCCTTCTTCTCCATTTTGGCCATACCATGGTGACTCATCCTGAGGAGCCCAATCACCCCACCATTCAGCACTTTTGTCTCCAAATTGATTGGTGTATTCAGCAGCGAATCCCCAGAAAGCAAGTTTTGTTCCAGTTGGGACTAAATTTACTGTTGCTGTAATTGTATCTCCAGATGCAGTGGCATTTCCCCATGCCATACCAGTGCCAGAGTTAGCCATACAAAATCCAGTTCCATTGCTATAACTCATCCAATAATTTACATCTGTTGTATTGTAGTATAAAAGGTATGTGACTTTCTCGGAGCTTTCAATTATTCCCTTTACTTTCATTGTTAGTATTGCCTGTTGCCCATTTGTTGTAAATGAAATTTCTGTTATGTCAATATTTGGCTTGGTAGTAACAGAATGAGCCCATTTGTATGTTCCCAAGCTTTCATTCCATGTCCAGTAATACACATCATCGGTGTCATCGCTTATTTTCTCTGCAGATGCAAAGTTGGCAAATATTGTTACTGCTGCAATTATTGCCAAAACATATAAACCAATTTTCTTCATGTTTCTCGAAAAAGCATATGTTTCTCACATTTAAATCTACCGAATGATAGTAAATTATTTGTGCCCATTTTTGTTTTTCTCATGTGCTCATCTTTATCCATGGATTCTGGGCTAATGGTAGCATATGGCGTCCATTTATTGAATATTTTAGCAAAAGAAATTTTGATTGCGTGGCGATAGATCTAAGGGAAGGTTTGGACATGCGAAAAGCAAGTTTTAAAGACTATGTGAATAAAGTGAGGGCAATAGCAAGGAAAGATGATATCATCATAGGTCATTCAATGGGTGGCTTAATTGTACAGAAAGTGGCTGAGGAAATTATCATAAAAGGAGGCATAGCCATATGCCCTGCACCGCCAAAAGGGATAAAATTTGGCAAAAGAATGCTTCTCTCTTCCATAAAATATCTACCCAAGGTTATTATAAATAAGCCATTCAAAACATCTTTTTCCTTTGCTAAAAAATTTTTCCTGAATTGTGTGGAAGATGCAAGAAGCGTTTATAAAAAATTGGAAGTGGAGCCTGCTAACATTGCATATGAACTGATGATGAGCAAAATAGAGGTGGATGAAAGGAAAGTAAAGTGCCCTCTCTTGTTCATAGCAACAAAAGATGATAAAACATGTAAGCCAGAAATGGTTAAAAGAATTGCTGAAAAATATGATGCTGAGTTTATTATCGAGGAAGGATGCCACTGGATTTTTGATAATTGGCAGAGCATAGCAGATAAAATTCAAAGTTTTATAATAAGCTTATACGAAGATAAGCTTACTTAAAATGTTCATATCCTTTATTTTCCATTATTTCTTCCCTTTCATCCTCCACCAGCAAAACCTTTCTTTCTCCAATCACTTCCCCAATTTCTGTAAGGCTACACATGCTCTTCAATTTTTGCTTAGCAATTTTTATTTTTCCCTTTGGCATGGTAAACAAAAGTTCATAGTCTCCCCCTGAATATAAAGCATGTTCTTTTTTTGCTCCCCTTGCAATTGGAATTTTTTTACCATAAATTCTAAATCCTTTTTTATTTAAAATGCTAAGTTGATACAAAGATGATGCCAGCCCATCAGAAATGTCCATAGATGACGTGGCTATTTTTAAGGATGCAATAGCCATTCCCTCCCTTACTCTGGGCATAACTAAAAGAAGGTTATCAATTGCATTTCTTTTTTTGATGTTGGAGAGGGCATATCCTGCCTTACCCAATTTTCCTGTAACGCATACAACATCTCCTTCTCTCATACCATATCTGGAAATGAATTCTTTTTGCTTTATAATCCCAAAAGCTGTACCGCAGATTGTTACAAAATCCATTTCTTTTGTATCTCCTCCCAAAATAGGTACATCAAATCTAGAGGCACATTCCTTTGCTCCATGTGCAAATTCATTAATGAAATTAATATCCATATCCCTGGGTATGCCTATGGAGAGAGTTATCCCCAATGGCTTACCTCCTTTTGCTGCAATGTCGCTTAGATTAACTGCAACACTGAACCATCCAATGTGGTATGGCTTTGTTCCTTCAGGAAAATGCGTTTTTTCATTTACCATGTCTGTGGTTATTAATAAAAAAGAGTCATTGAAGGGAAGGGTGGCGCAATCATCTAGATATTCTATTTCAAAATATTTTGCAAGCATGTTTATAATCTTTCTTTCCCCCAGGTCTTTCAACTGCATTGATATGAATAAATCTTTTTGCATATAAAAGGTTTTGAAATTGTGGTGCATTCAATAATAATGGTCTCGCAAACTGGTGTGGTAAAGGCGTCCATGGTTTTTATCTTTTCCATTGGAGAACCTATGTAGCATCCCAAGAAATAAATTTGTGATTTTGCAAAAGATTTATTATATACATGCTCATCCTTTTGCAATGGATGAATGGCGCTCATATCCTCTCGATTACGAGGAGAAAGTAAGGAAAACAGTCAGCAGGTATTTCTCCATCTATGAGCGTAAAGAAGGAGATGTCCTTGCATTTTGTATTAATGTTCCATACGATGAAGGTTTGCTTGAATACAAATTTGAAGAATTGAGAATGGAACTTAAAAAAATGGGACTAATACCCATATTAAGGCATGAAGGAGGGGAATATGTATTATTCATTGCAGAAAAGCCTTTTCTAAAGACAAAGCCCCCTTGGATAAACCTTTTACTTTTTTTTACAACAATCGTTACAACCATGTTATCTGGCTCCATTCTTTTCTTGGAAGAGTGGAGTTGGAAAGGTCTTTTTGCATTTGACAATTTGCTGAATGGTTTAATTTTCTTTTCATTCCCTTTGCTTGCCATACTGGGCATTCATGAGCTCGGTCATTATTTTGTTTCAAAAAAGCATGGTGTGGCTGCTTCCCTTCCCTTTTTTATTCCTGTGCCCCCAAACCCTTTTCTGCCTTTAGGGACTTTAGGAGCGGTTATTTCAATGAGAGAGCCTATACCAGACAGGAAAGCCTTGATTGACATTGGAATTGCAGGACCTCTTGCTGGTTTTCTTGTTTCCATACCAGTATGCTTGATTGGCTTATTCCTCATGCAACAAAATCCCACAGAAGCAACCGCCGGGGGACTAACCATTCATTTCCCTCTTTTGCTGACTGCCCTGTCAACATTTTTCACCTTTCCACCAAATACAGTAATTCATCCAACCGCATTTGCTGGATGGGTTGGTTTGCTGGTGACTGCCATTAATTTACTTCCAGCTGGGCAACTTGACGGGGGGCATATTGCAAGAGGAGTATTAAGGGAGAAGCATAAATATGCAAGTTTTATCGCCGTTGCATTCCTCCTTTCCATTTCTTTCGTTGGAGGGGGATCATGGATGTTCATGGCTTTCTTCATAATATTTTTCATAGGAATGGGACACCCTCCTGCATTGAATGAGCTCATTTCTTTAGATACAAAAAGGAAGTTGCTTGCCCTCATTGCCCTTTTGATATTCATCGTAAGCTTTACCCCCATCCCTATATCTTCACAATAAACAAAATATACTTATACTTGCCTTATATTAAAGGGAGAAATGAAGAAAATAGCGCTACTTATTATCTTCCTACTTTTACTGCCATACCTAGGTCAATCCTCAGATGAATTTCAAGAAGAAAAAATTAGCAATATCCTCCCTTCATCAGAAAATATTTCCCTATTTCTTCTTTCCCTTCCCCACGAAATCGAGAGAAGGAATCCCCAGCCAGTTAATCTAACTCTTGAACTTGGAGTGAGGACAGGAAATGCTGATTTTTTGTATGAAAGGAAGCCTGCATGGCTTAAAAATGCATTTTTGGAGTTTTACGAATTAAATGGAATAAATGTTGATGATTCATCTCTAAAAAAACTTTTTTCTGAAATTGATGATTTGCCATATGAATTGAGGGAAGCCCTTGCCCTCCTTATATACACCATCAATGATGTTGATAAATCACGCAGGTCTGCCTTTAGCCAAATAAATGAAAATGATATAAAATTTTTAGAGGAGAATGATGAATATAATTCCAATATTGCTGAATTGTTAAAAGACATGATAATGCAAAAAATTGGGTCCCTTTTTCTTCCAAACATGAACCTTTTTTCAGACAATTCAAATGAGCTTTCATCCATCGTGAAAAAAATTGATATGGAAAAATTGGTGGAGGGAAGCTTATCCCTATTCAACGAAATTCAAAAAGTCATCCCCATTTTCAAAAAATATGATATTCCTTCAGAAATGCTACTGGAAGATCCTTCCGGACATATCTATCTCGGGGGGTCATTGCCCACTACCTACAAAAAAAATTATTCAATTATAGTCGACCTTGGAGGTGATGATGTATATTATGCTCAGCCCAACGAAAAAGGAGTTTCTGTCTTGCTTGACATAAATGGAAATGACAAATATATGGGAAAAAAGGCTTGCTCATTTTTAGGCATAGATATGTTGTATGATGAAGATGGAAATGATGTTTATATGGCATCCAAATTTTCTCAAGCATATGCACGTGCTGGCATTTCCATACTATTGGACAATAAAGGGAACGACATTTATGAATCCAAAGCTTATTCCCAGGGATGCGCATTTGCAAGAGGAATTGCATTACTTTTGGACATGGATGGAAATGATGTTTATGCGTCATCAAATTTCTCACAGGCATATGCAAATGGATTTGGTTTCTCCGCCTTGCTGGACATCTCGGGAGATGACCTCTACACATCCAATGCATATTCTCAGGGGAGCGCTACAGGTGGAGGCATTTCCTCCCTTATCGATTTCTTGGGCAATGACAAATATGTCTCAAAGCAGAATTCGCAGGGCGCAGGAGAGGGATGGGCAGAGAAAAAAATGAGTGTTGGCTCCCTTATTGATTTATCTGGAAATGATAAATATATCTCTATAAAAGATGCGCAGGGATTTGGAAAAAATCTTGGTCTTGGGACTCTTCTTGATTTTTTGGGCGATGATACATACCATGCTGTGAATGCATCCCAAGCATGTGGTGAATTATTTGGTGTTGCCTGCCTCATTGATATAGCAGGAAAAAATGTTTATGAAAGTACTTCATCCTCCCAGCAATATGAAAAGGTGGGAGGAACCGCCATATTGTTAAGAAAAATGGATGACACATCCAATGAAAAACTATG
>Ga0164318_10002565_pt1 | contig 16930 bp, 16 predicted proteins | sample GuaBasSedimGuay9_FD_113734 | JGI IMG/M metagenome (GOLD analysis project Ga0164318, IMG submission 113734) | Subseafloor sediment microbial communities from Guaymas Basin, Gulf of California, Mexico - Guay9, Core 4571-4, 0-3 cm | ecosystem: Environmental > Aquatic > Marine > Hydrothermal vents...
AAAAATATCGGCAAACTCCCCACAGCCCTGGCGTTTACCTGATGAAGGATGCCAAAGGAAAAACGATTTATGTGGGCAAGGCCAACGATCTTAAAAAGCGTTTGTCATCTTATTTTGTCAAAAAGAAACATCATGATGCAAAAACAGCTGCCCTCCTTGAAATGATCAAGGATTTTGATATTATTATCACCTCTTCGGGCCATGAAGCCTTTATCCTTGAGTCAAACCTGATCAAAGAATATAACCCTAAATATAATGTGATTCTCAAAGACGGGAAAAATTATCCCTTACTTCGAATTGATATGAGTGAAACGTATCCGGCCATTCAGAGAGCCAGGAAAATAAAGAATGATAAAGCCCTTTATTTTGGTCCCTATTCTTCAAGCCGCAGTGTCAATAAAACCTTAAAACAGATTCAAAAAATTTTTAAGCTGCGTCAATGTAAAAACACTCAGTTTAAGAACCGGTCCAGACCCTGTCTTAATTTTCAGATCAAAGCCTGCCTTGGACCCTGCTGCAATGATGTTTCACCAAGGGAATATAAGATTCATGTCCAGGATGCTGTATTGTTTCTAAAGGGGAAATCAGGTCAGGTTATAAAAAAACTCAAAATCCAAATGATGGACTTTTCATCATCACGGGAATATGAGAAAGCAGCTCAGATTAGAGATGCGATATCTGCCATTGAAAATATCATGGAAAAACAGGTGGTGGTCAGCCGGGATTTAAAAGACAGGGATATCATTGCCGTTGCTGCAGACAAGGGCAGGGCAGTGATTGTCGTTATGGCGGTTCGATCAGGGTATCTGATTGATACGGCACATTATCCTTTTAACCTGGGATTTAAGGCCCCGGATGAGATTTTATCTGCATTTTTGATTCAATATTATAAGAGCAGTTTGTTTTTACCCTCTTTTATTCTGTTAAACCAGAAACTTGAAAATAAAACGCTTCTGGAATACCGTTTTACTGAAAAAAAAGGGAAAAAGGTAAGCCTCAATACGCCGGCCCGGGGTGAAAAAAAAAGGCTCGTTGATATGGCTCATGTCAATGCGTTGCGAGAGCTTGAAAAAAGATTGCTGAAAGAAGAAGAGGAGCGGGCATCCATCCTGATGCTCAAGGAGCTGTTAAAGATGGAAAAGCTGCCGTCAAGGATCGAGTGTTTTGATAACTCCAATCTTTCAGGGCAGGACCCGGTATCCTCCATGGTGGTGTTTAAGGATGGAAGACCCTTTAAAGAAGGCTATCGAAAATATATAATTCATGATCTCGATGTCCAGGATGACTATGCGTATATGTTTCAAGTGCTTGAGCGTCGTTTTTCAAAAGATCCATCAGAAATGGAACACCCGGACCTTCTGGTGGTTGACGGGGGGAAAGGACAGCTTTCAATGGCTTTGGCCGTCATAAAAGAGTTGAATATTGAAAATCGGTTTTGTGTGGTCGGGCTGGCAAAAAAAAATAAGGGAAAAGGCGAAAAATTTGATAAGATTTATATTCCAGGAAGATCCAATCCGTTAAATACCAGCCAGGCTAAAAAAGCCTTGTATCTGTTACAGCGTGTCAGAGATGAGGCCCATAGATTTGCCATTACTTTCCAGAGAAAACGCCGTGAAAAACGAGCAGGACTTTCAACTCTTGATCTGGTTCCCGGCATTGGTCCAAAGAAAAAGCAGATACTGCTGAAGCATTTTAAAGGTACGGCTAAAATAAAAACAGCATCAATTGATGAGATTGCAGGGCTTGCCGGAATCAACAAATCAATGGCTAAAGCCGTGAAGCAAATGGTTAACAAGACCGATGAGTAAAAAAAAATGTGTTGAGCAAATGGAAAATTGAACTATTGCACAAACTCAAACCCGTTCTGGGAAGAATAGGATCCGGTTACTTTGATGATTTTTTTCTCGGTATCATCGGATTCAAGTATAAGGTTTGGTTTTAGCCCTTTTTTGCCTTCTTTACTATTTTTATCACTGGAAATACCGCAAAATATTTCCAGGGTGGCAGCTCGCCTCAAAAAACCTTCAATGGTCAGTTCCATTGATGCCATTCTCTGGTTGACAGCATTAAGCTTTTCATTGAATGTCGATTCACTGTCATTACAGGATCTAATGCTTTGAGGTATTTTTTCAAGTGTTTCAAACAATTTCCTGACATTACTGACGACTTTTGTGTTGTTTCTTTTCTGGATGGCATCCATTTCTTTGTAAATTATTTCATAATCCATGGTCTTGGTGGCTATGATGATCGGCTTCATATGTTTTATAAGGTCTTGACCTGCCAATGTCTGTGTTGCCATCCGCTTAAGTTCCGCATGCAGCTTTTGTGTCAGCTCTTCCTGGGTATTTGACAGTTTTAGTTTTTCTGCCCTGAGATTCTCACGTGATGTTAATAACTCTTCTTTTTCCACAAACAGGTTGTTTCCAAAATAAATACTATTTTTTCCTGAAAAATATAACCCACTTAATGAAAGGTTTTCGGTTTCAATCTGGTTATTTGTTATCAGCCCTTTGCCTCGTTCAAATACCACCTTTTTTGATGAGGTCTCACAATCAATTAATCCTTTGTTTATTGTAATAGTCCCATGCTCGGAAATAATTTTTGAATGGGTGGCATAATCAATAATAATATCCTTTAAGGCCATTACAGCGCTGCCGGATTGGGCGTTTACAATGACCGCTTCATTATTGGTAATGATTTCTCCGCCGTCAATAACGGCCACCTCAACCTTTCCATTCACCCGGATTTTAAAATCATTGCAGATCTCTCCGATTTTCATGTGGATCGGACAGGTAAACTGGGTACCGATGTTTCCGGTTGAATAGTCCAGTTTTTTTACTTCAACTTTATCACTGATTCCTATACCGTTGATGACACCTTTTTCATTTCGGTTAAGGATGATGACACCTGTGCTTTGTGAGTGTAAAAAATATCCTTTTGATTTTCCGGCTTCATCCAGATCATTTGTTGAATCCTCTCTTTTTTCCACTCCAGGCCCAATATGAATGGCAAAGGGTTTTGCCTCTTCAACCGGAATGATTTTTCCATCAAATGAGACCCCTTGTTTCCCCTGCTTTTCATGGGTGATATAAAATAGTTTTTTATCGGCGTTTATGATGGGATATTTATTAATTTCTTTGAAATTAATCGCACCGCCTTTTAAGAGTTCCCCTGGACTTAGTTTATGGTCAAAAAATGACTTTGAAATTTCACCGTTTATGCTCTTTATTGCGGGAATACCTCTGACAATAATCTCAAGTTCTTTTTTTGAAGCAATGGCTTCAAAGTTCCGGCTGACAATATTAGAATCATCAAAGTATATCTCCTCTGTATCATTGAGATCGAGATCCGTCTTAAAGCTTTCCTGTTTACTTTCCGGGATATCTTTTTGCATCAGATCTCTTAACCCATGCAGATACTCTCGGGGTTTGATATTAAACTTGGGCATGAGCTGTAGAAGCCCCTTGTTGATCACGGGATCCGGAAAATTAGCCCGGTTGATTTTTATATGCATTTTTGCATGATCCGTCTGTTTTGAAATAGACTTAAACAGGTTGTTCTCAAGAATATCAGCCTTTTCCTGCACTTTTTGGGGTGAAAGTGTTACTTTGGAAAACGTTTGATTGGTGGTATTCAAAGTATCTCATCCTGACTAAAATGGGTTTATGATTTTTTTGCTAAACTTCTTTTTTCATTCATGATACCGTTTTTTTCCATGAAAAAACACCATTTTCATTATTATTTTTTAACTTTACACTTTGACCGGTAAAGGGTAGTACAGGATTCAGAAAAAAAAAATAAGTGTTCAGGAGAATAAAAATGGGACCAATTGATGATAAGATTGATGAAAATGCCAATGATAATAATGGCGATAATACAGATGAAATGAGTTTTGCTGAGCTTTTTGAATCATATGATACGAAAATAAGCCATGAGCTGAACCAGGGTGATAAGGTAGAAGGCTGCATTATCTCCGTTGGCAGTCAAAGTGTCTATATCGACACGGGGACAAAAAGTGACGGTGTTGTAGGAAAAGCCGAGCTTTTGGATGAAAATGGTGAGTTCTTGTACAAGGTTGGTGATAAGATAACCCTTTACGTGGTCTCAATAAGCGAGAGTGAAATCATACTGTCTAAAGCACTTTCCGGTGCTGGAAAAGCCACCATGCTCAATGATGCGTCCCAAAGCGGTACACCTGTGGAGGGAAGAGTCATTGAAGTGATTAAAGGGGGCTTTCATGTGGACATCATGGGGAAAAGAGCATTTTGTCCTGTCAGCCAGATGGATGTGAAGTATGTGGAAAACCAGGAAGCGTATATTGGGGAGACGCATCATTTTTTAATCACCCGCTTTGAAGAAGGCGGCAAGAATATTGTTGTATCAAGGCGGGATTTGCTGAATGAAGAGATAAAAGAAAAACGGACTGCTTTTTTTGAAAAAGTAGAAGAAGGAGATACGATTCAGGGTACAGTCACCAAACTGATGTCTTATGGCGCATTTATTGAACTGATTCCAGGTGTTGAGGGTATGGCGCATATCTCAGAACTCTCCTGGTCGCGTATTGAAAAGCCGGAAGAGATTGTTCAGCCGGGCGATACAGTGACTGTAAAAGTGTTAAAAATAGACACCTCAGATCAATCAGATACTTTTAAAATTTCTTTGTCAATGAAACAGACATCATCCAATCCCTGGGACAGTATGGAAAGCAATTTTAATACAGGGGATCAAGTTTCCGGAAAAGTGGTCAGGCTGGCCTCGTTCGGAGCATTTGTAGAAATTGCGCCTGGTGTGGACGGCCTGGTCCATATCAGTGAAATGAGCCATACAAAAAGAGTGCTTAAACCCGATGATGTGGTTAAGACCGGAGAGAGAATCCAGGTGGTGATCAAATCCATTGACATGGAAAGTAAAAGGATCTCACTGAGCATAAAAGATGCGCTGGGTGATCCCTGGACCGGTGCGTCTGCTAAATATGAAATCAGTTCAATTGTAGAAGGGGTATTGGAAAAAAGAGAAAAATTCGGTCTTTTCATAACCCTTGAGCCGGGTGTGACGGGATTAATGCCGGCGTCCAATATCAGCGGCGCGGCAAAGCCCTCAAAATTTGAAAAATTAAAACCGGGGAGTTCAGTTCAGGTAATGATTCAGGCGGTTGATGAAGAAAAAAGAAGGATTACGCTGACATCTCCTGACCAAAAAGAAGGGGACAATTGGAAACAATTTTCCGGCAGTAAAAAGTCAACGTCTTTTGGTTCCATGGAGAGTTTGTTTTTAGAAGCCATGAAAAAGAAAAAATAGATATTTTTTAAAAGAGCTGCAGATCTATTTCGTCTGGCGGTTCAATGCAGTGGCTTGCCCTTTGCGATATCAATAATTTTTAATGCCAGAACATGAGCAGCATCAATGGTGTTTAAGGATGTGTGTATGTTCAATGCGCTTAATTCGGTACAGGCGATAATGGCGTGATCTATTCTTTTGCTTTTTAAATGAAGGCAGACATCAGCATAGGATTCAAGAAGTGTAGAACCAAAGTTGCCGGCTTTAACTGCTTTTATTACATTAAACAGTATTTCCTGGTATTGATGATCAGGATAAACAATTTTAATATCAACTGTATTAAACTTTTTTTCATACAATTGGGTGATCCGTATGGCCGGCGAGGCAAGAATTCCCACTTCAGAACAACCGGGATCGCTTTGTTTTAGATGATCCAGAACGATATCAATCATGTTGATCACCGGAATATTCACGGCATGATTGACAATATCGTAATAAAAGTGAGCGGTATTGCAGGCAATGGCAAGAAAATCAGCACCCCATGCTTCAAGTCGTTTTGCCATATCGGCCATGCAGGGCCCTGGATCTTCTCCTTTTTTTTCAATAATGGCCTTAATCCTGGAGGGGATTTTGGGATTGTTATCCACAATACATCGAATATGATCGATATCATCCAAAGCATTTGTCAGTCGAATAATACGCTGCATAAGATCCACTGTGGCCTGTGGACCCATTCCTCCTATAATTCCAATAGTTTTTTCTTTTTTTTCTGGCATCTGTAATCTATATAATCTCTTTTAATCATTTTTAACATTAAAAAATAACTTTTCTTGTCTGTTTAAATGAATATTGGTAAGTTAAAGAAAAGAAATTTCATATCAAAAGGTGAAGGAAAAATAATGGAAGACTTGATTGCAAAGGGCAGTGAACATATTCTCTTTGTTGATGATGAAGTTTATCTGGCGGATATCGGAAAAGAACTGCTTGAAGATTACGGCTATGTGGTTGAATCCATGACCAGTTCAAAAGAGGCATTTGAACTGTTTGAGAAGTATCCGGATCAATTCGATCTGGTGATTACGGATTATACAATGCCTGAAATGAACGGAGAACAGCTTGCCAGAAAAATACGCCGGATAAATCCCAATGTTCCTATCATCATGTGTACGGGTATTTTCCTTGATTCAGAGATCACAAATGGCCTTGAATTTGAAAGAATTCTGGTGAAACCGATTGATATGGAAGATATACTGAAAAATGTCAGAGAGGTTCTGGATAACACGTCTGTTTAGGAATATTTTTTTATAAAATCACCTATATGCTGAATGGCCTGCCTGCCTTCAGAAAGATATTTGGCAAAATAGTGCCAGACATGAAACATTTCATCCCAAATTTCCAGTTGGACTGTTGTGCCTGATTTGTTTAATTTTTTTGTCAGGATTTTTGAGTCGTCAACCAAGACTTCATGTTCTCCTACTTGAATGAGCATAGGCGATATCCCTGAAAACTCACTGTTGATTGGGGATATCATGGGGTCAGACAGGTCTTTGTCCGTATAAAGGCGTGCGGTGTTCTTCAGGATGTGTTGACTGAGCATGGGGTCTTTATCCTGATGGGTAGTATGGGAGTTGTTTTTGCATTCAAGATCAATCCAGGGTGAGATCAATACAGAGCATGCGGGTAAAGGATATCCCTTTATCAGGAGTTCGGATAAAAGGGCAAGGGTAAGGCCTGCTCCGGCAGAATCTGCCACAAGACTTATCTTTTCTGTGTCCTTAAAATTTTCTGTAAGCCATTGATATACAGCCTTCACATCTGTAAGTCCATATGGAAATGGATGTTCAGGGGCCAGTCTGTAGTTGAAAATCAAAACTTTTGCATCAGAGGCTATTGCTATCCGTGAAGCAAGGTCCCTGTGGGAATTCATTGAACCGGCAATATAGCCACCCCCGTGGACATACATAATGATTCGTTTTTCATTGGGCTGTGGCGGTAACAGCCATTGAGCTTCAATGGTTTTAATAAGCAATGGTTTGAGTTTGATAGACTTATCCGGTTTAAAGGCCATGGCACTTTTTTCAAGAAGGTTCCTGTATGACTCAATGCCGATAGATTCAAAGGTGGGACGTGATATTAAATGTTTTAAAATAGTTGATAGTATATATGGGGCCATTTTACTCATAAAAAAAACCTTGTTGTTTATCCATTTGAAAAGAGGTATCACAGTTTGGTGTGAAACCAAATAATTTTTATGTGAAAGACCGGCAAATGAGAAAAAAACTTTTTATTACGGATTTTGATGGGACATTGTTAAAAGATGATAAAACCATTTCCGATGAAGATATCAGAATGCTTGAAGTATTAAGACAAAAAAAAATCTATACGGTTATTGCCACCGGCCGGTCCGTATATTCATTTGAGAAGGCGTTAAAGGATATGGGTATGGTCGACAGTCTGTTACCCATTGATTATGTGATATTTTCTACCGGTGCCGGTATTGTGGAAGTTCCAGGCGGCAGGGTGATCTGTCAAAAAGCTGTGCCATTTTCGGATATCAAAAAGATAGCGCATTATTTTGACCAGCAAAAGTTTGACTATATGGTGCACAAGTCCATACCGGATACCAGACATTTTTTATATAAATCTCATGGGAAGTATAATCCTGATTTTCAAGCCCGGCTGGCACTTTATGAGGAATATGCATCTCCCCTGGAGGATGGACAACCGCTTTATGACCAGGCGACGGAAGTATTGGCTATTATACCGGGTGGAGCAGATATGAATTGCCTGGAAACAATAAGGAAAGATTTATCCGGTTTCAGTGTGATCCAGGCCACGTCTCCTCTGGATCATCAATCGGCATGGATCGAGGTCTTTCACAAAGATGTGTCCAAAGCTAAAACAGCCTCCTGGCTTGCCGAAAAACTGGGTGTAAGCCGAAAAAATATTATTTCAGTGGGAAACGATTATAATGACCAGGATCTTTTAGTATGGTCGAGAAAAGGATTTGTCGTTGAAAATGGGCCTGACAGCCTCAAACGAATGTTTGACATCGTGTCTTCCAACAACCTGTGCGGTGTGTCCCAGGCTGTACAAGAAACAGGATGGATTGATTAAGGTTTTTCGTCTAATTCCGATAAATCAAATTCCGGATATAATTTGTCACAGCAGTCAGGGCAGATACCGTGAGAAAATGCGATGTCCGAGAAATAAGTTTCGATCTGTATCCAGTCATCATTTTTGACCCTTATGCTTTTACAGTTTGCACAGATAGGCAGAACATTCTTCGATGTGATATCTTTTTGGAGGAGAAATTTTTGGAATTTTTTTCTAAGTTCGATAATTTTTGTGATGTCCCGGACCACAGCAATGGCTCCCTGATATTTGTTTGTATCACCTAAAATGGGACTGCAGGCAAATTCAACATGAACCGGGCAATTGTTTTTATCAACCAGCGCTATTTCATACCTTCCGGTTAATCCTTTTCTTCTATTCTGGGTCTGTTTCTGGATGATGTTAAAACTGTCTTCCATGGCAATATCTTTAAGATTTTTTTGCAGTAGTTCATTGCTGGAAAACCCGATCATACTACTAAAGGCCTTGTTGGTATAAGTGAAATTTTCAAATTCATCCACTGTAAAAACACCCTCGGCAATATTTTCTGTAATGGTTCTGTACTGGTTTTCACTTTTTTCAAGCTTTTTTCGATAGTGTTTGTTTTCTTTTCTTAACCGGCTGTTTTCAAGGACCTGCTTTACAGTGTGACTGATCATATCAAGATCCCCGATGGGTTTTGTGATGTAGTCTTTTGCCCCCATGCGAAGCGCCCTGATAATATCTTCTTTTTTCCCGGCTCCCGACACTACGATCATTGGTGTATCCGGGCTGGCTTTATGGATGGTTTTCATGACTTCAATACCATCCTTTTTCGGCATTCTTAAATCAGTGATAACAATATCAATCACTTCATTGAAAAAAATATCCAGGCCTTTTTCCCCATCCTCTGCGGCAAAAACAAGATAATTTTCATCCTCGAAAAAGGAAGCCAGACTTTCTCTTATGCTGACTTCGTCATCAATAATCAGTATGCTTTTTTGATATGTCATCATGATGTTAAGAATTTAAAATTGTTTTTTGTTAAAACTTTTTTTAATATACCATGGGTTTTAACAAAATCAAAGCCTAAAGATGAGTTGTTTCATGTCTCTGACAGCTTGTTCCATACCGGTCAACAGGGCTCTTGCAACAATACTGTGCCCGATACTGAATTCACTGATTTCAGAAAGCCCCTTAAAAGCTTTAATCGTATTATAGCAGATTCCGTGGCCGGCGTTCACTTCAAGCTTTAACTTGGTTCCGATTTTTGCTGCATCAATAATTCTTGAAAATTCTCTTTGTTTCTGCACATTGGTTGTTGCATCGCAAAAAGCACCGGTATGGATTTCAATCATATCTGCATCAATTTTATGAGCAACTTTTATTTGATCAAGGTCAGGGTCGATAAAAATACAGACCGTAATTCCGGCATTTTTTAAAGTTGTTACCGCTTCTCTAATATGGTTTTCATGGGTGATCAGGTCGAGTCCGCCTTCTGTGGTTAACTCTTCTCTTTTCTCAGGGACAAGCGTGACACAGTCCGGCTTGATATCCAGTGCAATGCCTAACATTTCACTTGTTGCAGCCATTTCCAGTATGAGCTTTGATTGTACAATTTTTCTTAACAGCCTGACATCCCTTTCATTTATATGGCGACGGTCTTCTCTTAAATGAACAACAATTCCGTCAGCCCCTGCTGTCTCGGCGGCAACAGCAGCAGCAACCGGTTCCGGATAGTTGATACCCCGGGCATTCCTTAAAGTCGCGACATGATCTACATTTACAGCAAGTTGAGCCATTTGTTTGCCTCCTCGTATTTAAAATACATTCAAGTCTTTATTGGGTTCGATTTTTCTTAACAGTGCCAGGCTTTTGTTCTCCATATTTTGGGCATCCCCCGGACTTGTTTCATGGTCAAATCCAACCAGATGCAAAATACCATGGATCAGGAGTTGTGATATCCTTTCATCGATGCTGATATTTGCGCTGTCAGCCTCTTGCTGTGCTTTTTCACAAGAGATGACAATATCTCCAAGAAGGCCGGGCGTTATATCAGCAAACTTACCTTCCTGCATGGGAAATGCCAAAACATTGGTTGGCTTATCTACCTTACGGTATGTCTTGTTAAGCTGTTGAATCTGAGCATTATCCGTAATCACAATGGATATTTCATGGGTATCATAACCCAAGGCGTTTAAGATCTGTTTTGTCTTTTGGCGGATTGTGTCCGTTGAGATTTCTTTTTTTTGCTGATTGTCGATCAGTATCTTTAGATGTCCCATTTTTTTCTTTTTTCTTTTCCCGATTTTTCCCTGGTGATTTGCCCGATGATTTGTCTGGGTATTCTATCCGGCTGTGGTAAATACTGGTTAAAATATTATTAAAGCTTTTTGCAATCTGGTGAAGATCTTTTAAGGTGAGCTCGCATTCCTCCAATTGTCCGTCTGCAAAAATATCATTGATCAGTTCTTTGACCCGTCCCTGAATTCTAGCTGGTGTAGGACGTTCTAATGCTCTGACAGCTGCCTCGACAACATCGGCCAGCATGACAATACCGGCTTCTCTTGTCTGGGGTTTAGGCCCGGGGTATCTGAAATCATCTTCTTTTACAGTGTCATTACCGCTTTGCAGGCTTTTTTGATAAAAATATTTAATCAGGGATGTGCCATGATGTTGAATAATTCCTTCAATAATTTCATTACCCAGTTTATATTCTCTTGCAAGTTCAACACCCTTTTTTACATGCCCGATTAAAATAAGGGCTGACATGGAAGGCGAAAGCTTATCATGCCTGTTTTTTCCATCTGCCTGATTCTCAATATAATATAATTTTTTATCCAGTTTGCCTATATCATGGTAATATCCCATCACTTTTGCCTTAAGGCTGCTGACATCTATGGCAGATGCAGCAGCTTCCGCGAGAGTGGCAACAATGACACTGTGATTATACGTCCCAGGTGCTTCAATCATCAGTTTTTTAATCAGGGGCTGATCAAGGTTTGAAAACTCCATAAGTTTCGAGTCAGTGGTATAGTCAAAAAGGACTTCAATCAGCGGGGTAAATCCGATGGTAAAAGTAGCTGCAAAAAGACCGCCGCAAAAGGCCAGAATCACTTCTTTTGCAAGAATAATGACATCAGGCTGTGCAAGGGAATAAAACCCAATGGAAAGTGCCAGGACGGCATTGAAGAGCGCAAGCTTGAACCCGGCAATGATAAAGTTTTTTCTCTCCTGCCGTTCTTTGATCCAAAAGGCCGCTGTAATACTGGATAAAAAGAAAAATAAAAAGACCTCAAAACTGCCGGAAAATGCAAGACTTGTCAGTAAAGAGAGAATAATGGTAAAAAAGACGGCAATATCAAACCCTAAGAACAGGCAGGTCAACATGGCTGCTGCCGGGACAGGGACGATCATGAAAAATGATACAGAAGATATATCCCATGCCGCTTCTGGATTTGCTGACTGAGCAATATAGGTAGAAACCTTGGCAAAGCTGAGATACAGGACGAGTCCTAATGCCATAAACAGGATGTGTTTATTATGGGAAGTTCGTAATTTTTTGTGGTCTTTTAAAAAAAGAAGGTAAATCACCAGGATAGAAAGAAAAGTGATTAAAGCAATCCCTGTGCTGGAAATAAAAATATCCTTTTCTTCTACCTGTTCCTGGAGGGCAACAAGTTTTACCCGCTGAATTTTATCTACCCGTTCCCCCTCTCTTAAAATCATTTCACCGGCTTTGATCTTATATAAAATGGGTTTGATCTGGGATTCAGCTTCTCGTATCCGTTTGTCTGTTTCATTCTTATTTAAAGTGATATTGGGTTGCAGCAATCTTTGGCACAGATCAACGATGAGATTGGAAAGAGTGTAGTTGATATCCTTTAAAATGGGCTGACCCTCAATTCGGACCATTGCTTTTGCCTGGTCAGGGCCGTAAAATACTTTTAAATTATTAACAGTCCTTTCCTGTTTGGAACCAATCGTTCTTAAGATAATTCCCTTGTGCTCTTCCTTGAGCAGGATTTCTTTATTTGCCACTATTCCGTTGGTAAGGATTTTACCGATGATGGTTTTGATTTTCAGGGTGATGTCCCGGGAGAATTGATCTTTGTAAAAAATAGAATAAGCGTCCTTGCTGATTTCAATCCCCAGCTTTTCTTCAAATTCAGATTTGGTTCCCAATACAATAGGAAATGTCGGATCAGGTTCATGGGCTTCTTCGTCTGCTTTTTTAAACAGTTCCCGGGGTGTTTTCATTGCTGCATCGATATTGGAAATAATTTTTTTTTTCAGATTTGCATCAAAATCATAGACTATTTTAACAGATTCTTTAACCTCGTTTTTTTTGTCACTTGTGGCTTCTTTATCTTCAACAAAGAAATTTCTCGGTGCCTTGATATCCCTTTTTGCCACATCCCCGATATGATAAGAATAGGATGTTTTACTTTGTTCCGGGTAGTAGGTAATGGTAAAAGCCACAGTGATAAGAATCAGCATCAGCCATAACATAGAAGGTGATGTTGCAAGAAATTCTTTTATCTGTTTGAAATTCTTTTTATTTTTCTTTTTTTTCATAGGCGTCTATAATGCTTGATACAAGTTTATGCCGGACAACATCATCCTTTGAAAAATAAATAAATTTAATTCCTTTTATACGGGTTAAGATTTTTTTGGCCTCAATCAGCCCGGATTTTTTTCCCGTTGGCAGGTCTACCTGGGTAATGTCCCCTGTGACAATTGCTTTTGAGCCATAGCCGATCCGTGTTAAAAACATCTTCATTTGTTCTGAGGTTGTGTTCTGTGCTTCATCCAGAATAATAAAGGCATTGTTTAAGGTTCTGCCCCGCATAAAAGCAAGAGGAGCAATCTCAATGGTCTCCTGCTCAATAAGTGTTTTTGCTTTTTCAAAATCCATCATGTCATAAAGTGCATCATATAAAGGCCGCAGGTATGGATTGATTTTCTGGGCCAGGTCTCCGGGTAGAAATCCCAACGCTTCCCCTGCTTCAACCGCAGGCCTTGTCAAAATAATTTTTTTTATATCCCCTTTTGAAAATGCAGCCATTGCCATGGCCATGGCAAGGTAGGTTTTCCCAGTTCCGGCAGGGCCGATGGAAATAAGAAGGTCATTATTTTGAATGGCTTCAACATATTTTTGCTGGGCAGGATTCCGCGGTGTAATGGCTTTATTTCTGACCGTCTTATATACTGTGGTTAAAAATATTTTTTTTAAATGGGAATTATTATTGTTTTTTATGGTATTGATGGCAGCATCTATATCAGCTTCCTCTAAAGAGAAGTTGCCTTCTAAAAGATGATAAAGCTCTTTGATCAGTTTTTCCGCACGATTGATATCCTCAGGCTTGCCGCTGACCAATAGGGCGTTGCCCCGTGTGTTTATCGTCACATTCAACGCTTCACAAATTTTGTCCAGGTTATGGTTATGATGTCCAAAAAGTTCCCGGGTAAGTGCCAGGTTTTGAAACGTTAGGTTTTTCATGGTGTATAGGGTGCATTTTATTTGCTTAAAGGTCAATAAAAAACTTGACTAAAAAACGCCATAATTGTTATTGAAAAAGCGCTTTTAATCAAAGCAAAAAGGGGGAATATGAACGCTTTTGATATTGCTGTGATTGTGATCGTTTCATTTTGTTTGATACGGGGAGGCTTTAAAGGATTAATTGGCGAAGTGTCAGGTACCATTGGTGTTGTTGCTGGTTTTTACGGCGCTTATACATACTATCCCATGATCACGCCCTATGCTGAAAGATGGATTGAAACTCCTGGAATCAGAAATCTTACTGCTTTTTTTCTCCTGTTCTGTGCCATTTTAATTGTTGTCAGTCTCTTTTCCGTACTCATACATAAATTTCTAAAACTTGTTTTCCTGGGATGGGTTGACAGGGTTGTGGGCCTTGTTTTTGGTACGGCCAAAGGGATATTGATTGTTTCGGTTCTTTTTATTATGATCACAACATTTCTTCCAAAAAATACAACTATCTTAGCAGGCTCAAAATTTTCTCCCTCTATTGCAAAAGTATCCAAAGCCATGACTGTCTTTGTTTCCAAAAATAATAGAAAAGATTTTCTAAAACAGCTGGAAGGAATTTTTTAAAATTTGGAAAAAATAGACAGACTGTTTGATATTATCCAAAAATTAAGAAGTGAAGAAGGATGTGCATGGGATCAAAAACAGACACCTGAAACCATGTGGAAATGTCTTGCAGAAGAAGTGTATGAACTTCAAGAGGGTATTGCAAAACAGGATTTGCCAAATATCTGTGAGGAATTAGGGGATGTTCTGTTTCAACTGCTTTTTATTATAGATATTTTTCAAAAAAAGAACTCTTTTTCATTTTCAGATGTTGTTGACAATATCGCAAAAAAAATGATCCGGCGTCATCCCCACGTATACGAGAATGCCAGGGTATCAACCGAAAAAGAGCTGAACAGGCAGTGGGAGGCGATAAAATCTCAGGAAAAAGAGGGAAATGGTCAAAAAAGAATATCTGTCCTTGATGCGGTGCCCAAGGGGATGCCGTCATTGATTCGGGCATTAAAAGTATCCAAATGTGTCGTAAAAGAAGGATTTGACTGGGATAATATCCATGAAGTGCTGGACACGGTTAAAGATGAAATAAATGAATTTGAAGCAGCTTTAAAATTCGGGAATCAAAACGAAATCAGTATGGAATTTGGAGATATTCTGTTTACACTTGTCAACGTGGCACGGGTTGCAAAATTTCATCCGGAAACTGCTCTTGCCCGTTCGACGGCCAAGTTTGAAGGCAGATTCAGGTTAATGGAAACCAAATTAAAGGAAGATGGGGTCAAACTAAAAGATCTGTCAAGAAATCAAAAAGATTCCTTTTGGAATCGGGCAAAACAATCCTATGAAAGATAGTCTCCCCTCTGGAATTTAAGATATTCCGTCTCTGCTGTTACAATTGTATGGGTTGCAATCATTTTTAAGTTCGTATCAGCATCTGTCAGGTGTTCTGTTTCTTTTAACAGGCTACCGGCCGTATCCTTTATCTCTTCTAAAGCCGGGGCGATACTTTTGAGGGAAATATTCGGGTCTTGAAGCTTTAACGAGTATGAATCAAGCATTGAAAGAAGTTTGTCGGTTCTTCCTGAAACAATATCGGATGAATTCATGATATTCAAATCTATAGAAGCAATTTCCCTTAAGGCATTTGTTGGCATAGCGTCCATTTGGGGTGCCTCCGTTTTATCAAGGGCTTTGCTAAACTCATTCTCAAAGGCATTTCTTTCTTTGCTCCTTTGAGCTTTGGTATTTGAAGCAGCAAAAGATTGGGTCGATTCATTTATTTGATTTATATCAGTCATCATTATCTCCTTATTACTTAAGGATAGAATAAGCAAAAGACATGCCAGAATAAAAATGCTTTAAAATCAAGAGGTTTACTTTTTTGTTATTGAGATATCGATGTGAAAAGAAAAAAATGCCGGGAAAAATTTGCAATTAACCAAATTGGTTCATGAATGAACCCACGATTTTCCCTGCAACGGTTTCAGCATTGACGTTGTATTGATTGGTTTCAACTTTTTGTTTGATATCTGCCACATATTTTTCTCTGTCCACAGGGTCTGTTTCCATGGCGGTTGCTATTTTTTGAAGATCTTTGGTCCGGCCGGACAGATTAATGCTGTCTGTTTTTGTCCCATTGGCGGCTTCTTCAGCAGTTTTTTCAGATTTCTGGTTTTGACTGGCGGCAGCGTTTGCCGGGTTGGTATATGTCTGATTGATGTAATTGGGGGTTCCGTTTGATATCTTCATGATGTTAGCCTCCTTATAACTCCATATTTCTGTCTGCAACTTTTCGTGCTAATTCCGTCATCCTTTTCACGATAAATTTTGAGTCTTCAACAGACAAAGTATGGGTTATTTTTTGATTATCTTCATCAATCACGGTATAGGTAAATTGATTTTTATCTTTTGCAAAATTTATTTTTTTGCCTAATTCTTCTTCAATCTGGGTGGTGATTTTTTCTTCTGTTTTTTCTTTAGGGCCTTCAGTAATAATCCTGTCTACAATATTTGCTGCAACTTTATCAATAATGGCCTGTCGCTTTCCTTCAGAGGAGATGGTTACGCTGTCTGCAGACGCTTTAATGTCAGCGCCGAACTTGTTGCTTCTGCTCAGTATTTTGCCCTGACTCAACTGCCGGGAGTAAACCTTCAGGACATTCTGTATTTGATATGAGGGTATCTGCATTTAAATAATTTTCTCCTTAAACTTAAGTTATCGGTTTGAGAAAATTAAAACTTTAGATTTTTTTTCAATCATCAAAATCTCCATCAGGGCCTTTGTCAGCAGTGATAGTTAAGGCTTTGTTAATTATTTTTTCTTTTGTCCAATCCTTTTTAGATTCAATTTTTTGGGCCTTTGAACCCGGGTCATGGGATTTGTTTTTCAAGATCTCATCAATTACTATTTGGGCTGTATCCGTGGTGTTGAATACGTCGGTTAAAAGACCATATACAAAATTTTCAACATCTTTTGCCATCCTGTCCCGGATTTCTTTTGGCTGG
>Ga0164318_10002567_pt1 | contig 16929 bp, 16 predicted proteins | sample GuaBasSedimGuay9_FD_113734 | JGI IMG/M metagenome (GOLD analysis project Ga0164318, IMG submission 113734) | Subseafloor sediment microbial communities from Guaymas Basin, Gulf of California, Mexico - Guay9, Core 4571-4, 0-3 cm | ecosystem: Environmental > Aquatic > Marine > Hydrothermal vents...
ATCAACTTGTAGGTAGTCCCATCCTGCCTCAATTTCCCATCTGGCCCAAAACCGAAGGAATGCCATGGTTGCATCTGTCAAGTCAATAACGGTGTCCAATGTGATTGGATTTGTTTGATCGTCTTGGTAGTTTGTGAAAGGCGAATCAGTAAAAGAATATTCAGGAGAATGGAAAATCGTGCCTACAAGATCCCATTCGTTGGTTGACCAATTCGTCAGGTCTTCGGCTTCATCCAAAAAAATCATGACCTCTGTACCAAAAACTTTTTCGATGGTATCGGAAATCACAAAATCACCATTGTCAACGGAAAGGAGGTATCTAAAAGTTGTCCCATTTTCAATGTCCGGATTGAGCACATAACTGATTGAATCCATTTCCACCTGTAACAATTCCATATTCTCAAATGAAACTGCTTCACCAATTTCGGCAATATTATCATCTAGAGGTGTAATTGAAACCGTAAAGGTCTCTGCTGTTGTCATTCCCAATCTCTTAATCTCAAATGTCAGATATCCACTTTCATCTCCCAAAACCATTGGGGCTTTGTCAGTAACTGTTGCATATTTTCCAACCAATTTAGCAGCATGAATATTCTGCCACATTTGATCCTGACACAATGGAACAATCCGGCTTACCGATGGCCAAAAACCATCACCTCCACCTCCAACTTCCGGGGTGTATGACAGTATTAAATCTTTGGTTTCTTGTTCACCGTACATCCAATCGTCCGATCCACCATTGGTGGGATAAATTGTAGAACTCCCGGCACCATAAGTGTATCCATTTTCCTTTGTCATCAATTTTGCATAATCGTAAAGTAGAGTGTCATCAGGCGAAGGTGTTTCCGTCCATCCCCAAACATATAAAAGCAAGTTACTGTATGAATGGTAGTTCAGTGCAATCTTAAATTCATGCGCATTACAAAAATCACGGATGTTTTTTATTTCCGGCTCTGAAAAAGCAGCAGGACCGCGATAGGTTTCGTCAGAAGGATAAGGTGAAGAACCACTGTTGTCATATCCCCATTTGTAGCCATAATTCCGGTTGGGATCAACACCCATCGATCCGTCACCATTGTCGCGCCTATTCTTGCGCCACATACCACCACCATTTGGATCGGTAATATAATTATGCTCGTAACCGTCAGGATTAATAAGCGGTACAAAATACATTTCGGTGGCATCAACCAATTGTTGAATTTCAGGATCAGAATCATATTTTTCCAACAGATGCCACATATACCACATCATTTGCTGAACACTCATTGGTTCGCGCGCATGGTGAACACCAGTGTATAAAACTTCGGGTTCGCTTTCGTCGGTATTTGGATTATCGGAAATACGTACCCAGTACAGCATTCTTCCATCATGGGTCAAAGTATCTGTTGATATTGCTTGTCGCTGGGTGATTAAATCAGGATAAAGTGCAACCATCGAATCCAGTTCTGCCATCACTTCATCTAATGAATAAAAACCACCCATGGAACCATATTCCCAGTTTTCGGGTGTTGGCCATTCGTCATTTACATCACGAATTAATTGTGCTTTATCAGATGCAGCCCTTTCGGCATAATATTTTGAAACATCGGCAATACGAATTTCGTATTTGAAACCTGCTTCATCAATATTATTAATTTCAGTAGCAGAAAGGTCGGTCTCTAAAAAAACACCTTTTTTAAAAGTTCCTTCTTCGATGGCAATACCGGTTGCAGCCAATTGCTGAATATTTTTCCCATCTAGGAAAATCCTTACTTTAGAATAGTTTTCCTGTGCCGAAGCTCCAAGAAAAATCAGCATACTAACTACAAGTGTAAAAAACTCTTTTCTCATCGTTATCTGTTTAATTTTGGTTAAAGACAATAATTTATCGTGCAGGGTTGTCTGCAGGATTATTTTTCCATTTTAATGTTGCTATAAGGTGTTCAATATCTTGTTGAATGAACTCAATTACTGGTTGAAGCGAATCGTTGTTAGGGGCGGTATTAAAATAAAGTGATCCCCGTAAAAAATGAGTAGTACTGTCGGTAAGAAAAAACTGATAAGGAGAGGCCGCACCACTTCCTTCAATTTCGTAGGTAAGTCCAAAAACATTGCGTTGACGATCGACAATCAGGCTGTCATAAATCGCATCAGCCTTGGGAATATGCTTGGTAACCAAAGTGTGTGCATCTTCTAAATAAGTGATTAAATCACCGTCAATTTTTTTATAACTTAAATAAAGTGTAGCCTTAAAAGGTTTGAAATCAATATTAATCCAGTACTTTTCATTGGGTGAAAGCAAATCCGGACTTATGATTGCATATGCCGGGTACTCAAAACTATACGGAAAAACACTGTCAAATAGTATGTATTGTTTCTCGGGCAAATCAATTCTGAAATAACCCCTGGGCTTTGGTGTATAGGGCTCATCGCAAGCAGTCAGTAAACCAATAGTTATAATTAAAACGAAAATGAAATTAATTTTTAGGTTCTTCAATTTCATTTATTTTCACCTCCACTTCATTAATTTTGCGCATATCTACACTTGTAACATTAAATTCAAACTGTTTAAAAGTGATTTTTGAACCTTTTTCCGGGATCATGCCCTTCAGTTCCAATAACAGACCACCCAATGAATCGGATTCGCCTTTCACTTCATCAAAATAATAATCATCCAGATGTAGGATTTTACACAAATCGTTTAAAGGTGTTTTTGCTTCAAAACGGTAACTTATTTCTGAAAGTTTTTCGTATTTGAACTGTTGATTCTCCTTGTCAAACTCATCACTTATTTCGCCTACTATTTCTTCAATAATATCTTCCAAAGTTATTATCCCGGAGGTTCCTCCATATTCGTCAACAACAATAGCAAGATGTACTTTTTTATCCCTGAATTCTTGTAGCAAATCGCTTAGCCTTTTGTTTTCGGGAACAAAAAAAGCAGGCCTGATCATCGCACTCCAGTTAAAATCTCTTTGTTCCATATCGATGGGAAGCAGGTCTTTGATGTACAAAACACCTTGTACTTTATCAATATTTTCTTCATAAACAGGAATCCGCGAGAAGCCCGATTCCGCAACCGTTTCCATTACTTTAGAAAAAGATTGACTGACATCAAGAGCGGTAACATTAACCCTTGATTGCATGACTTCGCTGGCTTCCTTCTCTCCGAATGTTGCAATACCTTTCAGAATCATTTTTTCTTCTTCGGGAGCATTTTTATCAGTTGTAATTTCAATAGCATCCGATATTTCACTCATCGAAACCTGAGGGCCTCTATTACCAATATTTTTATCAATAAGTGATGTGGATCTGACAAGTATAATACTCAAAGGTTTGAAAAGAAACATTATTACTTTAAGTGGTTTTGCCATGAGCCTGGAAATCATCAATGCTTGTTTGTTGGCTATTATTTTCGGAATAATTTCACCAAACACTAAAATAACAGAAGTGATGGCTGCCACTTCGACAATAAAAGCGAGTATACGGTTTTCTCCAAAATCGAATAAAAGTGAAGAGAGATAAGTAGAAAGAATTACGATACCTACATTGATAAGATTATTGGCAATAAGGATAGTAGCCAACAACTCTTTGGGCTTATTTCTGAAAGTGTTCAGTATTTTATCCACACTTTCATTGCTATTCTGTAAAATATCTAAATCAGAAGGACTTAATGAGAAGAAAGCCGTTTCAGATCCTGAAATGAAACCCGATGAAACAATAAGCAGAACAAGCACGAGCAAACCGGGGATAACACCAATTGGCACATCTAATAAAAAGACATTACCCAAAAGGCTTAGAATGTAAAGGTAATGATCTGAATCAGCGTTTTCCAAAATGGAAATATTCTATTAATAATAATTGAGCGGCAAAATTAATAAGAAAAACAATATTACAATATCAATTTACTGGCTATTAAAACGGAAGATCGTCTTCCGGCTCTGGAGTGGCCGCCGGGGCTTCCGGCTTCACCGGTGAGGAAGAAGTTTCTGCAGTCGTGGTACTTTGACCACCACCCTGGTAATTCCCTTCTGACGGCTGGTATTTAGACAACATATTGAAGCGCTCGGCAACAATTTCGGTGACGTAACGGTTGTTGCCATCCTTATCGGTATATTTCCTTGTCTTGATTTTTCCTTCTACATAAATCAAATCGCCCTTTGCAACATTGCGCTCAGCCAGAAAGCGGTAAGCAACAATATTGTGCCAATCGGTAATATCTTTCCACTCGCCCGATGATTTGTCACGATAAGATTCGGTTGTTGCCAGCGAAAAACCTATTTTTTTTGTACCATCTTCAAAAGTGAAAGTTTCGGGGTCTTTTCCAATTCGTCCTATTAACATTACTCTGTTTAATCCTGCCATGGTTCTTTACTTTAAAATTTTTTGATCCTGCAAATAGCGTTCAAGTAATCGCGGGACCGGATAATTAATTAACTCATTTTCATCAACCAAAAGTATAGATTTTTCTGAAAGTTGTTGAGAGTTTTTATCAACAATTAAGTGGATAAAAATAGCGTGTATTTTCTGATGTGTGAGTTGGTGCTGGTATTCGTTTGAAATAGATTTGATACGAAATATCTGTTGTCCAAGTAATGATTTAAAAGCAGGGTTCCCAAGAATTTCCAGCGGGTTTTTCTGCTTTTCATATTCAATCATTGGAAAATCATAAAGATTTTTCCAAATGTCTTTTTTATGTCTTCTATTAAGATAATAGACCGTTTTATTTTCTGATACACCTTCTACAAAGAAATAGTAGAAAAACCGGTTTTTAACTTTTACTTTACCTTTCTTTACCGGATACATTTCTACTTTATCCAATCGGGCTGCCACACAATCGGTAAAAAAAACGCAATGCAAACAATCGGGTTTCCTGGGCTTACAATACAAAGCCCCAAATTCCATTACTGCCTGGTTAAAAGTTCCCGGATCCTTTTTTTGAAGAAGTGATGCGGCAAGTATTTCAAATTCCTTGTTACCCTTACTGGTATTTATCGGAGTTGCAATCCCAAATATCCGTGACAAGACCCTGTAAACATTTCCATCAATAACCGGCTGCGGAAAAGAAAAAGCAATGGATGCGATTGCTGCTGCTGTATAAGGACCAATACCTTTAATACGCATCAGGTCTTCAGGTTTTTCAGGAAAAATACCATTAAAGTCATTGACAATAGTTTTGGCAGCAGTCATCAGATTATCGGCCCTGTTGTAATATCCAAGCCCCTGCCACATTTTGTAAATTTCATCTTGTGTGGCAGCTGCGAGCGAAAAAACATCGGGATAACGATCAACAAATTTTAAGTAATAATCCATTCCCTGATCAACACGGGTTTGTTGCAAAATGATCTCAGATAACCAGATTTTATACGGATCCGAAGTGTTACGCCACGGCAGGTCACGCTTGTGTTTTTTATACCAACTGACAATTTTCAATCCAAAATTATTCATTTCGGGTCGAAAATACTTAAAAAGAAGTATTTAGAATAAAAAAAAAGAACAATAGACTTGTTATTTGTGAAAATGTTTTAGTTTTGCCACCCAAATTAAAAATCTAATTATTAATTATTTAAAAGAATAAAGACATGACAAAGGCAGAAATTGTAACAGAAATTGCCAATAAGACAGGCATTGAGAAAGTAGCGGTACAGGCAGTTGTTGAATCATTTATGGAGACCGTAAAAGATACAATGATTGGTGGAGAGAATGTTTATTTAAGAGGATTTGGTAGTTTCATTATTAAAAGACGGGCAGAAAAAACCGGTCGTAATATTTCAAAAAATACCACAATTATTATTCCTGCACACAATATTCCTGCTTTTAAACCTGCTAAGACTTTTGTAAACGAAGTAAAAAGCAAGTAATTACGTACTAACATTTAATACTGGATATTATGCCAAACGGTAAAAAGAGGAAAAGGCACAAGATGTCAACACACAAGCGCAAAAAGCGTTTGAGAAAGAACAGGCATAAGAAGAAATAATATATTCTTACTGCAAAAAGATAATACAGCTGATAATCAACAGCTGTGTTATCTAATTTTTTACTACTCCCCCTCTTAAAGTCTTTTGTTTGTCCTTTTCTTTTAGATTTTCCAAACTATGGAAGCATTCCGTTTCAATAGTTTTGATTAAAAATAACATATTGTGAACAGAGAATTAATCATCGATTCAAATTCATCGGAGGTTAGTATTGCGCTGCTCGAGGACAAAAATCTTGTTGAATTAAACAAAGAAAAAACCAACAACAATTTTGTCGTAGGTGATGTCTTTTTGGGTAAGGTTAAGAAAATCATGCCCGGGCTAAATGCTGCTTTTGTTGATGTAGGCCACGAAAAGGATGCTTTTTTGCATTATTTGGATTTAGGGCCTCAAATTAAAACTTTCCTTAAGTACACAAAATTAGGAATTCTTGATAAGGCGCACCTTACCTCCCATGAAAAACTAAGGCAAGAAAAAGACATAGAAAAATCTGGGAAAATTACGCAGGTACTTACTTCTGGACAACAGATTTTAGTACAAATTGCCAAAGAACCGATCTCAACCAAAGGCCCCAGGGTTTCAACTGAGATTTCTTTTCCCGGAAGATTTTTAGTGTTACTTCCTTTTTCTAGTAAAATTTCCATTTCGCAAAAAATTAAGGATAAAGAGGAAAGAACAAGACTTAAACGTTTGATCCTAAGTATTAAACCAAATAATTACGGTGTAATTATTCGTACGGTTGCAGAGCATAAAAAAGTAGCCGAACTTGATGCTGACCTGAGTAATCTTGTGCAAAAATGGGAAAGCATTATTAAGAAATTGCCACATCTTACAGCTCCAAAAAAGGTTTTAAGCGAACTGGACAGGACTTCTGCAATTTTACGCGACAATTTAAATGATTCGTTTAATAGTGTTTACGTTAACGATCCAATACTTTTTGAAGAGGCAAAAACACTGCTTGAAAAAATAGCTCCCGATAAAAAAGACATTGTTAAGCGTTACCGTGGACGTTCCCATATATTTGAGTATTTTGGAATTGAAAAACAACTAAGAAGTTCCTTTGGTAAAAACGTGACCATTAAAAGTGGTGTATATCTGATTATTGAGCACACCGAGGCTTTGCATGTGATTGATATTAACAGTGGCCATCGGGTAAATAAAGAAAAATCGCAGGAAGAAAATGCACTAATTGTAAACCTTGAGTCGGCTGTTGAAGTTGCGCGGCAACTACGATTAAGGGATATGGGTGGTATTATTGTGATCGATTTTATCGACATGCGTGAAGCCAAGAATCGCCGGGCACTTTTTCAAAAGTTGAAGGATGAAATGGCAAAGGACAGAGCAAAACACACCATCTTGCCTCCAACTAAGTTTGGCCTTGTACAAATTACCCGCCAAAGAGTAAGGCCTGAAATGGATGTTCCGATTTTAGAACAATGTCCTGTTTGCAAAGGAAGTGGAGAGATAAAATCGAGCTATATGTTGATTGACGACATCGAGAATAACCTGAATTATTTGATCCAGGAACAAAATGAAACCAAACTTACACTCGCCATACACCCTTACATTGCAGCCTACCTAACAAAGGGATTTCTTTCAATTCAGGTAAATTGGTTTTTAAAATACAGAAGGTGGATAAAAATACGTGCCGTAAAAACTTATCACTTGCTTGAATATCAATTCTTGAATGCAAATAATGATATTATAAAAAGTTAATAAAAAAAGCCGCTAATAATAGCGGCTTTTTTGTTTATAAAATTCCCTTTACTTATCCATTATAAAATTTGTATTTATCAGCATGAACACTTAAAACCGGTATAGGCGAATGATTTACCATTTGCGCGGCAAACGGTCCCAACCACAAATTTGATGTCCTTATTTCCTGCTCAGTCATTACAGAAATCAGATTTGCGTCAATATTTTTGGCATACTCCAGTGTTGCGTCAGTAATATTGTCCACTTCCAGAAATTCTGTTTTAAATTTTATATCATTCTCTTTAAAATAGTCTTCGGCTTGCGCAACATAATTACGGATACGGTAACGAAGGTCGTCAAGATTTGAAGTAAATAAGCCAATAATATGTACTTCCGAATCAAAATATTTAGCCAAGAGTGCTGTAAACGGAAGTTTTTGGCGTGTACTTTTTGTACTGTCAAAAGGCATAACTATTTTGGAAAGGTCTCTCCCAATATCAATACCTCCACGGATAGTAATAATAGGGTTTTTACTACTTGAAACCATTCTGTTTGCATTGCTGCCAATCCAGAACTCTTCAAAACCTGTAGAGCCATGTGTACCAATAACTGTTAAGAAAGCATCCAACTCATCAGCTACTGCACAAATCTCCTTATAAACTTTACCTTTTCGCATTTTGTAAGTCAAAGGAAATCCATGAAGTCGGACTGTAAACTTTTTTAATATATTGTCAAATTTTTGCTTAACTTCATTTGTAAGCTCCTTAGGTTCAACCGAAAAAATCTCTTTTGAATAATCAAGGTGATTCACCCATACCATTGTTATTCCAGCTTTTGCTTTCTGTGCGATACTAATCGCATGCTCAAGGGCATTAATACTACAATCAGAAAAATCGATGCCCACAATAATTGTTTTACTCATGTTCGTAGGTTTTTTGGTATGATTACAACTCAATAAAATTAATCTTATCTTTAACTACCCATGCCTGCGGATAGGATCTTTGAATGCTGTTCAAAAATTTAATAGCCTCCAAACGGGTTCTGAAATCACCTATTCTGACCCTGTAATAGGGCTCTCCAAACGTAATGTAAGCAGGTATTTTATCATATTTTTTATTAAATTTTTCAGTGATTGTTTCAGCCTTTACAAGTGCTGTATTTCCCGATTCCATGAACAATTGAATGCGGTATCCTGGTATTACAGGAAATGCAGTGTTATAAGCAATATGCAATTGTAACAAGCCATCAATACGCATATTTTCCTGATTGGTATTTTGCGCAAAAGAAACAGCAGTAAAAAAAAGAAGCAAAGTAAAAATGATTATTTTTTTCATTGTTTTCTTAGTCGTATTTTAATGTTAATGGTATTCTTTTGCCCGTAAACTAAGTACCGGAGCTTTCGAATTGTTAATTAATTGTTGGGCATATGGCCCTAAATACTTGTTAGCAGTAGTAGTTCCCTGGTCGGTCATCATCATGATTAAATCAATATTTTTTGAACTACTGTAATCTAATATTGAAGCCGCAACATTATCAGCTTCAATTTTATCAAGTACAAAGTCTACCTTTTTTTCTACTAAGTATTTTTTCGCTTCTTGTCCAAATTGATCAATACGCTTTCTAATAACCTTAATGGGCGTATTGTATACTTCGAGTAAGTGAATTACAGCTCCAAAACTTGTAGCCAAATCACAGGCAAAAGGCAACTTTTGTTTGGTTTCGAGCGAACTGTCAAGCGGGAGCAGAATCTTTTTTAATGTGTCTCCAAATTGAAAATCACTGCGGATGGTCACCACCGGACAAGGTGCTTGTGTCATAATTCGATACGCATTGCTTCCGATCCAATACTGCTCAAACCCGGAAACGCCATGGGTTCCGGCAAAAATCATTTCAGCTTTTATTTCATATGCTGCTTTGGTTACTTCTTGATAAATCCGACCCTTTTTGAATATTCCTTCTATTTTCCCGTGTGTAAGCGAAGGTTGATATTCTTCAATGATTTTGTTCATATAGGCCTTTTTCTCTCGCCTGAGTTCACCTTCTATTGTATCAGTAACGCTTTCATCAGATATTGTATTGTCCACCCAAATTAAATGAATGTTGGCTTCAAGTTTATTGGCAAAAAGTAATGCATACTGAAGTGCATGCGTAGCATTTTTCGAAAAATCGATGGCAACAAGAATAGTTTTCATAGCAGTGTCGTTTGCAAGGCGCTGATTACCTGCCAGTAACAGGTAAACATAAAACTGCCTCCTGATTTTGTAGCTAATTTAATACTTTTTCTTGAAATCGGGACGCTTTCAAGATAAATTAATATCGTTTCTAAATATGCTTACTTTTGTTTTTCTTAACAAAATCAAATGAACGAAAACCTGGATGCCAGCGGAACTGAATTGAACAAAGCCGAATTGGAGATTGAAAATGTCTTGAGACCGGGTCGTTTTAACAGTTTTGCCGGTCAACCCAAAGTTGTTGAAAACCTGGAAATATTTGTTGAAGCCGCTAAGCAGCGTGGCGATGCACTCGACCATGTTTTATTACATGGTCCTCCGGGGCTGGGAAAAACAACCTTATCGTATATTATTTCCAACGAACTGGAAGTAAATATTATTACAACTTCAGGTCCGGTGCTTGATAAACCGGGCGATCTGGCCGGCTTGTTAACAAATCTGGAAGAAAACGATGTATTGTTTATCGATGAAATCCACCGTCTGAGTGCTGTAGTAGAAGAATATCTTTACTCGGCTATGGAAGATTTTAAGATTGACATTATGATTGAAACCGGACCCAATGCACGTTCTGTTCAAATTGTTTTGAATCCTTTCACTCTGGTGGGGGCCACCACACGATCCGGTTTACTCACTGCACCTTTGCGATCCCGATTTGGTATTAATTCGCGTCTAAGCTATTACAATACGGAAACTTTGGCTGGAATTGTCGAGCGCTCGGCATCTATTTTAAGGGTTGAAATTTCTGCAGAAGCAGCCATTGAGATTGCGAGACGTAGTCGTGGAACACCACGAATCGCCAATCTGCTGTTGCGACGTGTTCGTGATTTTGCCCAAATAAAAGGCAATGGAACTATAGACATGGCCATTTCGCAGCATGCGCTGGAAGCATTAAATGTGGACAAATTCGGTTTGGATGAAATGGACAATAGGATTTTAAATACTATCATCGATAAGTTCAGGGGTGGGCCAGTCGGACTGACGACAATCGCAACAGCCGTAGCAGAAGAAGCCGGCACCATCGAAGAAGTTTACGAACCATTTCTTATACAGGAAGGCTATCTTATGCGAACACCTCGTGGCCGTGAAGCTACTGAATTAGCATACGAACATCTCGGAAAAATAAAAACCCCGGATCAGAAAAGATTGTTTTGATACCCTTATGAGTTCACCTTTCAATCAACTTTCTGAGTTCATTAAATCTGAAGCCAATCATCTGGGATTTTCAGCTTGTGGTATTTCAAAAGCCGGCCGTCTCGAAAAAGCCGAACAGAAAATGGAAAAATGGTTGGCTGACGGAAAGCATGGCGAAATGGCTTATCTGGAAAGGAATCGTGAAAAGCGCTATAATCCTGTTTTGTTGGTGGAAAAAGCAAAATCTGTGATTACGGTTTTGTACAATTATTATCCCGAAGAAAGATTGGAAACATCGGATAACTTTCAGATTTCAAAATATGCTTACGGAAAAGATTACCATTATATTATTAAGGCCAAATTAGACCAGCTGTTAGAAAAAATTGAAATGAAAACCGGGAAACGAAAAGCTAGGATTTTCGTCGATTCAGCTCCGGTACTTGACCGGACTTGGGCACAAAAAAGCGGTCTAGGTTTTATTGGAAAGAATACATTATTGATAAACAAAAAAGAAGGGTCTTTCTTTTTTATCGGTCATATTATTCTCGATCTGGAATTGGATTACGAAGAAAGCAGTCCGGCAAATTATTGCGGTTCCTGTACCGAATGTATTGATGCCTGCCCCACTGGAGCACTCGAAGCTTTTGAAGTCGATGCCCGAAAATGTATTTCGTATTTAACAATTGAATATCGTGGCAACACATTGCCTGAAGACCTGAAAGGAAAATTCAACAATTGGATTTTTGGCTGCGATATTTGCCAGGATGTTTGTCCGTGGAATCGTTTTTCAAAACCACATAACGAGCCCTTGTTTGGGCTATCCGAAGATTTAATGCAAATGCGCAAAATAGATTGGGAGTTACTTGACAAACCAAAATTCAAGCAGCTTTTTAAAAGCACGGCTATTGAAAGAACTGGATTTAAAGGCTTGAAAAGGAATATTGATTTTTTAACAGATTAACTACTTTTGATTTCGATTTTAGAAACTGATATGCGTAAAAAGACATTTTTTTGGATTTCAATAATCTTCACTATCCTCGGAGGCATTGGCCTTTTGACTTTTTTCCTGATAAGTAATCAACCAACCTATGCTGACGAAGTGATTGGTAAAGCTTCACGATCATTTAAAGTAGATCTTAAAACATTCATCAACACGTCTGAAAGCTCAATAAAAAAGTTTAAAGCAAATTCAAACCAACTCAAGCTACAAAACCTGACGAGTGATAGCCTGAATAACTACGCTGCACAACTCATTTTAAGCGATGACTACCTAAAAGGTATTGTGCTGTTTAGTGATGGGGTAAATTATGTATTTTTTCGCGACAACAAAACCTGGGTAACTACTTTCAGTAAAAATAAACCAGACAGTTTAATTGACTGGCAGCGATTAAACAACAAACTGGAAGTAGTGAGTGAATGGACAGATACCTACAATTTTTTCATGGACAAAGAAAACCTATTTTCCATTCGTCAAACATTAAAGGATGAAAATCAGGTGCTGTGGAAAGCTGCAAGAAGTCAGGTCCCAGACAAACGCGATTTACTGTTTAGTATTTTTCAATTGAATACGAAAGACAAGAATCCGGTAGTTGCTGCTTTTATGTACAAAACCAATGAATTGGGGAGCAGATTCTCAACAGTTCTACAATTCAGTAATCCCTTGGTAACAGTAATCACGACAGACAATCAAACTGTCACACCTATTAAAACCACAGATACATCCATGATTGCTGTTTATGGGGTTTTGAAAACGGAAGTGAACAAACTAATCAAAAACTGGAATACGGAACAAACGAATAAAACACGAGTTTACTCTTTTGAAAAATGGGATAAAGTTTTCTGGACAAAAATTGACAGCATTGTGCCGCAAAATGGAGTTGAGGGATTTGCCATTACTGTGGCCGAAGACGATATTTTTAAAACCGCCAACCGTGTTGACCAGATATTTTTGAATGCGACCTATTTTTTCTTTTTGTTGGCCATCATCTTTTTTGTAATTTCTCGAATAAGAATTAAAGTGCGAGGCAATAAACAGGAATTGTTACCACTAAGCGATGAACTATTAAAATCCTTAATTGCTAAAGGAGAAACAGAATATATCGAATTTAAATCATCCCTGCGTTGGGATTATCGTGAAGAAAAACCCAATAAAGTACTTGAGGATGTTATCCTGAAAAGTATTGCGGCATTTGCCAATGCCAAAGGAGGCACACTTTTTATTGGTGTAAACGACGATCTTGAAGTAATTGGACTAGAACCTGATTTTAATAGTCTCAAGAAAAAAGATGTCGATTATTTTGAATTGCATTTGCGAAAACTAATTAACAACCAGTACAGTATTCGTTTTTCAAACACTTACTTATTGATCCAGTTTGCCATATTGAGTGGAAAATCGCTTTGTGTAATCCAGGTGGCTCCATCGAACTATCCTTTGTATCTGAAAACCAAAAACAAACAGGGACAAATGATAGAAAAATTCTACGTTCGTTCAGGCAATGCTTCTCAGTCAATTGACCTGCTCAAAGAAATTAATGAGTACATTGAAGTCCGCTTTAAGAAAAAGTGATTTATAGAATAGAGATTCTACAAAAACTGCTTTGTCGAATTTTTACCATCTTTGTAAAATTACCAAAACCCTTTACCCATGAATTGGCTTTTATTCTGGATTGTCATTTATCTTGTTCTTATTGTTCTACTTTCATTGCGCCACATTAAAACTTCCGATCTGGAGCAATATCTGGTGAACAACCGAAAAACAAAAACACTTCCTTTGGTTTTAACTATACTGGCCACTTTTGTTGGCGGTGGTACATCCATTGGTTTAATGGCCATGGGTTACGAATCAGGGTTTGCAGCTGTGGGTATTGGCGTAGCCTATGTTATTGGTTTTGGTATCATGACTTTCTTTGCTGGAAATATTAGAACATATGGGGCAAAACACAAGATTTATAGTTTTCCGCATTATTTAAATCACAAATTCACCTCTCCCGACAAGCCCGAATTTGCCAAAGTGTTTTCGGCAACGGTGAGTGGCGTTAATATTTTCATCTTTTTCTTTTTATTGGCAGCGCAGTTCGTGGCCATGGCCAGCCTACTCAAGTTTTCCTTTGAATTGAATTATACAGCGGCGGCAATTATTTCTGCAATCATTGTTATTCTTTATACAGCAATTGCAGGATTGTCGGGCGTTATCATTACAGATATGATTCAGTTTGCAGCCATCGTAGTGATGATTATCTTGATTTTTATTCCCGGCATTCTTAATGACACACTAATGTTTGAGAGGATGCACGAATTGCCTGCAAGCATGTTGAACGGTACATCCCTCGGTATTGAATTTTTAATTGCCCTCCCGCTATTTCTTTCCTGGTCGGTTATTGTCCGCATGGATATTTGGCAACGTATTTTGGCTGCAAAAAGCGAGAAGGTAGCCAAAAGGGTTAGTATTTTATCAGGTCTGGGAATGCTCCCTTTTTATATTATTTTTCCACTTGTTGGCATGGCGATGCGGCTGGTGCTTGAACAGGAATTGGATAGTAGCGAATCGGCCGATATTGCCTATAAATTTATTGCCCGCCACCTGGAAGACCTTTCACTTTACGGACAAACATACGGACCGGTTATTCTCGGATTTGCTGTCGTTGGTTTGCTGTCCGCATTGATGTCATCCGGCGATAGTTTTTTGAATATTATTTCCATTTCGGCGGTTAAGGATTTTGCCGGATGGGGAAAGAAAAAAGAGGTCAGTCAAAAGCAGGCTTATCGGATGATTAGATATACAACTATTGTTTTTGGGATTATTGCCCTTTTCATGGCACTTGTTTTTCCACATATTGTTGATTTAATGGTCGTCGGTATTTCCACCATTGCCCTTTTTGCCCCCATTACTTTTTTCGCATTGATTAGAAAAGATGTCCGCCGTTTTCGAAAAACAGCCCTGGCAAGCATCCTTTCAGCCTTCATTTTAAATGTGGCCCTTTTTACCTGGGGCATTCTGAGGCCTGAACAGTTTTCTGCAAAATCATCTTTTATTCCGGCTTTCATTGTTGCGGCTCTCGTGCTAATCATTGGAGTTCTTCTTACCAAAAAACAATCTGCAATCCAAGACAATTAGTATGACTCTCACAATTTCTTCCGACGAATATTTCATGAAAGAAGCTTTGAAAGAAGCCCGCAAAGCTTTTGAACGGGATGAAGTTCCTGTGGGTGCGGTTGTAGTTTGTGACAAAACCATTGTAGCACGGGCACACAATCTGACCGAAACCCTGAATGATGTTACCGCCCATGCCGAGATGCAGGCCTTTACAGCAGCAGCCAATTATCTTGGCGGAAAGTACCTGAAGGACTGCACACTTTACGTTACCCTCGAGCCTTGTTTAATGTGTGCCGGTGCTGCTTACTGGACACAAATTGGGAAAATAATCTATGGTGCTTCCGACGAAAAAAGAGGTTTTTCTACCTTTAAAACAAAAGTACTTCATCCTTCTACCCAAATTAAAAATGCGTTATTGGCTGACGAATCTACGCAATTGCTTCAGGCTTTCTTTGAAAAAAAGCGCAAACTATAATTTATCTTTTCCTAATCTATCTCTTTTCGAGATGCTTAGAAAAAATCATTTCCTTACTAACAATTGTTAATAAAGCTTGTTGATATATTGTGTGTTTGTAGCAGTATCAAATTTTTGTATAGCAGTATTTTATTGATGTACATTTGCTTTAGCAAGTGAAGATAAAGGGCATGTTATCATGCAGCCCGGAAAGGAAAGGCGGAAGTGCAAACCGAAACCAGACCCGACCACTTGAAAAGGCAAAGTGGAAGACTGGCAACAGAGGGAAGCGAAACCCAATCAAAGGCGGAGAACCTGCAAGGGCAATCCGGGGCAAGACGGGAGAAGCCAAAGCGCAAGCGGAAGCAAATCCAACTTGAAACAGCAACCCGCAAGGGCAACTGAATGAGTGTCGCACGAAAGCAGGGCAGGAAGAAAGGACGACTTGACAGGGGAAAGTAGAGACCGCAAGGAGGAAACAGAGAACCAAAAAAGTAAGCCGGAACAAATGCCTGAGGAAAGGGAAAGCCCCACGGGGCGAAACCAAGTAAACAGCCACAATAACGCAGCTTGCCACAAGTTTCCGCACTACGGTAACGAAGCGAGTGAACCGGAAGTCAGACCGCAAGGATTGGCTTCCGGTTGTTTTTTTTTATAAGGTTTCTTGATTAATAAGTAAAAGTCCGTTTCAATTCCTTGTCAATCTGGTTGGCAATTTTTTTGAGCTCAAAGTACTGTTGCTGCAAAAGATAAATATCAGCTTCTTCGTTCCCGCTTTTTTTAAGTTCTTCTGTAATTTCTTTGAGTTGCTTGTTAATCATCCGCGATTTAAAAGACATCCAGGCTGACATAACCACAAGTTTTAACTGGTCTTCTTCGGTTTTTACAAAGATTTTATTGGTTTCCCAGTTATCACTTAATTGGTAAGCCGAGCTGAGAAGGTCGATTACTGTATTGACAATCTGTGGGTCGTTGTGATTGATGAAATGATTATTTGGAGGCAATTTACCTTCTTCCCAAATACTGATATATTCATTCAGTATTTTATTATACATCTCATTTTCAAATTGAATTTGTTCGTGCTTAAAATCATCAATTAAGTAATCGGCAACCCGAACTTCCATTTCCTTTTCTTCATACTTTTCCAATTCATCTTCTTCAATTTCCATTAAAAAAGTTTGCTCACCGTAAGACAATAGAATCCGCAGTAAATCTGCTTCATGGGTTTTCATCGTCAAGGGATCGAATTCAATTTGTTCTTTCGGTGGAAGTTGTACAACAGTGTCTTCAACAAATTCCCTTGGCCTGTCCGCCCCTTTTCTGAATCGTTTCCTAAAAATTTTATTCAGTTCATTCATGAGTGTTTGC
>Ga0164318_10002568_pt1 | contig 16918 bp, 14 predicted proteins | sample GuaBasSedimGuay9_FD_113734 | JGI IMG/M metagenome (GOLD analysis project Ga0164318, IMG submission 113734) | Subseafloor sediment microbial communities from Guaymas Basin, Gulf of California, Mexico - Guay9, Core 4571-4, 0-3 cm | ecosystem: Environmental > Aquatic > Marine > Hydrothermal vents...
CCCTATACCTCCTGCACCGACAGGTCCCAGTTATTGTTTTGCACTTGTTTCATTGCTCCGGAATAACATCGAGGTATTCTTCGGGCATCGATAATTTCCATAATTACAAAGAGGTCCAGGGGGTTGATGAGGAGAAGTCCTGGTTCGACCTATTCGGGTTGATGGTATGGTAAGCATTCTGCAGAAGATTCTGGTTTGAACGGACAATACCTGTTCATCTGTCAAATAGGATGATCGGCGGTTATAATGGTGTTTGTATATGAGGACCTTATACCGCATGGAGGATATCAGGGAAGTAGTGATCGAAGCTCGAGCTGCATTGCTTCTTGCCGCATCACATCTTGTAGGTTGACGGGAAGAACAGAACAAGGGCAGTGACAAGTTCCAGCCTCCCGAGCCACATGAAGAAGCAAAGAAGGAGCTTCCCAACGGTTGTGACATTCGAGAAGTTGAGAGCCGGTCCCACCATATTCAGACCGGGGCCCACACCGCCCATGGTGGTGGCTATCGATGAGAGGCTGGTGACGGCATCCATTCCCGTAAGGGTCATCATGAAGCTCCCCAGGGCAAATATCGCAAGATATCCGAAGATGAATACGCCCACGGACCTCACGATCCTCTCGTTGAATATCACGTCCCCCACCCTGAGGGGGATCTTGGCTTTCGGTCGTCCTATCCTTCTCAGGCTCCTGCCCACGGCCTTGTACGCGATTATCAGCCTGGCAGTCTTTATGGCACCCGATGTCGAGCCTGTCATGCCTCCTGTCAGCATTGCGACGAGCATTATGAACTGGGAGAGCAGCGGCCAGTTTCCGAAATCCTCCGTGGCGTATCCCGTTGTCGATAACATGGAGGTCACGTTGAACACGGATGCCCACATGGCCTGAGCGGGAGTATACTGGTCCTTCATGTTCCAGGCAACATTCACGGCAACGATGCACCAGAATGTGAGAAGCATGAACATGTAGACCTTGAACTCGGTATCCTTGAGAAAGGCCCTCCAGTTCCCTTTCAGTAGGTTGTAGTGGAGAACGAAGTTCACGGACCCGAATATCATGAACACGACGAATATGAGCTCTATCAGGGGAGCCGCGGGGAGGTCCTTGTAATATGCGATGCTTTCCGTATGTGTTCCGAATCCCCCCGTGGACAGAGTGGTGAAAGTGTGACATACCGCATCGTAGAGGTTCAATCCCGCGGCTGTCAGCAGGATGATCTCCAGTGCTGTCAGTATCGCGTATATCCCCCAAAGAAGCTTCGCCGTATCCTTGAGGCGGGGGACCATCCTGTCGTTCTTGTGGCCCGGGACCTCTCCCTTCATCAGGAGAAGACCCGCCTTGGGACCTCCAAGGAGAATGGAGAACACCGCAACCATGAGGACGATGACCCCCAACCCGCCGATCCACTGGGTCAGGGCCCTCCAGAATAGTATGGAATGTGACTGGGAATCTATATCGTTCAGGACGGATGCCCCGGTCGTGGTGAACCCGGACATGGATTCGAAGAAGGCATCGACGAAACCGGTGAGGGTCCCTGAGAGCATGTAGGGAAGCGCCCCGATGACCGCTATCAGCACCCATGTAACGGCCACGATCACGAGCGCCTCCACAGGTCTGAGATCCTCGGAGGTCTTGTCAGCCCTCCCGGCCCACGCCGTGAGAAAGGATCCGAGAGAAAGCCCGAGCATTCCCGGGAGTATGAACGCTTTCAGGAGTGAGATCGGATCCTCCTTGTAGAGGAGGCCCACGATGAAGGGAAAGATCAGACTGAAAGGAAAGATCATCAGTATCGTGCCGACACCCGAGACTATTCCCTTCACCTTCAGAGATTGACCTCCCAGGCCTCATCCGGTCCCTGTACGGAAGTATGGTCACACATTAATAATGTTGTTTTGAAGCACTCCCGCAAATGGATGAAACCTCCCTCATGCGGGAATATCGGACTTGACAGTGGTGATCCGCCCGATTCCGTCGGTCATTCTTTCATTCGAGCATGTAGGATCTCGCTTCATCCAGCCCCATCCGGAACCGCTCCATATCGACGGGTCCGGGATAGTTGTACATCGGACCTCCCGGCCTCTCATTGTAGTACGGCCTGTTGCAGTCCGGACATCCCCTTGTCCGGAAGGCATCTATGGATCCGGCCATCGCGACGATCCTTTCGACATCCATCTCCACGAGCTTTCCCTTTTCATCCGTACGGAAGATCTCCCCTCCGGCCCCTCCCATTATGGCATGTCTTGCAAGCTGGAGGGCCCTGTATCTTTCGAGGGGAGGCTGCTCTCCCCTGAACCGGGTCCCCTTCATGGGGGTGTAGGAGAAAAGGGAGACAAGGATTCCGAGCTCCCTTGCTCTCAACAGCGTATCTAGTACATCCCTGTCGGTCTCTCCCATGCCGACTATGATGTGTGTGGAAATCTTTCCTCTCCCGAAGATCTTCACAGCGCGCTCGAGTGCTTCCCAGGTGCCTTTCCAGGTGTAGGGATTCCCAACCTTGCTGCCCTTTATCCTCTCGAAGACCTCTTCGGATGCCCCATCCAGCGCTATCCCCATCCTCTCGGCTCCCGCCTCCTTGAGACGCTTCGCCATCCCATCCCCCGTGGGTCCTATCGAAACGGACACGGGAAGAGCGGTTTTCACTTTCAGATCCCTTATGATTTCCGGCAGAAGAGGGAGAAAGGAGGGGTCGTTCAGGCATTGAAGGCATATTCGCAGTATACCCCTGTCAGCGGCCCTCTCCATTGCGAACATCACCTCCTCGTAATCGAATGAGGGCCAGGTGACCCTGCTCAGCAGGTCCGATCTCGATGAGGAATCCCTTGCCTGGGTGCAGAACGAACAGTTGTTGATGCAGTGATCCCCCACCATGAGATAGGCGGTCGTGGGAGGGGCGTCCAGGGGTGCCTTCCCGAGACCCAGCAATATGGCCGTGCCAAGGGAGAGCCTTATACTTTCCGGGCGTTGTCGATTCAATGTCCTCCCCTAGGGCCAACCCCTTCAAAACGGTTTCCCTTGACGGTCGAAGCGGATCCCTGAACGGTTCCCGGGCGTTGTGAACTCCCGCAGGGAGGAACAATCCCTGACACCCGCCGTGATCCTGCCATGGTCCGGGGATGGGGGAAGGGGAACCCGGTCAGGTTGGTCCCGTCTCCCTTCCGGGATCTTCATGCGCCAAGAAGTTGTGGGTGTCATCGGTTGAGAACCGGAAGAAAGGAAATATATAGAGTATTTCCCGCTGAAAAACGGGGAGGTTGTCCTTCCGGAAGGTCCGATATCATGCCGCCAATGAACTGTTACGATATTCTGGGAATTGGAAAGGGTGCATCTCCCTCCGAGATAAGGAAGGCTTACAGGATGCTGGCATCGCACTATCATCCCGACAAGGTACGTGAGCTTCCCGAGAGGCTCAGAGCATTCGCCGAGGAGGAGATGAGAAGGATAAACACCGCCAAGGACACACTTCTCGATGAGAAAAGAAAGAGGGAACATGATACGGAGATCCTCAGGACCCGGAGCCGAGGTCCGAGCCCCGCACCATCACCCACACGACAGAAGAGGAGCATCCCCAACACATTTGTATGCCCACACTGCTCCGCGCGGATATCGGCCATACCCATAGACAGGCCCTATGTCCTCTCCTGCCCCTCATGCATGAAGCAGATGACGATCCCTGCCGTTACCAACGGCTCCGACACTCATGCGAATGGTAACGGGGGTTCGGATCGATTGAGGGTTTACGGCGAAGCGCTGAGAAGGGCCCTTATGGATGGTGTGATAACAATGGACGAATCCTATATCCTTGACGGATTGAGGGAGGTTCTGGCCATCTCTCCCATGGAACATCAGGATATGCTGTTCAGACTGCAGAGGCGGAACCCCTAGAGGTCGCAAAGGGCGACCCTCTCGAGGACTGCAAGCTCGGCCCTCCTCTCATCAAGGGGTGCGGCGATCCCGAGTCTGGTGCATGCCTTGACTCCCCCCCAGACGTCATCCGAACCCTCCGAGGGCTCCAGGCCCTTGATGCTCCTCCGCGTCCATGATACGATGTCTATCTTCAACGTATCGGGATCGCAGGGATCCTTCATCAGACTCTTCGAGATGATCACGAGCAGTGCCCTCCCCTCATCGTCGGGAGGAGCCGTCAGCCTTATGGCCTCCGAGACCTGCCTTGCTCCGACGAGCCACCGGAGCAGTTCGATGGAGGGGTCCCTTGCCCTGTTCTCTCCCCTGTGAATGGCCCTCATTGCATGGGATATGGCCGAAACAAGATGTGAGGGGCCGAACAGCGAGTCGGCATCCACGAGAACCCATAACCTCTCCTTGTCAACGAGATCCGAGATCTCCCGAAGACGCTCCTCCATGGTTCCAGGTATGATCCGGAAAGGTATCACTTCCACCCTGTTCGGGTCTTCCCCCTTCTCACTTTCCGAGTGCATCGCATATCCTCTTGGCTGTAGGCTCGTCGATACCCTCTATCATCGTGAGGTCCTCCGGCACGGCCTCTTTCAGCTCTTCAAGGTTCCTGTAACCGGCTTCGACAAGCTTCTGCTGTATCCCCGATTCGATCCCTTTCAGGCCGAGAGGTCCTTCATCTTCAGGCGGGGTTCCAGGGGGAGCTTCCTCTTTTTCCCCGGCCTCCCCCTCTTTGGGAGCTTCTTCCTCTTTCCCCTCTTCCGCAGCGGCTTCCTCAACCTTCTTCCCGGTTCCCTCCTCCCCTTCCGCAGCGGTCTCGGGTGCTGCCGCTTCCTCTTTCAGCTCCTCCTTTTCCGAAGCTTTCCCTTCCTCTCCTTCCTTGAAGAACATATTCCTTATTTTCCGGAAGAATCCGATCTTCTCCTTCCCGGCATCCTCTTCCTTTTCAGGAGCTTTTTCTTCCCGCTCTTCTTCCGCAGCGGCTTCCTCAACCTTCTCCCCGTTTTCCTCCTCCCCTTCCGCAGCGGTCTCGGGTGCTGCTTCCTCCCCCTCTTCTTCTGTTTCGGGAGTCTTTTCTTCCTTCTCTTCCTCCGCAGCAGCTTCTTCAACCTTTTCTTCGGTTTCCTCTTCCTTTTCCGCCGGTGTCTCGGGTGCCGTCTCCTCTTTCTTCTCTTCCTTTCCCTCTTCCATCTCCTCTTCGGCTCCCTTTTCCTCACCTTCCTCCTTCTTTCCCCGGAAGAGGTTCCTGATGCCGTCGATGAGTTTCTTGATGAAGCCCCCTTCGGGCGCTTCCTCTCCCGTCTCCTTCTCTTCGGTCTTCTCCTCCATTCCCTCGGCTTCCTCTATCTCCGTCCCGGGTCCGGAATCGTCTATTCCCAGTTCGCTTCTCACCTGGTTGACCCTCTCTATGATGGATACGGAAAGAGCGGGTCCGATGCCCTTCAGCTCCTGCAGTTTCGAGGGTTCGAGGTCTTTGAACTTCACATATCTGTCGTATCCGTTGTTCCGCAGCTCATCGATAACGGCGGCCGTCACCCGCGGGATGGAGCCGATAAGCTCGAACAGGTCGGGAACGTCCTCTCCGCGTCCCGCCCTCTCCGGAGGGAAAGCGGAGCTCACCGCTTCCTTGATCTTCAATGCACTCTTATCGCCTATGCCCTCGACTGTCGTGATCTCCTCCAGCGAGGCTTCGATGATGGCGGAAGGTGTCGAGAAACCCGCCTCTTTCAGCTTCTTGACGGCTCCCGGTCCTATTCCGGGGATGCCAAGAAGCACATCTTCCATGTCGGGAAGGTTCTCAAGGGCTTCCAGCTCCTCCCTCTTCATGGCAGCGAGTTTCGCAAGTTTCTCGGCATTCTTCTTTCCCACACCTTTGAGGGAGAGAAACATCTTCTCGTCCATGCCGATCAGAGCGTTCCAGTCGGTGATGCCCTGTTCGTAAAGGTCCTCGGACAGCTTCCTGGACAGACCGCCCGAAACAAGGAATTCAACCATCCCGGATCTGTCCACAGTTTCCTTTCGGGTCTTCACTTCTTTATCGTCTTGGGTCCTTTTTTTGGCCATATCGGGCACCCCGGTATTGCATTGTGAGTTCGTCAGTCTGCGGGAACGGTTCCCAATACAACATTCATTATAATATCATTACGTAAGAACTTTGAAATCATCGATCGGGGGCCGCATGTTCCATCAGTGTGGACCGGGCTCTATCTCTCGATGCGGGATAGGCCGCGATCTTCAACCTGATATCTATGGCCTCTCCGCTTTTCCACAGGGAAGGTTCTCCCTCCAGGCAGGAAGATTTATCCACGCGGACATGGAACACGAGATCCCCGTCCAGCCTATCCTCGACATCATTGAAGGATTCCCTCCAGAACTTCATCCCCTTCCAGCGTTCGAGAAGCTCCCTTATCTCTCTCTCCTTCCGCACTCTCACCCGGAGAATGATTATGGGATTGGAATGCACCCCCTCCGTTTCCATCCTCTCGATACCGCCCGCTTCGATCCCCCCGCAAAGGGAGACCAATGCCCGGAGGACCTTTTCCTCATCCTCGGTGGCCTGCACGAACGCGTCCATTCGGATCTCGTGGAAGAATCTCGGCATGCATGCGGAAAGAGCTAACATGAGAAAAACCATTCCCCTCCCGTGATGGAATGACCGTTCCAAGGAGCCACCCGCGTTATCTTTCGCTGACCACCAGGGACAGACTGGTCGAGGGCTGGAAGAAGGGCCTTGTCGCCACCCAGGGTCTGATCGCACACGGAAGGGGGGAGGCATTCGATTATCTTCTGGGAGAGACGACCACGGAGGAAGCGGCGGCAGCCGAGAGAGCCTCGGCGGCGCTTCTGCTCCTTGCCTCCCGTCCCGTTATCTCGGTCAACGGGAACGTGGGAGCTCTGTCGGCGGATGAGATCGGCAAGATGTCGAAGGCACTGGACTGCAGGGTCGAGGTGAACATCTTCCACAGGACCGGGGAGCGGGTAAAGGCCCTGGTATCCCACCTGGAGGAACATGGCATCCCCCGTGTGTTGGGAGAGCACCCCGACAGCCGGATACCCGGGCTGGACCATGACAGGGCCCTCTGCTGCAGTGAGGGAATATTTGCAGCGGACGTGGTCCTTGTTCCCCTGGAGGACGGGGACCGGTGCATGGCGTTGAAGAGAATGGGGAAGAAGGTGATAACCATCGACCTCAATCCCCTCTCGAGGACGTCCAGAACGGCCGATATCACCATGGTTGATAATATTACGAGGGCCCTCCCCAATCTGGTCAGGGAGCTGAAGCTGCTCGGGACGAGGTCCACGGACGATCTGTCCGGCATCGTTTCCGCCTTCGATAACGATGCGAATCTCGAGAGAAGTCTTGCAAGGATGAGGGGGGGGCTCTAATGTCCCCCGTTTCCGGAAAATAATATCTACAACCATTATGTTATATCGTTGACCGGGACAGCTCCGGAGGGATGATAATGGACAGGTTCAGATGCATTGCATGCGGTTATATCTATGACCCCGAGAAAGGCGATGATGATGGTGGAATAGCTGCGGGAACATCGTTCGAGGACCTTCCCGATGACTGGGTGTGCCCCGTCTGCGGCGTCGGAAAGGACATGTTCGAGAAGGTAGAGTGAGTTCACGGGAGGTCTTCGAATGGGCCGTATAGGGGCCCACGTGAGCACGGCAGGGGGTGTGGCAAACAGCATCGAAAGGGCCGCCGCCCTTGGCTGCGAATCCTTCCAGATATTCTCGAGGAACCAGAGGCAGTGGTCCCCTCCCCCGCTGGATGATAATGATGTAACTCTATTCAGGGAGAGGCTCGCATCCTCTTCCATGGGACCCGTGCTTGTTCATGGCTCCTACCTTATCAACCCCGCATCCGCCGCTCCCCTGGTAAGGGAGAGATCGGTAACGGCCCTTGCTGACGAGCTGTCCAGATGTTCGCAGCTCGGTCTCGAAGATCTTGTGATACACCCCGGCTCCCACGGGGGATCGGGTGTGGCTGCCGGGATAGAAAGGGCCGTGTCGACAGTGGACGGTTCGCTGGACATTCTTGAGGATGAACATCCTGGCAGTGGGAGCGAACCGATGATACTACTCGAGACCACGGCAGGTCAGGGGAACGGCATCGGGGGTGTGCTCGAACATTTGGTGGATATCATCGAGGGGTCCTCCCACCCCGAAAGCCTGGGGATATGTCTGGACACATGCCATATGCATGCTGCAGGATACGACCTCACCGGGAAGGATTCCTACGACGAAGTGATGGACAGGGTTCTGTCCCTCTTCGGGGAGAGGAAGGTGAGGGGGATACATCTCAATGATTCAAGGAAGGGGCTCGGCTCCGGGATTGACAGACATGCGAACATCGGGGAAGGGACCATGGGTCTCGAACCGTTCAGGCTCCTTGTCAACGACCCGAGGTTCGAGGCAACACCCATGGTCCTCGAAACACCGGGCGGAGAGGGCATGTACAGACGGGACCTGAAGCTGCTCCGGGCATTACGCGAACCTCATGGTGAGGGGAAGTAGAGCCGTTTAAATTCCCCCTCTTGATTGGATTCACTGTTCGGCTCATGGAATGGAAACGTTTGGTACGAAAATTCGGTGAAATACACCGAATCTTCACTCTTTCATATAAGAAATTCAAACTAGCCAGTCGTTCGATTCTTTAAATACACCTAAATTCCTCTTACACACAATACCTCGGGGGATGGGGGGTAAAGGTCGGATACGAATGTATCATCATTCGTGTCCGATTGTTCACTTATCAGATTTCCAGTTCGAACTCTTCCTCCTCTTCCGGATCCCTGTTCTTCCCCTTCCTCTCGCTCTCATCCCTTTCAAACCTTTCATACAGGGGCCTTGTCGAGCGGGAGGGCATCTCCTCCACCTCCTCCTCCATACCTTTGTCCACCGCACTGGTCCCGTAGGAGGTCAGCACGCTTCCGTGCCTCTTTCTGCCCTCGATCCTTGTCGAGGGTCTGACATAGAGATCCTCATCTCTCTCCCTGACCAGGCGCTCCTCCAGGGGCTTTTTCTTCCTCTCCACCCTGATGACCTCGACATCGTGCTCCCTGACCATCACATCCCCTTCCCTGCTCCTCCTGTCCCTCCAGTCACTCAAACGGGAATACATATCGGCCGCATATCCCGAGGAAGGGGTGCCATCCATGGCCATTATGCGTTTCAGCCTCTCCTCCACCCCGTTTCTCAGCAGCTCTTCCTGGTATCCTGCGTCGAATATCTCACGGAGGGCCTGTATCGTGTAGCATTTCAGGTCCGGATCCAGAGTATCCAGCTGCATGGAAAGCTCGCGAATGCCGCCTTCAATGAAGATAATGGGAGTCATTCTCCTTCTTGAAGCTTCGGCCAGACAGTATGTGATCATGGAACGCTGATCCTCGTCTGCCTCCTTGAGGGTCCTCACCAGCAGGGTCGTGGTCCTCTCCGTCATCAGCTCTTCGGAGAAATTGTTGGTGACGAATGTGACCATCAGGGAGAGGGCAAGCTCCTTCGAGCGGGCCCCGCCCGAAGAGAGGACCTCCTCCAGTTTTTCGCCGATCCCCTCTTCCATCATCACCTGGAGATAACCGTGTCCTTCGAATTCGATCAGACTCTCCAGGATATAGGGGTACAGGTTGGATGGTGCCCCATCCATGGCCCTTACCAGTCCCCTGACATCCGCCCCCCTCCTCATCTTCCTTATGGATTGAAGGGTGATCCCTTCGCCGCCGAGAAATTTCCTAAAAAGGCCCAACTGCATCTCTCCGAGCAAGAATTTCTTCCCTGCGGTTCGAAATGGCTTTCAAGATATGAATACGTATTCCATTGGACGGACGGATCCCGCGTCCCCTGCCCGAAAGGTGTTCGTACATCCATGAGGGTTCATGCGGCCTTCAAACCTCGTCCCATTCCGGGATGGGGAGATCGTCCAGGTCATTTGAGCGGAGAGCCGAGATCACCCTCTGGGCCAGCTTGAGGTCCGTCAGGAGGGGAACGTTGCTGTCCACTGCGGCCCTCCTTATCAGGTAATCATTGGAGAGCTCATCCTCCTGATTGTTCTTCGGGATGTTTATGACGAGCCCTATCCTGCCTTCAAGTATATGGTCCAGGCAGTTTGGCTTCCCCTTCTCGTTGGGCCATCTGAGGGTTTCCGTCTCGATGCCGTTCATCCTCATGAACCGGGCCGTACCCGAGGTCGCATGGAGTTCGTATCCCATCTCCCTCAGCGCTCTCACAACCGGAAGCCATTCCGGCTTCCTGGAAAGGGGTCCCGTGGATATTAGAGCGGTCCTCTTCTTCATCCTGAATCCCACCGATCTCAATGCGGAAAGAAGGGTGCTCTCCATGTCCGTTCCAATGCATCCAACCTCCCCGGTGGATGCCATGGCAACACCCATGGTGGGGTCAGCACCCTTCAATCTGGAGAAGGAGAACTGTGCCGCCTTCACACCGACCCTGTCGAGATCTATCGAGGAACCCTCCACGGGGGAGACGTCCCCGGCCACCATGGCCCTGACCGCAAGCTCGATGAAGTTCTTTCTGAGGACCTTCGATGCGAAGGGAAACGTTCTGGACGCCCTGAGATTGCATTCGATGACCTTCAACCTGTTCTCCTTGGCCAGGTACTGGATGTTGAAGGGGCCCGTGATATTGAGCTCCCTTGCTATGGCCCTCGATGCCTGTTTCAACCGTCTTATGGTCTCCACATACAGTCTCTGGGGAGGAATCACGACCGTGGCGTCTCCCGAATGCACCCCCGCGTTCTCCACATGCTCTCCGATGGAATAGACCAGGATTTCCCCGTCCTTTGCCACGGCGTCGAACTCTATCTCCTTGGCATCCTCGATGAACTTCGATACGACCACCGGGTTTGCCGGGTCGACCTCGGTGGCCCTGGTAAGGTAGGATTCAAGGGTATTCCTGTCAAAGACGACGGCCATGGCCGCACCCGAAAGGACATAGGAGGGTCTGATCATGACGGGATATCCCGCCTTTTCCGCAAACCGCGCGGCCTCCTCGAGACTCCTTGCCTCGATCCAATCGGGTTGATCTATGCCCAGTCTGTCAAGGAGGGATGAGAACTTGTTCCTGTCCTCGGCCCTGTCGATATCCTCGGCACTGGTTCCGAGTATCCTCACACCCATTCTGTGAAGCCTCGGGGCCAGATTGTTCGAGATCTGGCCTCCCATGGATACGACCACCCCTTCGGGGTATTCGAATTCGTATATGTCCATCACCCTCTCGAACGTGAGCTCCTCGAAGTAGAGCCTGTCGCAGATGTCGTAATCGGTGGATACCGTCTCGGGATTGCAGTTCACCATTATCGTTCGGTATCCCTCCTTCTGGAGGGTCTGCACACCTGTAACGCAGCACCAGTCGAACTCCACGGAGGAGCCGATCCTGTAGGATCCGCTTCCGAGCATCATCACGGCTCCCGCCCTGGGTTCGATATCGTTCTCCCCGGCGTTGTAGGTGAGGTAGAGGTAATTGGTCTCCGCGGGGTATTCCGCTGCAAGGGTGTCTATCTGCTTCACGAATGGCAGGATCCCGAGTTCCTTTCTCACCTTTCTTATCTCGTCCATATCGATGCCGGATGCCTTGGCTATCTGGAAGTCGCTGAACCCCAGTTTCTTGGCTCTCCTCAGGATATCCTCATCCATGTTCGATGAGAGTGAGGGAAGCTCGGACTCCATCCGGACAATGTTCCTGAGCCCGTAAATGAACCATCTATCGATGCCTGTCAGTTCATGGACCCTGTCAACCGTGAATCCTCTCCTGAGCGCCTCGCCCGCCGCGAAGATCCTTCTCGGGGTGGGGTGGGACAGTTCATACTCTATATCGTCGAATTCGAGGCGGTTCAGAACGAGTCCGTGCATGCCCGTCCCTATCATCCTGAGGGCCTTCTGCAGCGCCTCCTCGAACCCCCTTCCTATGGCCATGACCTCTCCGACACTCTTCATCTGCGAGCCTATCTCCTTCTCGATGCCCCTGAACCTTTCGAGGTCCCATCTCGGGACCTTGACGACGACATAGTCCAGGCTGGGCTCGAAGAAGGCGACCGTGGTCCCCGTTACCTTGTTGGGGATCTCTTCCAGCGTTCTTCCGAGTGCGAGCCTTGCGGCGATGTAGGCCAGCGGATAACCGGTGGCCTTGCTTGCAAGGGCGGAGGATCTGGAAAGTCTCGCATTCACCTCGATCACCCTGTAATCCATGGAATCGGGTGAGAGTGCGTACTGGATGTTGCATTCTCCCACGATCCCGAGGTGATCCACCGTTCTGAGGGCCACCTCCCTGAGAAGGTGGTATTCCCTGTTTGACAGCGTCTGGCTGGGAGCTATCACGATGCTCTCTCCCGTATGAATTCCCATGGGGTCCAGGTTCTCCATGTTGCAGACCGTGATGCAGTTGCCTTTTGCATCCCGGACAACCTCGTATTCCACCTCCTTCCACCCCTTGAGATATTCCTCCACAAGGACCTGGGGGGCGATCGTGAATGCTTTCTTCACCAGAAGCTCGAGTTCCCTCTTGTTGTGGCAGATCCCGCTTCCCAGACCCCCCAGTGCAAAGGCGACCCGGACCATCACCGGGTAGCCGATCTCCGAAGCAGCCTCAACGGCGGAAGCCGTATCCGAGCAGGCCCTGGACCTTGCGGTCCTTACTCCAATCTCATTCAGCCTGTTGACGAACCTTTCCCTGTCCTCGGTGTCCTTGATGGAATCGACAGGTGTTCCCAGCACCTCCACGCCGTAACGCTTCAGGACACCGGAATCATGTAGTTCCACACCCACGTTCAGCGCGGTCTGCCCCCCGAATCCGAGCAGAAGGCCGTCGGGTCTCTCCTTCTCGAGGATCCTTTCCACCGTGCTGGCATCCACAGGCTGCAGATAGAGCCTGTCGGCCATCTCCTTGGTGGTCTGAACGGTGGCTATGTTCGGGTTTACCAGTATGGTCTCCACACCCTCCTCCTTCAGGGCCTTCAGTGCCTGTGATCCCGAATAGTCGAACTCCCCGGCCTGCCCTATCTTCAATCCACCGCTTCCGAGCACCATCACCTTATCGATCATTGGACACCACCTCCAGGAATGTATCGAAGAAGCCGGAGGCGTCCGTCGGTCCGGGGCTCGCCTCCGGATGGAACTGGACCGCCATGAAGGGGAGCGTCTCGTGTCTGATGCCCTCCACTGTGGAGTCGTTCAGGTTGCGGTACCATTCCCTCCACCCATCGGGCAGGGAGGATGTCTCAACGGCGTAACCGTGATTCTGACTGGTGATGACACACCTGCCGGTGACAAGGTCCTTGCAGGGTTGATTCTGTGACCTGTGCCCGAAGGGGAGCTTGTATGTGCTTCCCCCGGCGGCAAGGGCCATGATCTGGTTTCCCAGGCAAATGCCCGCCATCGGCGGCGGATCATCCATCTCCATGAGCCTTTTCACGTTGGCGATGGTCTTCCTGCACATCATCGGGTCCCCCGGGCCGTTCGAGATGAGGACCCCGTCATATTCCAGATCCGTGAAAGGATGATCGTACGGGACGTTAATCACCGAGCATCCTCTCTCCAGGAGGCTTCTCTCTATGCTCCGTTTCGCTCCGCAGTCGATGAGAGCGATCCTCGCCCCCTCACCCTTGGTCACTCGGACCTTATCGGGTGAAACCTCGGAAACGAGATCCTTCAGGGACGGGTCCTCGACGTTGAAGGGACCGATGTCATCGTCCTCTCTCACGATCCTTCCGAGCATCGTCCCCTTCTGCCTGAGATGTTTTGTAAGGGCCCTTGTGTCCACTCCCTCTATCCCCGTGATACCCTCGTTCCCGAGGAATTCATCGAGCGAGGATACTGCCTCCCAGTGGGAGCATTGTTCGGACAGCGATGATACCACGGCTCCCTTTACCTGGACATTACCGGATTCGAACAGTTCCCGATCGCACACGCCGTAGTTGCCTATCAGCGGATAGGTGAAGGTCAGGATCTGGCCCCGGTAGGAGGGGTCTGTCAGGGATTCCACGTATCCCACCATTCCCGTGTTGAACACAACCTCCCCATCCGTTGATTCCCTGCTTCCGAACAGTTTTCCCCGGAATATGGAGCCGTCCTGCAGCTCGAGATAGCCCGGTGTATCACCATTTGACGTTGTCAATATCATACCTCCATGAAAGGAATACGAAGGGATTCCCGTGGACGGATGTCTTTCCTTCCGACCGCGAAGGCGAAGGCTCGACACGTCCATACGATCCAAAAAACAGATTCCCCACCCCGGTTCTCTCGTTGAATAAGGATGGAGTCTTCATCTGGGAGCTTTCGAGAAGCTCCATCACTTATTAAGCTTCCTGTGGGGTTTCTGACAGTTGTAAAAGCTTCGTTCGATCCTTCGATTCAACCCTCGAAGTCATCCGGTACCTTCTGCATGTGGATTCCCTGTTTGAATACCCCGAACCCGGTTCCGATATAGAGGTGCAACGCGGCCCGATGGTCCCACTCGCAGGTGTGAAGCCATACCCTTTTCGGATCCCCCCTCCACGCTTCCTCGAGCGTCCTGTGGAGAAGGTATCTGCCGAGACCCCTGCCCTGGAATTCCCCCTTCAGTCCGAGAAATGCTATCTCCACGTTCCCGGGATCCCTCCGGTCCAGCTCCGAGTATCCCGCGAGATCTCCGTCAACCTTCAGGAAGAACACCTCGGTTCCCGGGTCGTTCAGGATCCTCCCCGGTTCCTCCCTGTCCATGAGCACCCTGTCGAACCATCCGTATGGTTCTCCCACTGCCCTGTAGATGTCCAGATATTCTCCCGTGGTGATATTTTCCCTTCTTTCGAATTCAGCACCTTCCGCATGAGGTTCCTTTGTTAGTTTAGGTTTCCGGAGCATCTCGAGATATGTGGTGGGGACGGGTACCCCCTTCATGAGGTGTCAGCAGGGTAAATATATTTAAAAAGTTGGAGTTGAAAGCGGATCCATATTGATGCAAAACCCTCCGAACATTGATACGGCCTTATGAATGGCTCCCCGTTCATGTATAAGCTGACAAATACGGGTTCATGATTGATTCTCATCTTCACCCATCTCCCCCCAATGTTATTCTTTACCCTCTCTCCGGATGGGCGTAAGCGGTGGGAGAACATGGAAAGTGCCTCGGCCTGGAGGAGATACATCATCCACATGGACATGGATGCATTCTATGCCTCGGTGGAGCAGAGGGACAATCCACAGCTGCGCGGCCTCCCCGTCATAGTGGGGGGGGACCCCTTCGGCAGGGGCGTGGTGACGTCGGCTTCCTACGAGGCGAGAAGGTTCGGGGTGCATTCCGCCATGCCCTCATCCCATGCAAGGAAGCTCTGCCCGGGAGCGATCTTCCTCCATCCCAGGTTCGAGGCCTACCGGGAAGCTTCCGGGAACATAATGGCAGTATTCCACGAGTTCTCCGATCTTGTCGAACCCATGTCCCTTGATGAAGCATATATCGATGTCGGAGCGAGGGTCGCCGGAGGTGAGCAGCCCGGGGACATTGCCGCGAGGATCATCTCCAGGATCAGGGATGTGACCGGTCTGAACGCATCGGCCGGTGTATCCTTCAACAAGTTCATTGCCAAGGTGGCCTCGGGTATCAACAAACCCTGCGGCATCAAGGTTGTGACTCCCGATGAAGCTCCGGATTTCCTTGACGGCCTCCCCGTAAGGAAGTTCTACGGGATCGGGGAGGCTACAGAGAGAAGGATGATCGACAGGGGGATACTGACCGGCAGGGACCTCAGGAAATTCTCCAGGGAGGAGCTCGTGTCCATGTTCGGAAAGGCCGGAGCCCACTATCACGACATCATCAATCTCAGGTATGACAGCCCCGTTTGCACTCATCATGAGAGAAGATCGATAGGAAAGGAGAGGACACTTCATGAGGACACTGATGACAGAGATATGATGGTGGAGAAGCTGTCATCGATAGCCTCGATGCTGGAGGAGTCGATGGCGAAGAGGAAGCTTCTCGGAAGGACCCTCACGCTGAGATTGAAGTACTCCGACAGAACAAGGATATCCAGATCGGTGACCCTCCCGTATCCCACAAGATGCTCCTCGACGATGACGGAGATCGCCTCGGAGCTTCTCGACAGGACCGATGCAGGCAGGAGGCACGTGAGGCTCCTGGGGATTTCGATATCGAACCTTGAAGGTGAGAAGGAGGGAGGCCGACGTATGATCCAGACAACAATCGAACGGTTCCTTATTTCCTTTCCCACCCCCTCCCCTTCTCCCGGTCCGTGAAGGGAAGGGAACGATGATAGTGGAAAACTCGTGAGGACCGAAACCCATGCTGACAGACCATCACCGTGAAAGAGTGAGGATTCAGTGTGTTTAACCGGATCTTCATGATGGGGGCCACGGGAATCGAAGGTGAACCACACCATCAGGAGAAGAGATACAGGTAGCGGAGGAAGGATCCCGGATAAGGATCGATGACAGAATCGGATCGGAAGGAGCGCCCTCGTTCCGATTGTATGTACGCCCCTTCAGAACAGGAACAGTCCGGCAACACCGATTAGTGCTATCACGGTACCGATCACGGCCCTCGGTGTGATCCTCTCCCCGAAGACCTTCCAGGATATCGGGATTATCATCAACGGGGAGAGCGACATCAGTGTGGATGCGATCCCGATATCAACGCTGTTCAGGGCCACGAACGAGGCCCAGATACCCAGCACTGGTCCTATGATCGTCGCAAGGCCGATGAATATTAGGAACCTCCTATCGGAGAGGGCCTTTACGGTTCCCGTCTTCCGTCGAATGATCATGGATGCAATCCATATGGCAGCCGTGCCCCACAATATCCTTATCAATGTGGCAGTCATGGGCGGGCTGGAGCTCCTCATGAACATCATGGCGTCCTTTGCGAGCAGGAGCTGAACGGCCTGTCCCAGCATGCCTCCCACCGCAAGCGCGAGTCCCCCGAAGGTTATCCTGAACGGCGACCTGTCCTCCCTCCTCTCCGCGACGACAATAACGATTCCGGTCAGGGTCAGCACA
>Ga0164318_10002569_pt1 | contig 16917 bp, 15 predicted proteins | sample GuaBasSedimGuay9_FD_113734 | JGI IMG/M metagenome (GOLD analysis project Ga0164318, IMG submission 113734) | Subseafloor sediment microbial communities from Guaymas Basin, Gulf of California, Mexico - Guay9, Core 4571-4, 0-3 cm | ecosystem: Environmental > Aquatic > Marine > Hydrothermal vents...
ACGAACTGCACGCGTATACACACATATAGAGCGTGGTTCATCTATAAAAAATAATCTATGCCTTATCTAATAATGCAATATTGTATTATCAGAGATTTTTTATAGGAGTACTTTCATCATTACTGACATTATTATACACTGAAAAGTTACACCAAAAAGTTTGATATAGTTATATCTAGATAATGTATATTTTGGAAATCTTTATTATTTATCTGGCGTTAGTAAAAAAGAGACCTATAGCTATGTGATGGTGTGATGCTTGCAGAAGTTTGATCTGTTTTTCAAACGTGTATTCACAAGCCATCCGGATAGCATCCTCGCCCTTATAAATCAGATAATCCTAGTGGACTGCGGCAACAAAATCACGCATGACTTGCCAACCGAGATAGTACGTGGTGCCCTCAGAGTAGATAAAATATTCAAGACCGATAGCAACAAAATTTTGGTTATCGACTTCGAGGAGCCGTTCACTATCGATTCGTACTTTGAGGTTTTGACCCACGCCTCGGCACACATACACTCGAATAAACCATATGATGATATTATAAGGACGGAGGATATACAACTGAACTACGTTCCACTCGTATTCTCGATAAGCGTCAATCGGCAGCACTTCAAAATCCTCGAAAAGAACAACGTCATAAAACACATAAATGATGGCGTATATTATGCACACGCCACGCCATTCTTCCCCATATACATCATTGTGTTTAAGAAGTTGAACTTAGCCAAACTCATGCTGAGAGCCATAAGTGCATGCAAGACGCAACAAGATTGTGATAAACTAGAGATACTCATAAGAGATCCTGATACTTGGGAGCAAGCATTGCTTCAGAAGAATACAGAACTATACAGGGTGCTAAGTGCACTTGTGGACCATTACGGACAGCTGGTGGTTCTAATTGACGGTGGTAAGGACTTTCTGTTAGGTGTATGGCGTTTTTCAAGGTCGGAGATGCATGAGCTAGCAAAAGATATATTAAATGCGATGCTACTATTATTCTTTGAAGAGGTAAAGAAAATGAGCGTCAGCCAGGTATTAACCAAGCAAGAGAAGAAGGAGCTCATCGAGGCAATGGGCATAAGGGATGCAATTGAGGCGATAGGTATCGAGAGCGTGATTGAGACCGTTGGCATCGAGAAAGTGATTGAAACCGTTGGCATCGAGAGGGTAATTAAGGCAGTTGGTGCCAAAAAAGTGATTGAGGCAATAGGTGTTGAGAATGCGATAAAAGAAATAGCAAATATGCTGAACCTGAGCGACAAGGACAGAAAAGAGTTAGAAAAGCTTCTGAAGAAGACAAAAAAAGATAATTAATACTTTAAGGGATACTTTTTATTATTCTTTTGCAAATAGGATTCGCTTTTCTTTATTCTGATTTTTTAGATTAATCGATCGGTGATAAAAATGACAACATCTATTATTGAAAAAACAAAAATATCCAAAAATTATCAAGTAATGATTCCGACAAAAATCAGAAAGTATTTCGACATAAAGCCTGGAGACGAGATAATATGGACTATAATAGATGGAAAACTTAAAGTTAAGATAATCTCAAAAAGGAAAAATTCCCTTTTGAATCTAATAGGAAAACTTGATATGGGCAAAACAGATGCAAGTAAAGATGTTGATGATATAGTGAATAGATGACAATGAAGCAATTGTTTTGTTCAATAGATTATTTAGTTCTGATTTTAGGGCTATTATTGCGTGAATAGAATTATTAGTTTAGTACTGTTATTACATATCCAGAATTTCCGAGTTTATATATTTTCGATAAGCTTAATGTTATTGGTGAATATGATGATTACTGTAGGTATTATTGAAATAATGAAGTTTGCAGTACAAATATTGTTTGGAGTGATTCTCTTCCGTAAATGGATAAGTGCTGAGAATAGATTTTACACAGATATTCCTTTCTTGTTCAGTATAACTTTGATCTCAGTTGGACTTGGCGAATTTGTTGATGTACTCATGGATTTTGGTATATTGGCAAAAACGTTACTTGAATATCAGATCAGACTTTTAATTCTAGCACCTGGTGTGACTGCTATTGTCTTCTTAGTGGCTATGATTTGGTTGCGTGATTCAGAAAAACTGATTATTGCGTTAACATCTATATATGGGACCTCATACGTTCTTATAGTGGCTTTATCGCAGTCCATTGAAGCAATGATGATGCTTATATCTATTCTTCTCGCCATTATGATGGTTGCTGGAAGTGTAACGTTCCTTATAATCTGGTTATTAAAGCGATTACCAAATGTGAATAGTTTTCTTGTGTTTTTAGGTGGAATTATTGTAATGCTTGGACAACTTGCAGAAGGAGTTTTTCTCCCTCAAGCACTACTATGGATTAGCGAACTGATAGATTTAGTTGGATGGTCTCTTATGTTCTTATCAATCTACATTCCTCCCAGTTATGCAAAAACGCAACATTAATTTTATTTCTTAATCATTTATTGTTTTTGAATGTATAATTTTGTAAGATATTGCTTACCCAGGTTTATTTTTTATTTTACGTCATATCAAAATCTTTAATACAGTTACTTAGTTCTATTTCTATAAATACTTGTAACGGCTACATATATGACATGTTTTCATTCATACTTGGTGTGATAAGGTGATTAAAGTGACAGATGTAGCTATTGAAACGTTCAATTTAACAAAAGTTTATGGGAAGAAAATTCATGCGCTTAATGAATTAAACTTAAAAGTGGCCCGTGGAGAAACATTTTCTCTTCTAGGGCCTAATGGTGCTGGAAAAACTACAACTGTTCGTCTTCTTAATGCTATAATTAGGCCTACATCTGGTACTGCTACTGTTGCTGGTTATGATATTTTGCGTGAGCCTGAAAAAGTAAAATATGTTACTGGGCTTTTGCCTGAAGCAGCAGGGGTTTATGAAAAACTAACTGCTCGTGAGTTCTTAACATTTATTGGTAGATTATATGATGTTCCAAAAGATGCGTTAAAGGCTCGAGTTGATGACTTGCTTGGACTTTTTGATTTATCTGATCGGGGAGATGATTTGTTAGAGAGTTATAGTCGTGGTATGAAACAGAAAGTACTCATAGCCTCGGCACTTGTTCATGATCCTGAAGTCATTTTTCTAGATGAACCAATTGCTACATTAGATCCGGCAAGTGCTAGAATGGTAAAAGATATGATAAAGATGTTGTCTGAAAAAGCAGATAAAACAATTTTCATTTGTACTCACATCCTGCCATTTGCTGAAGAACTGTCTGATAGAGTTGGGATAATAGACCATGGGAGACTGTTGGCTGTCGGAACTGTAAAAGAGATTATAGAGAAAACTGAAACTGACACGCTCGAAGATGCATTTATAAAACTAACTGGACGGCAAATAAAGAAAGGTGCTGAACTAATTGAATGGCTAGAACCAGTAAATGAGCAACAATAGAAAAAGACAAATTTTGCGTGGTGGTCAAAATGGCAAAATGGATGGTTATAGCTGAAAATGAAATACGGCTGATGACAAGTAGATTTCATAAATACAGGAAAATACTACTAGGAATTATCATAGCAGCGATAGTTGCTTATGTTGCATTTATTTACTATGTAATAGTGCCTTTCTTCTCAGATCCTCTTATTTTAAATGCATTGAGATTGAACCCTGAAATAGTTATATTTGTACTGAATTTTGTTTTTTTATACGCTTTTGTAGTTTCTATATTGGTTCCAATATCTGGTACTTTGCGTGAGGCCAATGTTACACCTCTTGAAGTAATTCTCTCGGCACCTGTTGAGCCACAGGATCTTTTCATCGGCACCTTTATTCCTCGCGCAGTTTTCTATGCTATCGGAGCTTTTATAATAATGCTTCCTATTGATGTCCTCTTGATATTGACTTATGGAATGAATCTTCTGGGGTTCGTAATCTTTAATCTAGTAGCAATTGTGCTAATTGTAAGTGGTGTTTGGCTTAGTACTCTAGGAATTGGTCTAGTAATGTCCAGACTTGCTAGAACAAGTCGTGGGCAAGACATTGCGAAGGCACTAAATGTGATACTGGCAGCTATTATTTTCATAGTAATCTTCACTAGTGGTTTAATGTCTCCTAATGAAAATTTTTCATTTAATACACTAAGCTGGGCAGCTTACCTACCTAGCGGGTTTGCTGTAAATATAATTCTGGCTGTAGTTCTTGGAATTCGTACTGATATACCTTTTGAGGCAAGCCTTTTCGGATATTTGTTGTTTATCTTCGGCGCATTTTACCTTGGCTATAAACTGTCTGGAAGATTCTTTAATCTAGAACCAATTGAAGCAACAAAGGTAACTATAATGAGAGAATCACTGGTTTATGATACAGTAAGGAAAATAATTCCAGGAAAACTAGGTGAGGTAACAACTCTTCATCTAAAGGATTTTGCTAGGCGGGTGGAATCGGTATCAAAATTCTTATACGGTCTTGTTATTGCAATAATTATATTATATGCATTCTCATCGACATTTACTCAAGGTGAAGTTTCTAGTGAAATATTTCAATTAATACTTGGGTTCTTTATACCTTATGTGTCAATGCTCATAGTTATGTTGCTAGGTACTGATATAATGATACGCGGTAAAGATACTTTATGGATCTTTAGGCATATTCCAAAAGGTGTGCGGCTTTTTGTATTAGGAAAATATCTTCAAGTATTTCTCTTAGAACTGCCAGTTTCCATGGTGGCTCCTCTGATCATATATGTAATTACGCCATCTTTGAACATTACACAATTAGTAACATACATTGTTTATAGCGTTCTTCTAACAATGACATATACTGCTAGCGTAATAGGAATATTTTGTATAAATCCAGCGTTTAGTGAAAAAAGTTTAAAGTTTGGAGTCAATGTACTAATCTTCGTGGCAATTTCATTCATATTTCCAATGATTGCATCATTCTTTGTATTACCCACCTTCCTATATAGTCCTGACATAGAGATGCTTATAACTATTTATGCCATATCGATCTTTGTAGTATCTGGACTAATAGGATTAATACTGCTTGTGTTCGGAATCCACAGATTAGAAACAATAGAGTAAGCAAAAATCGAGAGACCATTATTTCTATTTCTCAATTTTTGTGAATAAAAAATATAGAAATTCTGGATACGGTATACGTCAACGTGCTGAATTTAATGCCCTTGTATTCATACTTTTATTCTTCGTGGATTTGTGTATAGGAGCACTTCATCACGGTCAAGTTCAACTCTGTATTTAAGTTTCTCCTTATCCAATCGTTTAAGTCTGTCATTTATTGCATCTTTAACATCGTCTAGGAATTTTAATGAGGCTGCAAAACAAACTAGTATGTCAAACAGGATATCATTTTTTGCTGCCAACTCATCTTTAAGTTCTATATGAACCTTGCCACCTATATCTAGTACTTTTGAGTCAAGTTTTCCTACTTCTTTTGTATCATTCTCACGTATGACCTTAAAATCATTGCCTAATGACGCTCGTGCCCCGACAACTGAATAAACCTCCAGAGTTCTATCCTTATTAATAATTCTAAATGCATATGCCTCCTTTTGCATGAGACCTGGCCTGAAAACACGTTCTACGACCGTAACATAATCATATCTTGGAAGAATTATCGCAAATACTGGTGAGGGTTTATCAGCGTATAATGATTTTTTTAGCTCCTCACCAATTAGTTCCTCCATAGAACCCTTCCAAGTCCCGCCTTTACTAAATACTTTTACGACAAGTCTTTTTTCTTCGTTCCATAAATTTTCTCGATACGCCACAAAGCCTACCTCTTTTTCATCTTCGGAAACAGACCCATAAATGTCTGTATCCCTTGTAAATTGTCTACTTTTAGCCATCCATTGCTCTTTTTGTTTTAGTCCTATTTCAGCACCATGCATTCCTGTTGCCCAAAAATTCACTTCACCAGTTTTCTCCTTATGGCCCATATACTATCACCTTATTTTAATACATACGTAATCTTCTCTAAAAATGAATAAAATGCGATGTTTATTAACTTTTTGAGAATAATATGTTATTATACAGTTCTGTCCCAGCGCCCTTATGTGTTTCCATTCGATTTACTTTTGGATAATCTTAAATTTAGGTTTTTCAATCCATTCAGACTTGCATCTTGGGCATCTTCCAGGATCTATATTTTCTGATTTACTGAATACATATCCGCATTTTCTACAAACTGCTGGATACATGACCAGTTGCATATCTCTGTATTGCCGTTTTACTGTCTTCGCAATGTGTTTTATGTCACGTGCAATTGCTTTTTCTTTCTCTTCAAGTGTTAGAGCAATGTCGCGAAGAGAAAGGGGCTCACCTGTTTTCAATAAAAGTTCTATTATACGTTCGCGGCGTGTAGGCATCTGATGTCCCCTCACATAGTTATTTTTAAGCAATGATTATTTTTAGCCTCACACTTGTAATTTTGTTCATAATAAAAATTGTATGGTTTAACTTTTGGGCTCGCAGAATAGCCTATCAATATTACAAAAAACCACAAATGTTATAAATATTCTTGAGTGTGGTTTTTTTAATGAGTCATACATTAATAACCAGACGGTTGGTGGTTAAAATCTCTCTATTAGGTATTTTAAGTGGAAGTGGGACTGTTTCAAGCTTCCTGCAAAAATTACTAGAACTAACAGAAAAAAAGAAAGCAATTGAGCCGGGAAAAGTAAAAGTCCTTATAATTCAAGAGATGTTGCCGATTATAAATCAGCTTTACAGTTATTTTGCATCACTTAAAATAATTGAACATTATCAAAAAGAGAACACAGAGGTCCCAGATACAATAAAACTAGCTTTTCGTTCACAACTCGAGTCAATGGCCCTTTCAATAGAACACTGGAAGACAACAGGTCTTGATCTATTGATACTTGGCGCAAACTCAGAGACCTATACTAAATTTCATACGCTTCTTCTATTCCTAAAAGGCAACCTCATGGATAAAAGCTGGCCCCCGTATAACGATCCTTCTGGTGGGAAGCAGTTAAGAAAGTACGTACAAGATTTGTTATATGATTTATTGAATCTAGATTTAGACAAAATGGCAGAATATTTCCTCGAATTTATCAAGAATCCATCCTTAAGGATATCTATAGATAATATAAAGACAATCGCGGAAGGATCATAATTTTTTATACATACCTTTTTTTGATTGCTTAAAGCGGTGACTACTAATGATACTTAAACCGCTTAAACGTGAATTTTTTGAGCGCAATACCGTCGAAGTTGCACGTGACTTGCTAGGACATTTTCTAGTTCGAAAAATTGATGAAAATACAATTCTGGTTGGAAAAATTGTTGAGACTGAGGCATATTGTGGAAAAAATGACCCTGCAAGTCATGCATCTCGTGGCGTAACTCCTAGAACGAAAATAATGTTTGGAAAACCTGGTATTGCCTACATATATTTTATCTACGGCATGTACTATTGCCTTAATGTTGTTACTGAACCCGAAGGTACTGCTGGAGCAGTTCTTTTCAGGGCAATTGAACCAATCAAAGGTATCGAATATATGATGAAACTGCGGAATGCTAAGCGAATTAAGGACCTGACAAATGGGCCATCAAAATTAACACTAGCTCTTGATATCACAAAGGATTTGAACGGCACTGATATGACTGTTATAGGACCATTATATCTCGCTGAAAACAAAAACAAAGGGAATTTTGAAATAGTTGCAACAAAGAGAATTGGTATAAAAGTGGGATTAGATAAAGATTGGCGATTTTACATAAAGGGAAATCCCTTTGTTTCAAAAAAATAATCTGAATATTATGCTCTTCCTAGAAAGAAAGGTTAAAGTTAAAAGAACAAATTAATCTAGATTGCTTGGTGGTGTTATATTATGAGCAATGAAATAAATCTCAAGCCGGGAATCGAATTAGTGAAAAAATTTGTTGTTACTGAGGAACATACTGCATCATTCTTAGGTAGTGGCTCCGTGTCTGTGCTTTCCACCCCCTCTATGATTATGATGATGGAAAACACAGCTAGGCTTGCAGTAGAAGACAAACTCCCAGAGGGGTACACTACTGTTGGTATTCATGTAGATGTTTACCATCTAAAAGCAGCCCCATTAGGCGCAGAGGTTGAAGTTCGTGCAAAACTAGTAGCAGTTGAAGGTAAAAAGCTAAAGTTTGATGTTGTAGCATATTGGAATGAAAAGAAGATTGGTGAAGGCTTGCATGAACGCTATGTGGTATATAAAAAAAGATTTCTTGAAAAGGCTAAACAACATTAATGGGTAAACTGAGAGAGTACACCCACTAAATATACACTTTTTGTGCGTTTTTCTGCTACAAACTGATGCAATATGTTCTAATTTTATCGCTATTCAATGAATTCAAATCCCTTATTTGTTATTTTGTATTTGTATACTTTATCAGAAAATTGTCTTCTAGCAACTTTAATAACAGCAAATGTTTTTGTAATTTTTTCGGCTAATTCCGAATATCTCATTAGAATTAGATTGTCGAAATTATATGAAATGCCTGCTTCTGTGAACTTTAGCTGTCCTGTAACCTCTGGTATCTCTCGTGTAACAATTCCTGTGAGTTTATTTAGATGAACCACTCCGTTAAGCATGTGTGTAAATTCATTTATTTCTGCCATTGAATATTTTATTTCTAGATTTCTAAGACCGTCTAAAACAAATCTTTTTATGTTCGTATTACAAAGAAAGTCTACTATTGTTGCAGTTAACTTGTTTAAATCTAGATTATATGGATCAACTTCGTGTATTCTAAGCCCTTCAGATTCCAACTTTTTAATATCAATATTAAAACCCTCTAAAAGTGTAGCAAGTTTCGATTTTGTGCCTTCCAAGAATATTAGTAGTCCTTCTTCTTTATTTTTAACACCGTTAATCAAAAATTGGAGTGATAATAATGTTTTTCCCGTCCCCGTATTGCCTGCTAGTAATGTTAATGTTCCTCTTTCTAAGCCCCCTCCCAACGCAGAGTCGATTTCCTTAACACCAAATTTTGCTACTTCAGATGAAACTTCTATCTTTGGAACAGTTACATGTTCATAGACTGCATAGTTTGGATAAATAAAAATTCCTTTACCTTCAACAATGCTAACAGTATGCGTGCCTAGCATGAATCTTTGCCCTCTTACTTTCTCTATCTTTAACTGAATTTGAGTATCTTTTTTTGCAAGCTTTAAGACGCCATCAACTAAATATTCTAACATAGTTGCATATGACTTTTCTTCTGCAATAAATAATGCAGTACATCCTAAGCTTTTAAAAAAATTTACTAAGTCTATAATTGCTCTTCTTGTCTTATATTCAGAATCATAGAAACTAGTTAAAGTTGATATAGAGTCGACGACAATTCTACTGATTTTTTCTTTCTTTGCAATCTCCTTTATGACACTCTTAAGATGTTCTAAATTAAGATATATCTCTCCAAAGAGAATATCTTCCTCAGCCATTTCGCGGCGGATAGACCAAATATTTGACGTTTCTTTAGGTGTTGCATCTAAAAATTCAACACCTTCGAGTTCTATGTTTAGATTTCTGAGATTATTTCTAATGTTTAATGGAGGCTCTTCAACTGTTATATATATGCTCTTTTCATTATTTTTAACTCCTTCCATACAGAAAACTGCACCAAGAATTGTCTTTCCACTTCCTGGTGGACCAACAAGCAAGTATTGATGGCCTTTTACAAATCCACCCATTAGAATCTTATCTAATCCTTCAATTCCAGTATTAATAAATTCCATACTCCCACGACAATAAAACAAATTATTTCGAAATTAATATATTTTTTGAATTTATTTAAATATAAAAATTGTTTAAACAAATTTATGTTCATCACTTTTTTAAATTTTTATTCTATACAAACCGCTTTACAAAAGTTTATATAACAATGTTATAATAATATCAAAACTGGTGAACGTTATGCTTGGTCAATTTATAATTGCTTTTAGAGAGGCTTTTGAAGCTGCGCTTATCATTTCAGTTATCTTGACATATCTAATCAAAACTGGTAGAAAAGAGCTAACAAGCTATGTTTGGATAGGTGTTTTTGTTGCTGCAATTACAAGTCTATCTTTGGGTGTGTTGCTTTGGAGCTTTTATGGAGCGCTATCAGAAATAAACAGAGTTTTATTTGAAGCATTATCAGCATATGTTGCGGTTATAATCTTAACTTTTATGATTTATTGGATGACATTAAAAGGAAAAACAATCAAACGGGATATTAAGCATCGTATTGAATCAGCAATCACTAAAGGTACAATTATTGGCCTAGTGATAACATCTTTTATAATTGTTTTCCGCGAAGGAATTGAGCTTGTTTTATTTATGACACCATTCTTAATAAGTGATACCTTCGGAACAGTCGTTGGTACTGTTTTAGGGATTTCTGTTTCTTTTGTGTTTTCATATATTGTCTTTATAGCTGGAGTGAAGCTTAACATAGAGAAAATTTTCTTTTTCACAAGTATATTGCTAGTACTTATCGCTGGAGGGCTACTCGGATACGGAACACATGAGTTCGTAGAGTATTTAGAGATAGTTGGAATTAACTTGGGATGGTTGGCTGAAAGCGCATATAATCTAAACATTCCTAATGACAACATCTTTCATCATAAAGGCATTATTGGATCGATATTTGCAGTCATGATTGGGTATACAGTAAATGCAGAATGGATAAGAGTTTTTCTTCATGTTGCATATTTACTAATAATGTTTCCACTACTTTTCTTTGCAAAGAATAAAAAGAAAAAGCCTTAGTAACTTAATACAATACAGTAATTTGAATGGTATACCTCCTTAATTTTTTTGATTGTTTTTTGTGAAGTCTTTTATTACAAAATCTAATCCAAGTTGGAATAGCCTCTGGGCAGATGGAATACCTGTTACTGGGTCCCATTGCTCATATTCGAAGTACTCCTTTCTCCTAATATTGATATGCTCTTCCAGCACTAAATCTTTATGAGGACCGCGTTTCATTGGAGGCTTTCCCAAAATACGATCTGGAAGCTTAAAGTCATTTGGTTTGAGTCCTTCTCTGAGGTTAAATACCCACCTTAGTGTTCCTATACGATTTCCAATATGAATGAATTTGTCTGGTGGAACATCCCATCCAGTGACTGCCTCTATAAATTGCATTGGTGTTGGTACATCTGGAATTCCTGCCGCCCAGCTCCAAAAGTTACAAATTCCGAGCGAGTGGAATGCATGTTCATAATTTGTTACTAGCCACTGTAGCTTTGCTTTACCATGCGGATTCATTTTATCACCAACATCAAATGATCCAACACCTGGCAGGAATAATGGCGAACCATATGTTTCAGCGTATCCAATTGATCCTTGGGTGTGTCTTGCAGGTGTAGCGTTAGATGTATATGTAACCCCATGACCAGGTCCAATTCTTGGATCGTGCATGGGTAAATCCTGTCCACCTACATGCATTGCATATTTTTCAGAACCTTTACCAATTTTATCGGCAGCGAATTTAGAGCCATCAGCCAAAATAGCACCAAATCCTTCTCGCTTGGACATTAGTAATACCATCTCTTCTTTAGCATCATTGTTATCCCAAGTAAGCTCCAGGCCACCGAGATCTTCTTTTGTTATAATTCCAACTTCATAAAGTTCTAATGCAAACGCTAGTGTAGAGCCAGCAGAAATTGTGTCTAAGCCATATTCATTGCATATTTCATTTATTCTAACAATAGATGCTAAATCATCATTTAAACAGTTAGAACCAAAAGCAGCAAGTGTTTCATACTCCGGCTTATGTGATACGATAGCACCTGTTTTATGTGAAACTTCAACGATTCCACCGCAACCAACAGGACATCCAGCACACGCATATTTTCTTTTCTGTATTTGTCTTACTGCTTCATCGCTTATTTTTTCTGCATTTGGAAAATCGTCTGGAGTTCCACCCCAATTTTTTACGGGTGCATCGCCTATGTTAACATTAAAAGCAGTTCCACCACTAGTACCGTATGTTGAAAGCATTTTCCATGAATCATGTTCCTTTCCTTTCTTTATGAATTCACGTGTGAGTTCAACAAGCTTGTCATAATCTTTAACGTTTATTTCTTTACTTCCTCGAATTACAATAGCCTTTAGGTTTTTTGAACCCATAACTGCACCAAGTCCAGAACGAGCAGCAATTCTCCCACCATCGGTAACAATACCTGCAATTAAGGAGCGTTTTTCACCTGCAGGACCTATACTGGCAATTTTTACTTTTTTATCTCCTATTTCATCTGCAATAGTTGCTTCAGTGGTTTTTACAGTTTCTCCCCATGTTTGAGATGCATCTCTGAACTCGATATTATCATCAGATATCCAAACATATACAGGGTTCTCTGAACGACCGTATATTAAAATGCCATCAAAACCAGCATGCTTTATCTCAGGTCCGAGATAACCTCCGCCTCGTGAGTCCCCAAATCCACCTGTTATTGGCGATTTCCCAATTACATGAAATGAACCGCTAAACGGTGCTGGTAAACCAGTGAGAATACCAGTCATAAAACCCAGTACATTTTCAGGGCCAAGCGGGTCTGCACCTTTCGGAATTTCATTGTAAAGAAGCCACGCACCAAGTCCGTATCCACCATACCACCATTCATATAAGTGATAAGGAATTTCAGTGATTTCGTATTTGTGTTTAGTCAAGTTAATTTTTAAAATTCGACCATTAACGCCATATGGCATAATCAAAATCTCCATTATGTTTTTCTGAATAGTTGTTATCGTTTTATTTTTGTTTTTTGCTTTATCTACCTTATATCTATATTTTTAACTGTGGTCACTTGTCTGATTTAAACAAAGGTTTTATTATTAATGTTAAGTTTATATTATTTAGTAAATTAAGGTGATTAAATGCTAAAAGAAGCAATAGCTCCATATACCAAGAAAAATAGTATTATTGAATGTAGATTATGCCCTAGATATTGTAAATTAAGGCCAGGACAAATTGGTGCTTGCCGAGTTAGAAAAAATATCGATGGAAAACTTTACTCTCTGAATTATGGCATGGTAACTGCCATGGCAGTGGATCCTATTGAGAAAAAACCATTGTATCACTTTTGGCCAGGAGCACCTATATTTTCGATATCAACGTTTGGTTGCAATTTTTACTGTCAATTTTGTCAAAATTGGCAGATATCACAAGCAGGTCTTGGGGAGGTACCTTCCAGGGAGTATACTCCAGAGCAAATAGTTGCTCTTGCAAAAAGATATAACACTAACCTAATTGCATATACGTACAATGAGCCCACAATTTGGTTTGAATTTGTATTAGATACAGCAAAACTTGCAAAGAAAGAGGGAATGCTGAATGTTCTGGTTACCAATGGATACATTACTATTGAAGCTTTAGAGATGCTTGCACCCTATATAGACGCGGCAAACGTAGATATTAAGTCTCTCAATAATGATTTCTATAGGAAACTTATTTTTGTGCCGAGTGTCCAGCCTGTTTTGGATGCTACAAAATATATGAAAGAGCATGGAATTCATGTGGAAACTACAAACCTAAAGATTACTGGATACAACGATGATATCGAAGAGACTCGAAAGTTAGCAAGATGGATTGTTGAGAATTTAGGGGATGATACTCCTTTGCATATAACAAGGTTCCATCCAGATTATAAGATGCTAGACGTACCGTCAACTCCCTTAAAAGTACTTACTAAGTCAAGAGAAGTTGCCATGGAAGAAGGTCTAAAATATGTTTTCACAGGGAATGTTTTAGGCGATCCAGGAGAGCATACATATTGTCCGTCTTGCGGAAAACCTGTTATAAAACGCTTTGGATTTGACATCACTGAGTGGAATCTCACAGATGACAATCGTTGTAAATTCTGTGGTGCAAAAGTAGATGTTATCGGAAAATACACTAAATCAAAATCGCATTGGTTTCTCTAAAAAGAAAAAAATAGAAAACTAAAAGTTTAAACAAAACGAATGTGAAAAGGATCAATATTTTGGACCAAGCTTAACTCCTTTCTTTTCAAGTTCTTCAATTATTGCTGCTTGTGCAGCTGCTAATCTCGCTACTGGTATTCTGTATGGTGAACAGCTGACATAGTCGAGGCCTATCTTGTGGAAGAACTTTATCGATTCCGGATCACCGCCATGTTCACCACAAACGCCGACTGAAAGCTTTGGATTTGCTTGTCTGCCAAGTTTGAAGCCCATTTCAACTAATTTGCCAACACCGTCAATGTCTATTGTCTTGAATGGGTCATGTGGCAAAATGCCTTTATTCACATATCTCGGTAAGAATGTTCCTTGAGCATCATCACGGCTGAGTCCCATTGTAGTCTGTGTAAGATCATTGGTTCCAAAGCTGAAGAAGTCGGTTACTTGAGCTATTTTATCTGCTGTCAATGCTGCACGAGGCATTTCAATCATTGTACCATATTCAATATCAAGTTTCATATTATATTTCTCTTGAATTTCTTTTGCTACTTTGTCAACAATTTCATTCTTAATAAACTCAAGTTCTTTCTTTTCAATACTGCCAGGTATCATAAGTTTGGGTCTTGGATCATAACCTTCCTTCTTGAGCTCTGCTGTTGCTATGTAGATTGCTCTTGTTTGGGTTTCATAGATTGATGGGAACATTATACCTAAACGGCACACTCGCAGTCCCAGCATAGGATTAGCTTCTTGCATTCTTCTAACCTTTGCAAGTAATTCTTTCTTTTCCGCGATTATCTTTGGATCAGCATTGGATTTCTCAAGTTCACAGATTTCTACAAGTAATTCCTCCACGTTTGGTAAGAATTCATGTAATGGTGGATCAAGCAAACGAATGAGTACTGGTTTTCCATTCATTACCTTAAGAAGCTTCTTGAAGTCATCAATTTGTGCCGGAAGCAATTTTTCTAATGCTTTCTTTCGTTCTTCTTCTGTCTCTGCCAATACCATTTCTCTAACGATTTCGACTTTCTCTGGGCCTAAGAACATATGTTCTGTTCTTGCAAGTCCAATGCCTTCAGCACCAAACTCAAGTGCTTTCTTAGCATCGTTTTCATTATCTGCATTAGCCCTAACGCCGAGTCTTCTGTATTTATCTGCCCAACTCAGTAGAACATTTAGTTCGCTACTAAATTTTGGTTCAATCAAAGGTACTTCTCCAAGCATTACTTCACCAGTAGTTCCGTCAAGTGTAATTATGTCACCCTTCCTGATTATCTGCCCTCGTGCTTCAAATTGCTCTTTTTCCATGTCAATTTTTATTTCTTCACAACCAACAACTGCTGGTTTTCCGAAACCTCGTGCAACTACTGCTGCATGGCTTGTCATACCACCTCGTGAGGTTAAAATACCTTGAGCAGCTATCATACCGTGAACATCATCTGGTGTTGTTTCAGGTCGTACTAAGATCACTTTTTCATTACTTTCTTGAACAAGTTTTTCTGCCTCATCAGGGTCAAAGACAACTTTTCCAACAGCAGCACCGGGAGATGCTGGTAATCCTTTTGCTATGACTGTTTTCTTAGCTTTTGGATCTACTTGTTTGTGTAGTAAACGTTCAATTTGTGCGGGTTCAACTTTTAGTAAAGCTTCTTTTTCCGTTATGAGTCCCTCTTTTACTAAGTCTACTGCAATTTTTACTGCTGCCGCCGCAGTTCTCTTTCCAGTCCTTGTCTGTAATATATAGAGCTTGCCACGTTCTATTGTGAATTCGATATCTTGCATGTCCTTGAAATGCTTTTCAAGTTTCTCTGCAATCTCCATAAGCTGATCATAAATCTTTGGCATTTTTTCCTTTAGCTCATCAAGATGTAATGGTGTTCTTATACCAGCAACGACATCTTCACCTTGAGCGTTAAGAAGAATTTCACCATATGGTTTCTTTTCTCCAGTTGATGGGTCTCTTGTGAACATAACACCAGTACCAGAATCCCATCCCATGTTACCAAAAACCATTGTTTGCACGTTTGCTGCAGTTCCCCAGTCATGTGGAATTCCTTGATGTTCTCTATAAGCAATAGCACGCTTATTATTCCATGATCTAAAAACTGCTTCAATTGCCATAAATAGCTGCTCCCACGGATCTTGTGGGAAGTCACGGCCGATTTCTTTTTTAATTAGTTCTTTGTACTTCTGGACAAGCCTCTTAAGCGCATCAACACTGAGTTCTGCATCGTATTTTACTCCTTCTTTCTTTTTCTCTTCTTCTAAAAGCTTTTCAAACTTGTGACGGTCAATTCCAAGGACAATATCGCTGAACATCATGAGAAATCTTCTGTAACTATCATATGCAAAACGAGGATTGTTTGTCTGTTTAGCAAGTCCCTCTACTGAGACATCATTGAGACCAAGGTTCAATACAGTATCCATCATGCCTGGCATTGAAACAGGTGCACCAGAGCGAACAGAAACAAGTAATGGATTGTTATTATCACCAAATTTTTTCCCCATTTTCTTTTCTAATTTTTTCATATGTTCAATAACTTGCTCTTTTAATCCTTCTGGGAATTTATTTCCATGTTTAAAATACCAAACACAAGCTTCTGTAGTAACTGTAAAACCAGGGGGAACAGGGATACCAAGGCGGGTCATCTCTGCAAGGCCGCTTCCCTTACCGCCTAGGAGCAAACGCATTTCTTTGCTTCCTTCTTCAAAGGCATAAACCCATTTTTTTGCCATCTTATCGCACAACCTTTGTACATTATCTTGCTAAACCATAACAAACCGTATTTAAAATTTTTTGGTTTTTAACGAATTTTGTGATACAAATTTTGTACCATGAGATAAGCGAAATTTGAAGTATAATTCTGCCATAAAACGTGTCTTTATAAAGGCACTTGACTAAAAGTTAGTGGTGAAAAGAATCGAACGACAAATCTTGAGATTAGTATTGACACGGCTCTCGTGGATGCACATGCCGTAACATGACTATCAAACGTATCACGTAAGAGTGAA
>Ga0164318_10002570_pt1 | contig 16917 bp, 8 predicted proteins | sample GuaBasSedimGuay9_FD_113734 | JGI IMG/M metagenome (GOLD analysis project Ga0164318, IMG submission 113734) | Subseafloor sediment microbial communities from Guaymas Basin, Gulf of California, Mexico - Guay9, Core 4571-4, 0-3 cm | ecosystem: Environmental > Aquatic > Marine > Hydrothermal vents >...
AATAAAAACAAAAAAACGAGTAGCTTTTACTCTCGTTTTTTTTATTTTGAAACATATCTTTAAACATAAATTACATCATCTTTTTCCGAATAAATGCTGGATAATTTAATTATATGGATTTGAAAGCAAATAGCTCTTATATTTTAAAATAAACTCATCATCAATTTCTTTTAAATTGATATTTCCAGCCCATTCAAAAAAATGCCTGAAATGATGTTCATAATTAAACACCGTTTTTTTAGAGTAATCTTTTTCCAATTCGCACCATTAAAAAAAGACTAAACCTGCTTCTGATAATTTCATAAACTAAAAAATGCCTCATGGTTAGAGGCTTATAAGAATAAACTAAATGCTTTTTGCAGAACCGCAACTCGACCTTTCATTGTTTGTTGCAATTTTGTTTGAGGACTGACGTAGCTATTGTTTATCAGTTCCTGCACCTGCTCGATTGTTAAATATTGTTAAATGATGTTCGTCTCCACAGTGCTCACACTGTCCAACGTAGATTTTACCGCCATAGCAATACCTGCCCACGGCTTTGTGGTTTGATTTATTCATCGCATTTGTTAGCTGGATAAGAAAATTATATTACCTACCCATGCTAGAATTAATCCAGCTCAAGCAAGGGACTGCAATTCCTTTTTTGAGCTAGAAAAGACGTGCTGTTAGCCGTCTTTTTGTTTTAATTAAAAACTTATCAGGGGAGATGTTAACGTAATCCCGCGATAAGTCAAATTGTCGCCTGTGGGTATCAGGCAACATAAAAATGTAGCATAAGTCACTACATTTTGCACCACTTTTTAAACAAAAAAGTGATCATGCATTATACATGACCACCCTAAAGAGAATATAAAATTATTATAAAGTTTTTATGAAATTTTAAGTAAGCATATTTTCAATCATTTCAGCAATTCTCTCTCCCCAATCCTCAATATTATCATGTCCCTTCCAACATACCTTCTTCACTCCTTTTTCCACGGCTTTATTATTCCACTCCGGCACTGTTGAAATGGATATAATTTTGTTGGCATTAAATTTTTCAAAATCCAAAACATGAAATGATCCTCCCATGCGACAATCTCTGTCTAAAAGAATAATATCAAAATTAGGCTTCTCAATTTTATTTAAATAATCCTCAACCTGAGTATATTCCGAAAATACCGTCACTGCCAATTGTGGATATGGAAGATTTTCTTCCAAAACATAAAGATTCTTCATCAACACCGACAAAGTTTCTAAATCATCTTCTAAAATTAAAATTCTTATGGTTTTGTCTTTCATTTTAAATTATTTTAACTAATATCTTTAACTTCTTTTTCTACCAAAACTTCTCTTGGGTTAGCTCCGTTTGCAGGTCCTATAACTCCCAACTCTTCCAATGTATCCAATATGCTAGCTGCTCGAGCATATCCAATTCTTAGCTTTCTTTGCAAAAATGATGCTGATGCTTTGTTAGCTTCAATTACTATTTCTTTTGCTTCCTCAATCAATTCATCCATATCATCTTCATCAGGAAATAAAGAGGCAACCGCATCCACATTATGCTTAACGCCAACTTTATCTTTTATATATTTAATCGCCTTTGCAATATCCTCATCGCTAATAAACGGCAATTGAAGCCTAACTGGCTTTGGCATTTCTGCATCCACAAATAAACAATCTCCTCTTCCTAACAGTTTTTCTGCTCCGCTCGTATCTAGGATTATTCTTGAATCATCGCTTGATGCGGTTGAAAATGCCAATTTGGCTGCAAAATTTACTCTGAACATTACCGGATATATTTCATCGCAAGGTCTTGAAGTCCCCACAATCAAATGAATGCCTACTGCTCTACCCATTTGCAATATTTTAATCATATCCTCCCTAAGCCTGTTTCTTTCATCCATTACAGAAAAATCAGCCATCTCATCAACAATAAATATAATGAACGGCATCTTTTCTCCTCCTTTTTCATTATATGCATTAATATTTTGCGCTTCATTTTCTGCCAAAATTTCAAATCTTCTATCCATTTCATTTAAGCACCACTTGAGCGCATTTCTTGCTTTCTTGTAATCCATAATAACAGGGGTCAGCAAGTGCGGAAGTCCATTATACATTGGCAACTCAACTCTTTTGGGGTCGGCTAATATAAATCTGACTGAATTAGGCGAATGTTGCGTCATTAAGCTAACTATCAATGAATGCATAAACATTGACTTGCCTGAATTTGTCGCTCCGCCTATCAGTAAGTGAGGTAATTTAAACAAATCAATAATCTTTTGTTCATATTTTATGTCCCTCCCAAAAGGCACCAACAAACTCCCTTCCTCTTTTTTAAACTCTTCTGTTTCCAGCTCTTCTTTTAACCCTACAATAGCCTTGCCTTCATTTGGAATCTCTATGCCGATTAAGTTGGTGCCGGGGATTGGAGCTTCTATTCTTATGGGATGAGACGCTAGAGCCAAAGAAATATCATTTTTCAAATCTAAAATATCTTGAATTTTTACGCCAACAGCAGGACGGAAAGAAACAAGAGTCGCAGAAGGTCCGATAAATGGATCGTTTATTTCTTCTACTTTTATATTTAGGTTCTTAAATATTTCTTCTATTCTGTTTCTCAAATTTCTAATATTACTAGCCTTGGGCTTAGTCCCCCAGCTTTTAAAAATCTTGGTAGAGATCCTTACTTCCGGCAATTCCAAATCCCACCAGCTCTCTGTTGTGTATTGCCACAAACATTTTGCCGGCTCTTGAGATATATTCACATCCTCAATCTCACTTTTTAATTCGCTCACAGACTGCTTAGTTTTTCTTAATTCAATAAACACTGCAACTAGTGCTATTAAAATAAGTACTGAAAAAATTTGTAGGAACATATATTAAAGCTAATAATAAGTTATCTATTTAAAAAATAAGTGTCAACAAAATTCAATAGTTTTATTTTTGATTATGTAATTATTTATAATTTAGTTTTATTAAAAATATCCATAAATTCAACGTTGCCCTTTTTCAGCCTTTCTTCTTGCTCCTTAATATTTTGAATTGTATGAAAATTTTCATAAATAATTTTTATATTAAAATTTAATATTTCACCATTTAAATATTTATTTAGATCATTTATAATTTTATCTCTTATTATTATTTCAGCTTTTTTATTTCTCAACTGTCGAACCATGGAATAATATTCAGTTATATAACCATCTGAAAGTTTTCTTTGATTCCAACCAAATTTTTTTGTTAGTCTTGCTATCTCTATATATTTCGAATTAGTATAATCATTTAAATTAAAGCTTGTATTTTCATTGTTTTTCATAGACTCCATATAAAATTCAGGGAATATATTTTTTCCCAAATACCAAAGTCTTTTTATGATTTTCTTAATTTTTCTTTTTCCTCCAAGCTCTTTGGGGAAATCAATCTTTAAAACTTTACTACAGGGAATTTTATAAATCCCAACTTTAACATTTGATTTACTCGCTATCCACCAAGGTACAATTTGATAATAATTTCCAAAAATCTTAAACAAACAACAGGATGATAAATACCTTAAACCAAATTCCTCTATTTCACCTTGTTCATTTTTTTTATAAATTAATTCATATAAAATTTCACCCTTTTGAAATAATGTTTGTGTTGTACTCCTAACAAAATCGCACAAAGCATCTCCAAGAAAACCACGATTGCCAGAAATGCCACGAGCAATAATCCTCTCTTTTGTAGTATCTTTAGGCTCTATGTATATTGGATATTTCTCACTTTCACCTTTATATATCATAAAAGGCATTATTCCTACATACATATCCTCTATAAACATATGAGAATCTCCTCTATATGAATATTTCCACCCTCTCCCGCAACCTGTTATCCTAACTGAGATTTGATTATCATCTTGTCTTGTATAATAAGGATATTCCCATCTGCGTAAAAATAATGGGTCTTTAAAATAATTTTTTATAATTTCTTTTATTTTTTTCTTATTAATCATAATTTTCAATTTCTTCATTACTATTTTCCTCTCTTTGTATATATTCCTTAAAATTATGTCTGTCGGGCAAATCCACATCCTTCGCCTCGGGCTTATTTGATAGATAAACTGCCATAAACAAATCTCTTCCACCTGATAACATCAAACCTCTCAATCTTGCTATAGCTCTTATTATCGCACTTTTATGTTTAATTGGCTCGTCTCTATGAAATGAGCTTCGACTGTCTGGAAAAATTGAAAAGCCCCTCTTTCTTAATTCATTCTCAAAGTCAATTTTCCATTGAGACCTAAGACTTGCTTGAGGCATTATTTTAAAAACACTGTCTCTGTAATTAAATATTGCGGAAAAATATTTAATTACATCTAAAATATTTACAGTTTTTAGATACGCCTCCCACAAAGTCTCTGTAATATTCCAAATTTCCAAATTATCAAATAACTCAGAATATAATTTTGAATAACCACTTAATTCAAATAAATTTTCAAGGGGTTCAGTTGCAAAAATAATTTTACTTTCTTCTTGATTCCAGTCTTTTACTTCTTCTCTTGTCATTTGATGAGCTGATATAGAAGAAACAAAAACTAAGGGCATTATTTTTTTAAATCTTTTTGAATTATTTTCTTTGCAGGCAAAATAACAAGCCTCTAATCCAATTTGTAAAGCTTGCCCAAAATAATCCGGCAAATCCTTTCCTGTTTTTAACTTTTCCAATGTAGGTAATAGTAAAATTATTTTATCTTTAATTTCATCACTAATTTTTTTTGCTTCTTTTATTTCATTTTCAATGTCTATTATGGGCCAAGGTAAATCTTTTAGCTCCTGTTTTTTATTGCAATCTTCAACGGTTTTCTTAAAATAATACATTAAATCTTTATACTTATTTACATACTCCAGCCAGCGTTGATTTAATTGAACTGCCAAAGGAATATTTTTATCTTTTAAAAATTTATTATATTTTTTTTCAAAATAATTCTTATTTAAAGTTTTTAAATACTTAAAATATTCTTGTAAAGAAAATAAATATTTTTGAACACAAAGTGTTGTAATATACCAATCTTTGGAGTATATTTTGCCTTCTATTTTAATCTCATTTTTTAATTCCTTTGAAATTGATTCTAATCTATCAATTATTGCTAAGGGCATATCTGACAAATATATATCTTTTGATTTATTAATCCAATCAATCTTACTTAGAGATTTCACTAAATGGCTACAATTATTATTCTTCAAATATTTTGTTAGCCCGAGCACAGCTGAAATACCAACCATTCCCTGCATATCAATATATGCAATCTGCTCCTTAAAAACACTTTCCTTTTCACTTGTAATATTTTTTAAAGCAAGAAGTTTGTTTATTTTTTCTATTGTTTTTAAAAAAAGTTTTAAGCTTACAACATCAAAATGTTTGGCATAAATTTCGGGTGAATATACCAAATTTTCATAAGCCTTGAAGAAAAAAGAATTATCATCTTTGTCGGCAAGATATTTGAAAATATTATAAATAATATCTAAACAATTTTCTTCAAACCAAGTATAATTTTTTATACTTTTTGGTTGTAGATTAGTTCCTGTATGCATAGCAAGGGACATCTCTGTCGAACTAGCTATTGACCAATTTGTATATTGAACCTTTGTTTTAAACCAAAGACTTGCCGTTGGTATTTTTCCTTTTTCTGTAGAATAGTAATGTAATAATCCAAGTAAATATTTTACTGCATAAATTAACTCTTCATCAGGCATTTTCATTTCTTCATTGCCAAATCGTATTATATTACCCATTAATTTCAATCTATAGTCGACCACATTTTTATGATGATTCTGAAAAAAATCCTTATCCCACTGATAACGATTAGGAATTACTTTTTTAATTGAATCAGTTATATCTTTGGTTATAAAGGAAAAAGATTTTGATGGCTCTAAAAAATGAAAGACATTGGAACCTACACTCCAAAATCTTATGATAATATATGAAGCCAATAAGGAAAGAAAAGCAATCCCGACGGGGTGAATTGTATGATTGAAAGATTTTAATACAATATAAAAAATACTAACTATACCAGTTATTGCAACGGTTTTAATGTATTGTTTCCCCTCTGGTGCGGAAAAAAAGTATTCTCGAATATCCTGAGATGCTCTTATTAAAAAATTACTTGCTATTCCTGAAATGGCTGTAAAATATAAACCTAAAAATACTCCGGATATACTTGCCACTGCAGATAAAAAAGTGTCAACTGCCTGACTGTCGTAGTTTTGACCTAATGGTAAAATGTAATTATACAACTCAAATAAAAAAATAATTATAATCGAATATACTGTCACCCCAATAAATTGCCACAACGTTTTTTTTAGTAAATTGAAAGAATTTTTATTTTTTTCTAAACCATAATCACCTTTATAAATAAATTTCCAAAATAAAAATATAGGCTTCCTTTTTATCCAATTTTTTGAAATCCAATAAAATTTTTTATTATTTAAATTGTTTCTTATTTTAATATAAAACATTTAACATATTATTTATACAATCCTCTTAAAAATTTATAGATCTTAACCATAGCCCAAGTATCCAATTTACAATACTCAAGCAAATCTTTTTTGATTTGTTCTTTTTCTTCTTTCGACGTATCTACTGATATCATTCTCTCCCAACGTTCACTGGCTTGATCTCCTTTTGAAATGCCAAGATTTTTGTATGTTAACTCTGGAACTATCACTGGCAAAACTTTTTTAATACTAGAGCTTCCTTTGAAAGCTGGGTGAACATAATAATTGTTTGAAAAAATTGTTTTTAAATCAAACATCTTCTCATTTATCTTTTCCAAGAAATTTGCATAATCAGGATGAAGTTCTGCTAGCTTGCTATTACGTTGTTGCTCATAAGATTTATGCCAAGCGATTACTGTCCCCTTAGTACTTAAATCCTCTCCCATTCTCTCAACAAGTGGTCTAGTCATATTTCCCTCAGGATTGGTTATCAAAAACTCTCTATGCTCTATACTCCCATCTTCCTGCATAGTGTGGAGCGAATATTGAAATGGTACTTGTTCATAAGCACCAAAACCGTCAAACATTGGGATAGCTGACACAAAACCTTCGTAATCAAAAAAATATAAAGGAAACTCTAAACTATCTAACTCTTTTTTTATAGCTACTGGATCAATCACTGGCTTGCCAAGCATATAGGCATCGTACTGTGCTTTTTTAGCTCCCTTTAGTTTTTCTGGTTTATCTATATCTTCTAGTTTGTAAATACCTCTATCTATCCAATCAGTGAGCAATTTTTTACTTGCTCCAATTCTATTGATGTCATGTACAGAGTATTCTGGCACATCAGGATTGGAATAAGCAAAAGTTGTACATTGAGCATTTCTCCCACGGTACAAACATTCACAACCTTTCTCTTCTGGCATATTTAAGTATTCTTTTATATCTGACATTTGTTGTCCGACTTTTTTGCCTACTTCATCCACTTCACCAGTTAAATCAACAATGACAAATAATTCATTATAATCAATTTTTCCTTCTCTTTTATATTCTCGGTTCAAATGAATTACTCCAGTTTTAATGATATTTAGCCCACTTCTCTCGATTACATTTTTTTGAAAAGCAAGATCATTAATATAATGATGTGGCTCTTTTCTTTTAACATCATTGGATGCTTTTACCTCATAAAGCTCATAACCATTCTTATCCTTATCAAAAACTAAAATATCTGCTCGAATAAAAAACACATCTTCAAAAAAAGTCGCCTGAAAGACCACCTCTTGTTGCTTTTCTAAATATTGTTTAGTGTCATTAATTGCATCCTCACCATGACTATCCACCAAAACACCTTCCGGAAACAAATGTCTTGCTTCCTCATCTGCCAAATTACCCTCTTCAATAATCTTCTTCTCAAAATCAGATAACTCCACATCCTCAAAAAGCTCTGGCTTGTGTTTTTTAAGCCATAAGTTCTTTTTGCAAAAAGTGTATTCAAGATAGTCTGTTTTTGTTATGTGCATGTAAACTATACTTTAAATATTTCCAAAACCAATTGTATTAATTTAGTAGTTCTCTCTTCAATATCCTCTTTTGTCCAACAATCTTTATCTTTTAAATCCTCATTTAAGAATAAACCATTTTTATAGCCAATATAGTTATTATTAGAATCTTTCCTGTCTCGCTTCTTTAGAAAGTCAAAGTTTGATAAATTTGAATTATATCCTGTCAAAGTTAAATTACCCAATGTATGAACATGCTCCATTTGTATTCCTTTCGCTTTATCAATATCCCCACCAGCAATCATGTCAACCCATGACTTAGGAATATTTTTTCCTTCTGGAAAAATATGCTCAATTGTCCAAATTAATTTCTTACTTTTATCTCTCGCCCAAAAATCAGTATGTATCTCCCTTGTTCTTTTGCTATCCTCTATTTTACTTAGAATAAATCTAGTAGCATCAATATTCAACTCGTAGAGATTTCCTTTTAATTTATCTTTAAAATCTCCTCTGCTAGACATCCTGTTTTTATGGCTTAAATAATCTGTAACAAAAGAGGAATTAATATCATCTCTATCTTTAATCTCTTGTATCAAATCCATAAAGATTTTATCTAAATTTCTTGTATTTGGGAAATCAGTAATATTTCTAATTGCAAAATATTTAACTAAAAATCTAACAATATCACGATAAAAATCTACTTCTTTATTTTTATACTCTGAAAATATATATAATAATAAAGCGTAAGCCGGAGATGCTTTAACATTTACTAGATCAATTAGATCATTTTTAATTTTCTCACACAGCTCACTATTAGTATTATCCAAATAGATAAACCCATGATAAGTTTCTGCTTTTTCCACCAAATCCTCAAAAATACGAACTGGATCTTTGTGAAATAGTTTTTCGTATATTTTAATAAGATTAGACCTCGTAGCCTTTGTTATCCCCTCAACTTTTATAAAATCTTTGTCTACTTTAAATGCATTATAATAATGTCTCAAAAACCTTTCCTGAATTGTATAATCGGGAAGCGTATCAATAATTTTATTCCATTTGTTAAAAGCTTCATCAACTGAGACAGGAGTATTTTTATCCATCTCGGCTAATACTTTGTTTTTTATTAAATCAATTACAGACAGAGGAGTTCCTCTATTGTTCAAACTTTCAAATAAAATAAAGGCATCCGAATGTGAATCAACTTCTATTTTCACTAATAATGTTGTGTTTATCTTATCCTTTAATTCATCAAGCTCTTCAAAACTCAAATCTTCAAGCTTACCGATAAAATATCGAAAGCATTTATAAATAATTCTGTTTCCCCTATTATTAACCTGTTCACCAAATTCTAAAATATCTATATCATTCAATACTGAATAATAATCCTTATCATTATTGTTCTGCCTTGAAAGGACAATCTTGCTATTATTATCTCTTTTATTAATAATTTGCCTTTTTAAATTCATTAACTCTAATTTACTATCTTCACTATCGCATTTCTCATTCATTAATTTATAGATAGCACAAAACAACAAAGACAATGTTGTTAATCTTTGTTGTCCGTCAACTAACTCAAATTCCGGCTTCATTGAGTCCGAATCAGTTTTAATACAGATAATTGATCCTATAAAATGGCTATTATCTCCATCTTGAATATCACTAAGCAATTCTTCCCAATTATTCTTCGACCAAGTATATTCTCTTTGATATTTTGGAATAATATATCTAATCTGATTTTCTATACCAAAGATATCAGACACTGCATACTTAGTTGCATTATTTATCATATTTTTTTCTTCAATAATATCCTCAAAATATTATTATTAACTTTTTATTATTTATACAAAACCGCTCCACCTTATAGTTAAAATTTAAATCCCTAATCTATTAAAAAATAATTTATTCCTCATTTCTGCATCTTTCAAAAGCTGATTCCAAGAAATGAATTCACAATACAAATTATAAGAGGATTGCCACTTGAACCATCTTTGTCCATCAGGTAAAGGTTTAAAATCTTTTTTAACTAACCAACTCTCTATTTTTGACGACTTATCAGCAATGATATATCCATAATACGGTGTTCCTTCTCCAACTTCTATCTCCCTATCTTTAGGTGTTGTGAACTTTTTTGCTCTTATTGCCTCTACATAATTTAATATTTGTTCATACGGATCCTCCTTAGATGATTTATTAACAAAATCATCCCTTCCCGGTTTTTTAAATTCAAAAATTGTTATTGGATTGCTCGGCTCAGTCCCACCTCTAAAAGCTGATCTATTATTGAAAAACAATAAGTCCGGTCTTCTTTTTAACTCCTCAGATAATGGCATATCAGATCTTAAATATTCAACAAAATTTAATCTTTCATCTAATATCCATAAATTATGTTCATCGAAACCTACTTGATCCGAATCTTTTCTCATTGGGAAAATAATACTATGTAATAAATCCTCTTTTTCATGTTTCTTATTAATATCCTTAATCTCAAGTGTTTTTTTTAATACTTCCAGATAAACCTTTCTTAATGAAATATAATGAACTAGCTCACTTTTTTTAATCTCATCTATAGCAGAAAATACTTCATTAATTTTTTCTGGAATTTCCTTATCAAAATTATCCAATATTTTATTTACTTTTTTTTGCACACTTTTTTCCTTTTGATATTTTGCCTTACTTGCAACCTGATTTATATCATTATCTGAAGGATTCATAGGAATTTCATTCCAGTCTAAATCCTGCTTTAAACTTTTATACCAAGGATGTTCCTTTAAAAAATCATTTACTTTATTGATTTTTTTGTCTCTCCTACTTTTTAATTCAGATTTATATACTTTTTCCACTATATCAACTGTCTTTTTTTCAATTTCATTTTGAGAAAATGGATAAAACAAACCATCCTCTTTTTCAAAAAGAAAATTATCTCTCTCGGACGTTACATTTTTGTTTAAATATTCTCCAAAAACATAGGCTTTTAAAATAAAATTCTTAACAATGTCATCACTATAATCCACAAATTCCTCCTTGAATTCTGGAACATATTCATGCATAGGAACTTCCGTAACCTCACGTTTATCTGCGGTTAAAATTACTTTGCTACTTTGGCTACCGGGTGAAAATATTTTAAATATCTTAACTTGAAAATCTTTTTTTTCAGACTTATTCTTTAAAGTAAATTCCTCAGTTTTCTCATTACAAATATATTTTGAATTTTTAACATAATCATTCAATAAAATTTCCTCTCCACCTTCCTCACATATAATAATGTTCGGCGGTGTATAATTTTCAGTAATAAAATACGGCAATATCTTCTCTAATAAAGTCCTTGAAATTGTTTCAACTTCTTTTGGATATGTTCCACTCTTTAATTCATTCAATCTAACAATAGTTCTAATATTTTCTGAATCATCAACTTTTTCAACTTTCTCTGATTTTTTATCGATTATCTCATTCTCATCACCAAACCTAAACTGTCTTTTATTTTTGGTACCAGATTCTCTATAAATTGACTCAATCTCTATTTCTCTAAAATATTTTTTGTACATAAACCTACCAAAGCCTTTACCGCCCCTCTCAAGTTTATAAGTACTATAAAAAGTATCAAAAGAATTTCTATTCTTTTCAGAAAAACCAATACCATTATCAATAATCTCAATATTGGTAAATTGACTTTTCTTGTTGTCTACTTTTTCTAATAATGACTTTTGGTGCTCTCGTTTCAAAACAACCTTTATCTCCCCATTCTTTATTTTCCTATCATTAATTGCTTCTATAGAGTTTACTATGGCTTCTACTAAAGGCGTAAAAACACTACTTTTTACATGGTGATTTTTAATCACACCATTTACATTAATTAAACTCATATTTTTAAAAATTAAAATTATTCTTTTTAAGCCTCTTCAAACTTTTCTATTATTTTAATCTCTTCATCCGTCAAACCATAAAGCTCATAAACCATTTTATCAATTTGTTTTTCCAACTCTTTTTGCTCTGCTGGAGGGTTTTTATGGTCGCAATCTTCTACTGATGTTATTTCTAGAATTTTATCAACAAGGTTGATGAATGGTTTTTGAGCTTCGGGGGAGATTTGAGGAATATGTATTTTTTCAACATATTGTTTTTTCCATTCATAAGCTCTGCCAAGAGGAATACCTAAATTTTCAAATTCCCAAGAAAATATTTTAGAGTTCATTATCGATACTAAATATTTAACATTAATATTTTCTGATGTTAATAAATTAGCCGGAGCGTTTATAAAAGAACCTTTATCGAAAGTAAAACTAGCTTCATATGCAATATTTCCCCATACAATCTTCTCCTTCTTAAATTCTTCTTGATAAGCACAATTTCTTAAATTATATGGTGTTATACCTTTATCTCCTCTTTTGTAAATTTTTTTCCAATGAAAATATAACCATTCTTTTATTGCTGGATAATTTTCAATATTTACCGGTTTTACCATTTCTCCATTTTCTTTTTTATATCCATTATGACTTACAATTAACCATTTATCTGCAAAATCAACATAATATCGTTTTATATCTTTTCCTCTTAAAATCGGCTTTATTATCTCAGCACTCTTCGGGTCTTTTGCGATCAGCTCATCTTTCTTTTTACTGTCTATAATAAATGCTTCATTGTATCCCGTCAAAACTCCACGATTTATTTTTATACTCCAATTCTTAAGCGACATACCAATTTCTTCTATTTTTTCTTTTATTTGTCGTTCTATTGGATTTAAAATCGTCCATGCATCACTTGAAAAATTTTTTAATTCTACTTTATTTTTTTGAATATAACTCTCTAGGCTAGTATTTTCTTTTATTAAGTTTACTTTTATGTCACAGGCTTCGCAATTGAAATTTTCTGTTTTATTTTTTTGAAAAAGTAGAATATTTGTATCAACAGTAGCAGTTTCAAAAACTCCTGGACCTAGGTCAATCAAAAGCTTTGGGCTTGTATTATTTGCAAAATAACTTCTTGTTTTTTCTCCATATCCCGCCCTCATCCATTTATTGCTAGTAATAAAAACAAGATGTCCCTTATTATGTAAAAGATTATTTCCATGTTCATAAAACAAGCAATATATATCACCTGTTCGCACAAATGTTTGATAATTAGAACTTTCAAGTATGTTTGCTAGTGTTCCACCATTTTTTTGCAACTGAACATAGGGTGGATTCCCAATCACCACATCAAATCCACCTTTTTCTCTAAATACGTCACTAAACTCCAGTTTCCATATAAAAAACGGCTTGATGTTTTTATGGCGAAGTTTTCTTATTTCTTCTAATTTATTCGCTCTACCTTGCTCTTTCAGAGATGTCTCAATCAAATCCCATTTTAATTTATCAATTTCTTCTTTTAGATTTTGTTTCTGCGTTCTTCTCGATTCTGAAATAAATTCTTCTATTTTAGCTTGTAATAATCCTGTTTTTTCTCGAGCTTCCTTTTTCTTATCCTCTTTATCAAAAAGAGACGCACTATTTGCTTCAATTTTTGGCTCACTAGTTAATAATTTCAATCTTTTATTTAAATTTTTAATTTCTTTTTCAATCTCCACCTTTGTAATATCTGTTAACTCTCCTTTTGCGTGCAAATCAAAATATTTTTTTTGCAAAATAGAAAGTTTATTCTGAGTTTCTCGTTTTTCTTTTTCAATTGATCGAGAATCTTCAAGAAATGAATCATCAAAAAGTCTAATCCCTTCATATTCAGAAATTAAACTATTTCCCTGCATTAATTTATGTTCAAGATTTGGAAGTGGATGAGGAGTCTCTTCGTCAACTACTAAAGCAAGCCATAAACGGAGCTTAGCAATATCTACTGCACCAGGATCAAGATCTACTCCATAAATAGAATGAGTTATTGTGTGTTTTTTAAGTTCATAATCTGAAATTTTATTTTCAATATAGATATTAAGAACTTTTCTAGCTCTTACTATCTCATTTATCATCCCTAATGGAAAAGCTCCAGAACCAACTGCTGGATCTGCTACTTTAACATTTTTAAGCAACTCATCCAAGAACACAGCTCTTTGCCTTATCATTTCTGGCAACAATAATTCATATTTTCCTTTATATTCGTACCCTTTATCTTCTTTTTCTTTAATTTTTTGCAAAGCTATTTTATCATTTTCAATTATCCTATCTCCTTTTTGAATAAATAATTCTAGATCTTCTCGTAAGACTTCTTGTTTTGTCTCTGCTCCTAAGTAATTTATTAAACTTTCCTGACACATATAATGCACTATTTCACGAGGAGTATAGAACGCACCCTTGCTTTTTCGGTCTTTTATATCCAATAAGTTTTCAAACACTTTTCCTAGCATTTCTGGATCAACAGCAACTTCTTTTTCTAATGGCTCATTTTCGTTAACAGTAAAATTATACCTATCGAACACATCCAAAATACCATCACCAATATCTCCTTCTTTTGTCTTATTTGTATTTGAAAAAAGTTCATCAGGAATAACAATGTCAGTAGTCTCCCAACTATACCCTCGCATCGGCTCAAATAGACCACCGTTTAAAAATGGCATTCTACAATTATTCAATCTGGGATAGATTGATTCCTTTCCTCTATCTTGAGCAAGCGCCTCATAAAATAATGGCTCTAAAATATCATTGAAAAAATTATTCCCATATTTATCTCTGGCTTTAAAAAGCTCTCTCAAAAACTTTTTTGGTCCCTCTCCCCATTCTTTGTCAGGTGCAACTCCAAACCACCCTTTTTTTTGCAAAAAGTAAAGAAAAACAATTTGTCCTAGTGTTTTTTTAGCAAAATCTACTGTAGAAATTTCTTTTTCCTTAAAATCTTTTTTTATTTTTTCATCTTTTTTAAGTAAATTATCAAGATGCTCTTTGAGTTGAAAAAATAGTTCTGTATATTTACTAAAAAATTCTTTCGTAACTATTTCAATATCAAAAGCTAATTCCAATTCGTTTAAATTTGGAACATCATCACTTATTAATAAATTCAGAAATCTGCTTTTTGCAGTATGACTGCCTTCATTTTTCCCAACTAAAAATGACCACCTTTTTGCTGGGGTGATCTCTTCTTTTGACTTTAACTTATCGTCTACAACCTCTAAAGAATTCTCTAGCTTAACTAATGAAAGACGCCAATCGTCCTTAATTTCTGGCGACACAAAAGCTACCAAAGCTGCTTCGCTATTGTTTGTTTTTAAATAATCTGCAACGAAATTTCTCTGTGCGGTTCTTGCTCTTTCTAATGATACAGCCCTATTAAGCACCACCTCTAAAATATCAATTTTATTTCCTTCACTATCCTCAAAATATCCAACAACCTTATATTTTAATATAAATGATTTAAATGAATCTTTGATAAATTGCCCCTCTCTAACTCTGTCAATATTAGTATACTTTTTAAAAAGATTACTAACAAACCTTAAAAATCTATCTTCATTAAATTCACTACTAAAAACAAAATTAATGATTTGTTTTGCTTCTTCTTTTTTCATAACTATTTAACATTAAAATATTCAGATAATATAATTTCACTACTTGCAGATATTCCTTTGCTTGTTTCCTCTGCTGTTGGTTGTAGAAAATCATTAGGTAATATAATTTTTAATACACCCAACAGTTTAATTGGATTTACTATTATTTCAGGAGTTTTTTCTATCTTCCGATAAATTTTCTGTGATATTTTTTTAGGAATTCCTCCTGTATCTAGCTCATTAATCACTCTTTTGATATAAAATTCATCATTATCTGTAAAACCTTTGTAATTTTTAATTTCTTTTGAGTTTAAAATCTTAGAAAGTTTAGCTGCATTATCTCTACCACTTCTTTTAATATAAAATTCTTCATCATCCTGTTCGCCCACTTTTTTCAACATTTCCAAATTACCCTCAAGCAATTCATAAAAAACATCATCAAGTTTAAATCTTTTTTCACTAGGTTTTGCAAGTAGTATTTTTGCCGCTTCTACAAAATCTATTTCCGATGACATGCGAGACGAATCATCTTCTACTACAAAAAACTTTTGTAATTTTCCTTTTCTAAAATAAGTCAATAATTTTGATGATGCATCTTTCGACTTTCTCGCTGTTCTCGCCTTTTTAGGCAATTTTTTAATTTTCTCAAATAAATCAGGATTATCATCTCTTATTTTTCTTATCTCTTGCAAATACCCTAATTCACTTTCAATCTCTTCATCCTCTCCCTCAATCATCTCCTTTGACAACATACGACTAAAAAGACTATGACCCTCTGGGATTTCATCCTCTGTAAGTAATTTAGCATCAACCCCTAGCAATGTAATAAAGGCTTGAATTTTAGCTTTGGCTAATTCTTCTAATTTTAATTGTTCATTTGATTGATCTGTTGGAAAAAAAGTGTAAGTATAAATTTTATCATGTTTAGTATCTACACGATTTATACGACCAACTCGTTGCATAATTCTAGTTGGATTCCATGGTATATCGTAATTTATTACTACATTTGCTTGATGAAGATTGGCACCTTCAGCTAGAATATCAGTTGTAATAAGAATAGTATAATCATTTTTTATGTTCTTTGAATTAGCATCAAAATTCTCCATCACAACTTCTCTGTCAATCTGTGAACTAGAACCTGTGAAATTAATAATCTTACCATGAAATGTTTCTTGCAAATTTTGAAACAGATAATCAGCCGTCTCTTTGGACTCGGTGAAAATTATAGATTTCCCTTTTCTGACAGAATCCTGAATTGCAAGTTTTTCTTTAAATGCCAAAATTTTGGGATCTCTGTCTATATCTTTCCATAGTTTTTGTATATCTTTCAAAATATTTAAATCACTATTTAAATCTTTTATAAAACTAGCATTAAAGTCTTCCGCTGGAAATTTTTCAGCTTTCCCCTTGCTAATAAGATCATCAATCGCCGTTAGATTTCCATTATCCAAATAATCAAAAATTTTCTGTATATGCTTTTTACTTACATAAACACTACCAGAATTGTACT
>Ga0164318_10002571_pt1 | contig 16916 bp, 10 predicted proteins | sample GuaBasSedimGuay9_FD_113734 | JGI IMG/M metagenome (GOLD analysis project Ga0164318, IMG submission 113734) | Subseafloor sediment microbial communities from Guaymas Basin, Gulf of California, Mexico - Guay9, Core 4571-4, 0-3 cm | ecosystem: Environmental > Aquatic > Marine > Hydrothermal vents...
AAAGCTCTTCAAAATTGGTGTCGCTTTTGCAAGCATATCTCTGGAAGATGGGAAATTTATGATTTCTTTACCATCTACTTCATAAGCTACACATACTTTTATTTCATCAATTTCATCGTATACATCAATATGAGTTAATACTAAATGATCTATAGAATTTGTTCTGCACGCATATTTTAAAGCTACAAGATCCAGGTATCCACATCTTCTTGGTCTCCCTGTAGTAACACCATACTCTCTACCAAGATCACGGATATACTCTTCAAGTTCACCATCTCTCTCTTTTAAAAATTCACTGGGAAAAGGTCCGTTACCCACTCTTGTAGAATAAGCTTTAAAAACACCAAAAACCGTGTCAATTGAACGAGGACCAATACCTCCTCCAAGAGAGGCTCCTGCTGCAGCTGCATAACCAGATGATACAAATGGATACGTTCCTATATCAAGATCAAGCAGAATCCCCTGAGCACCTTCAAAAAGAACTTTTTTGTTACTGTAATTATCCATAAAAGAAGCTAAATCGATCATCATACCTTTCATACGATCAATAAATGGAGACAAAAAATCCATCTCTTCTTTAGTTAGATATTTTAAAAAATTGGAATCTCCAAGATCACAAACTCTTATACCTTCTCTTTGAGCTTTTTGAGAATAAGTAACTCCTATACCTCGACCTGTTGTACCAATGGGAAATCTTCTCTCTTTTTCAAGATCAATATCAATTTGTTTATAAGAAGGCATTACAATATGAGCTCTATCGGAAATAAAAACTCTACCCTCCCAGGATATACCCTGGTCTGTTATAGTCTTAAGTTCTTTAAATAATGAATCAGGATCAATTACCATTCCTGAACCTAAAACAACCTTTGTCTTTGGATATACAATTCCTGAAGGGATAAGATGCAATTTATATGTAATTCCATCTGTAACTATTGTATGTCCTGCATTTGCACCACCGGAAAAACGAACAACAAGATCAGCTTCTTCTGATAGATAATCTACTATTTTCCCCTTACCTTCATCTCCCCATTGAGCGCCTATTACTACTGAATGCATCTTTAACTCCTTTGGTTGCTTCCAAATAATCTAAATCTATGTAATATTATAATTTCAGATTTGATCAATCTTGTCAAAGCTAGAAGTTTTCTTATTGAAGAAAAAAAGAAAAAAGGTTTAAATGTTCAAGTGATAAATAAAAAAATTAAATATAAATTTGAAAAAGCAATTAATTTTGGTAAATTAAGAAATTATGAAAAAGCAGCAGAGCTTTTTAATAGTATAATTAAAGAAACAGATGAGATTCCTGAAGCATATCTATATTTAGGCAGGAGTTATCATAGTTTAAATCGATTGAATGAGGCCGTCCCATTACTCAGGCATTACTTAACACTGGTTCCTAACTCTTCAATGGGTAATTTTTTTCTTGGAAGATCTTTACTCTCCCTGGGTTTTGCTAAAAATTCAATTCCATATCTAAAAAAATCTGTAGAAGCTCACCCTGAATCTCTTCATGCAAATGGATTCCTTGGAGTTGCATATCTTAACGCAGGCCGTTCAGATGTGGCAATCAACTATTTGAGCACAGCCGCAGAATCCAGTACTGAGGGAACCGGGATATATAAAATATATTTAGGAACATTATTTTTAAGAGCTGTAAGTAATTTTAAAACCGGTAATATTGAATTAGCTTCTCAAATGTTTATTTTTTTAATTGATAATGATTTTAACAATATACTACCGTTTATCTATATGGGAATGATAGAAAGACAAAATCAAAATTACAAACAAGCCCTTTCATACTATGATCAGGCTCTAATATTTTCTCCTAATGATAAATTACTCTTGTACAGAAGAGCTGTGCTTCTCTATAAAGTAGGTAATTCCCCAGGTGCAGTCGAAGAATTAAAAAAATTGGATATAGAACCTGAAATAGATGAAAATATTTATCTGGCATATCAGTTTTTTAATACGAAAAAGTTTAATAAAGCATTGTACTATGGAAATATGGCGCTTCATAGTGATAATGAAAGTATAGAATTACATCTGTTATTAGGTGAAGTAAATAGAGAATTAAATAAACTTGATCTTGCTGAAAATCATTATAGAAAAGCAATAAAACTTGATAGAACAAGACTTGAAGGAAGATATGGTTTATCACTACTTCTTTGGATGAAACATGATTATAAAGCAATGATAACTGAACTTAAAAAAATTAATGTTAGTGACCCTGAAAACAAAATAAGTTCTTATTATTCATCACTTTGTATGTGTAAACTTAATTATGAAACAGATACAACAATACCCTACATTCAGAATGAAATAAGAAATACTGAACCTGATTGTTATCTTTTTACAGCTTTAGGAGAAGAATATATTAAAGCTGATCTTAAACATCTTTCTGAAAAATGGTTTTTAAAGGCAATAACTGTAAATAATGAGTTTAAAGACGCTCATATTAGTCTAATTAATTATTATAAAAGTATAGAAGATAATGAAAAACTTTTGGATTCCTACAAAAATTATTTAAATATTTCTAATAATTTAGATATAAGTCTCGAATATATACATTTATTATATAAAAATAAATTTTATTTAGATACAATTAAGCAAATAAATAAAGTCTTACCCTCTATCTCAACAAATATTAAACTTTTAAGATTACTTGGAAACTCTTATCGTTTTACAAAAAATTGGGATAATGCAATAATTAATTATCAACAAATATTGGCAAATTCCCCCAATAATGAGGCTATATTACAATCTCTTGTTTATTGTCTGGATCATGCCGGAAGAAAGAAATCCGCTATTGAATTACTTGATAAAGCATTTGATTATTTAAACTCTCCGTCACTAAATTTACAACTTATAAGAGGTGTTATGTATTACAAAAATAAACAATATGATAATGCTTTGAAAATTTTTAGAGAAACTTTGAATAAACGACCAAAGGATTGGCGAATTTATCACAATATAGGGATGATTTATAAAGCTAAGGGTATTGATGATTTTGCTGAACAGTTTTTTTCGAGAGCAAAAGAACACAAAAAAAAATAATTTTCTTGCTATTTTGTTATCTAATTAACTATAATTCATAAAGAGGAGATATAAAAAATGGCAATAAAAGCATTAGATCTTTTTCAGGCATTTAGAGATGGTAAACTACCAAAAAATGAAGGTTATATAGTTTCATCTTTTTTTAGTAATAGAAGTAAATATACAATATATGAAATTGTTGCTTACAGTGGTGTTAAAAGTATTTATGCAACAGCAGATGGAATAACTTTCCAAACAGATGGAAATAAATTGTATATTCTTGTAGAACCAGGATCATTTTTTAAAAAATATGAAGAACCTTATCTAAGAGATAAGAATCATGTTATTCCACAGAGATTTGCTGAACTGGAAATATTTAATTCAAGCAATCAGACAAAAGTTATGGTGAGTAAAAATCCTTTGGTTACTTACTCTTCATTTACGGTTCTTAATCCCACTGGTGCTAATTTTTCTCTTGTTTTTTACAATCTTCCTGATGTTCTTGATACATTGTCTACTTTCTTTATCGAATCTCTTAATAAAGAAGCAGGTGTACCAAAATTTGATGCAAGAAAAGCGACTGCAAAGATAATTGAATCTGTCAAAAATTTTGGTCTTTGGTAGGAATGATCCGTAGGGGCAAAAAAACTTTTACCCCTACGACGTAATTTTAATTATTTTTTATTGTTTCCTGTGCTACTGCCAGGAGAGCTATGGGAACAGAGAAGACACTGCATGATACATAGTCCAGTCCTGCATCCATACAAAATTTAATATTCTCTGGAACAGCTCCATGTTCACCACATAAACCCTTTGTAAGTCCTGGTCTTGTCATACTGCCTCTTCTAACGGCTGTTTGTACAAGCTCTTTAACGTGCTTATTAAGTTTAATAAAGGGATTACCATCAATTATATCAAATAAGGTATAGTCAGGCATAAATGATGTGTAGTCATCTCTAGAAAGCCCAATGGTAGTCTGTGTGAGATCATTAGTTCCGAATGAGAAAAAATCAGCATATTTAGCGATTTCTCCTGCCGCAAGTGCAGCTACAGGAAGTTCAATCATAGTACCAAATCGATAAGGTATAGCTGGAGCTTTAAGTTTCTTTCTAAGATCAAGTTCAATCTGTTTTAACCCTTTATAAGTCTGACCCTCAATTTTTTTACCATAAATAATAAGTTTTAATTCATCTTCATTCATGATTAAAGGAATCATAATTTCAGGTCGTACCTTAACACCTTCGCTTTTCAGCTTATAAATTGATTCAAAAATAGCTTCCATTTGCATTTCATATATTTCGGGATAGGAAACAGCAATTCTACAACCTCTATGTCCAAGCATAGGATTAAACTCTCTCAAATTATCCATATTCTCAGTTATTTCTTTTACAGTGACATTTTTGGCATCTTTTTCATTTTTCATAAAATTTATAAAAAGCTGCATTTCATCTTTATTGTGAGGTAAGAACTCATGTAAGGGAGCATCAAGTAATCTTATAGTAACTTCTTTTCCATCCATTGCTTTAAATATTTGATAAAAATCATCTTTTTGCATAGATTTAAGTTTTTTTAGAGCTTTGGTTCTTTCCTGAAATGTTTCAGAAATAATCATACGTCTAAAAACATTTATTCTTTTTGAATCGAAAAACATATGCTCGGTTCTGCATAAACCTATACCATCAGCTCCAAACTTAACAGCCAGATTAGCGTCATTTGCTTTATCAGCATTAACCCGAACATGAAAATTTCCTAAGCTGGATTTTATTATTTTAACAAATTCCAAAAGACCTGATTTTTCAGGATCTGGTTCTATTAGTTCTGCTTCACCAAAATAGATAGTAGGATCGCCATAATGAGGCACATTAAGTGTAATGATATCACCTTCTTTTACTATCTTTCCATTTATAGTTGCTTTATTACCTGTAACTTTTAAACTGTCTGAAACAAGAGATATTTTCCCATATTGTCTTGCAACTACAGAAGCATGAGCTGCATAACCACCTTCTGCAGAAAGAACGCCTGTTGCTACTTCTATAGCCTTTACATCTTCTGCAAAAGTCGAATTCATACATAATATAAGCCTAGTGTCCAAACCCTTCTGCTGAGCAACCTTAAATGCATCAATAAGCTTATTTGTAGTAAAATAAACTCTTCCTATAGCAGCACCGGGAGCACCTGCTACCCCCCCTGAAACACTTTTAAAACCCTTAACTGAACTAGGTTTTATAATAGGATGGAGAATTTCGTTTAATTGTTCCGGTTTAACGGCATTAATAAGATATTCTTTCGTAATAACTTTTCGTTTGAAAAGATCCAGAAGAGTCTTTATATCAGATTGTGTTGATTTAGACATAAGAGGTCTTTGATCAATTAACCATACTCTTCCATCTTCTATGGTAAATCGTATGGATCTTATTTCTTTATAATGGTCTTCTACAGTCCTGGCTACTTTTACTAAATCTTTTAAAAAATTAGATCCAATTTTTTGTATATCTTTTCCCTTAGTTTCTATAGAATTAAACTTATTTTGTTCAAACCAGCCTGATAACTTATCATCTCCTGTAACAACATCCCTTGTAAAGAACTGTCCACTGGCAGAATCTTTGCCATAATTCCCATAAACCATAGGCTGAACTATTAAAGCCGCATCATCATCATCCAGTTCATCAAGAGACAACATAAAACTAATTCTTTTTAATACAATTTCAAGCTGTTTGTATACATCAGAGTAAAAATCATCAGGAAGCAGTTTTTTATAATCAGCTATTATTTTTTTTATTTTCTCAGCTTTAATATTACTATTAATATACTTAGTAATATCATAAATCTTTTTTGTCAGATTTTTAGAATCGCTATTTCTATTTTGCAGATCAGCAATTTTCTGTTCAATCTGAAGATACCCCTTAATCTGAAAAAGAATTTCATGATACCCAAAGTCTTCACCTACAAAATCTGTAAACCCACCTATTGTGTTATCAGTCAAACCAAAATTATGCAATGCAGGATAATTAACAATGGCTAAATTGGGACTTATTACAATTTTGAGAAGTAATGGATTAGTAGTATCACCAAATACCTTTCCTGTTATTTTCTCACATTTATTTATAAAAGATTTTATATTAGTGGAAATATTCTCACTTTCAAGATGAGCTGCAATCTTTGAATCCAAAATAAAACCAGGCAGTATGGGTAGATCCAGAGCTGCAAAGTCCATAGCTTCTTTCCCTCTTATTCCTAGTTTATCTAAAAGTTGTTGATTTTTTATATGACTGTTTCTGCTAAAAAAATGTATATTTTTTTTCATATTATCCTCTATTGTCAGAAAAGATTGAGTATCTTATTAACTGGAAATTTCAGGAAGGATTCAAACATAATGCTTGCACCCTGCTTAAGATATCTCTGTAGTTTCGCTACATCTTTTATATTGTCTCCGGCTACTGCAAACAAAATAGTGCTTCCATGTTTTACTTTTCCCCATTTAAACAGTGAAGCAATTTCGTGTATCCGTTCACCATCATAATAAATATAAACATCTAATCCTGAATACTTTGTTTTATAACTTTCGATTATTTTCTTCCAGGCTTCAACATTCCCATTATGAAAAAGTTCGTTAGAAACAACCACTGAATAATAAGGTGTAATTCTTTTTGGTTTTGTAAGAACCGGCTCCATTTTTTTTTGTACAGATTCATCCTGTGCAGCTTTAGTCGCTGTTTTTTTCCTGGATACATTTTTTTTAGGAGTGGAAACTATTTTTTTCTTTATTACCTTTTTTTCTAATAATTTAAATTTACCTTTGGACAATTCTGTAGGTGGATTTAATTTCTTTCCCTGAAGATACTTGAGTATTACTGAAATAGCTAAATTCGCTGATTTTATATTATTATCAGCTGAAAAATTGCCTGCATAAATAGTAATAAGTTCATTTCGTTTAAAAGTGTGAATTGATTCAAAATGATTTTTATTTTTAGGGTTAATTAACATGGGACCTAAGTCAGGATGGTAATAAACCATAACAATATCAATTCCATTCCATTTTTTAGATGCATCAACAAGTATATCAAAGTTACTAATAGTAGTTGTCATATTGTGAGATTTATATTGGTAATTTAATTTATCATATAAAATGGCATTTATTGAAGGAATAAGCTGATTTTGAGAAATTATTTTATCCTGTAACAGTTCATTAAGTGAATCTGCTACATTTTCATAATCCCCAAGAGTGCCAATAATATCCGATACAGTCTGAAAATGACCAAGTGCACTATTAAAACTTGATTTTGTTGAGAGATTTTCAAACTCATATAAATGATTCGTCATTTAAATACTCTCCTTAAAAAAAAGATCGCCCTGTGAAACAGGGCGATCAATAATATTTTTTGATTTTATAATGTTCTTAAGCCACCACTATTTTTTTTGGCTTTCTTTTTTGTTTTTCCTGTATCAACAACACCTTTTCTTTTTCGTGTTTTTGTAGCAGGGGCTTTATCTTTTTTAATAGTAGTTGCAGGTTCATCTGCAGGAGTATTCAGCATATCAAGATACGACTGACCTTTATTTTTTTTAGATCCTTCTTCAATCTCGTCCAGTGCATTAGGATCTCCAAAATGCTGATCAATGTCACTACGTACAGTTGATCTTCTTCTTGAGAAAGATGCAAATGCTGCATCCTGAAAACCTTTAGATACACCATTAAGGAACTCATTAAGTACGTTTGCCATACCATCCAATGTAGCTTTCTTTCTTTTAATAGAAGTAATGTCTACATCCAGAAGAATACCTGTCTGTATATGATAGGGATTTATCATATAATCAAACCTGTTAAATTCCTGTTCCAGGAACTCTAATCTTTCTTCCATAACACGTCGTTGCATTGGGTATTTATAACCATACATTGACTGAAGTTTATCCTTCATAAGAACAAGTCGTTTCTTAACTTCATCTTTTTCAAAAAGATATGTTCTATTTCTTTCTTCAACTTCAGTTTCTGCAGCTTGCATGAAAGAGATCTCGTTCCAAACTTTATCAACATCTTCATATACAGGATCATTTGATTTAAGTTTTATCTTTTTCTTAATTTTAGTTCTATAAACCTTTGCAAGATCTTCATAGTCAGCAACACGTTTAAAAAATTTGCTGTCAACGTATACCATATCAAGAACATCCCATAAATGCTGAACTTCAAGCTGAAATGCCGCAATTTGTACGTCATAAGCTTTTTGCTCTTCTACAAGCTGTGCATTATCATAATACTTCATTCTAATGCTATATCGTTCATCAGGAAGTATATTTGGATCTGTATCTTCATATTCCCGTATAATCAATTCACGTCCATTTTTAAGGTTTTCAATATACTGATAACCCATTCTTGAAGTATCAAGTATAGATGTAATTGAATTAATAGCTGTGTTATAACCCCGATTTCTAATATTCTCAAGATCAATAATCTTTTTAAGGTTTTCTCTAATATTAAGTTGATCAAACTCTTCAGGATCAATTTCAGCTCGCAGCCCTTCAAGTCTGGTCATAAGTGTTTTTGCCATATATTTATAACGATTAGACTTTGCACTTTCAGCATCATCTGAAGTATGACTCTCTACTTTTTTCATCTTCTCAAAGACAATTTCACTGTCTGCAAGTTCTTCGAGACCCTGATCAATACGATCATCTTTTAACTGATCAATTTCCTTGTCAATTAAGTCGATTATATTCTTTGCAATTAGATCTTTTATTAGATACTCAACTGTTACCTGATAATGGAATATAGGACTTATTAACTCAGAATCAAGTATATTTACAGATAATTTTACTTCAGAAACAGTTTTTGGTTTCTTTAAATTATCTTTAAAAGCACATTTTACAACAGAATAAGCGTTTTCGCCCCTTATAAAAGCTCCAACATCAGTTTTCTGACGTAATAATGAATTAGTAAGATTTTCGAGCTCATTAACACCTCTTTGTATATGCCCCTGGAGGTGTCCATACATGTTAACAATTGATTTCTCAATTTCACCAGTATTAAACCTGTCCATTCCTCCAACTTCATCAAGAAGTGTAGCAATCTCTTTTGGTGTGTATCTTGTCAGAACTTTCATTTCCTCTCGGTCAACAAAATTTCTAACCTTCTTAATCATCTCATCTTCAGTGGTTACAATGTACCTATTGAACATGTTCTGATAGTTTTGGTTAAAGTAATTATATACTTTTTCTTTTAAACCACCCATAACATCAAGTTCTTTCAAAACATCGTTTGGTAACTTGGTTGAAACGTGATTCATTACTTTGTCGACTTCTTCCTCTAGAAGATTGTCAACTTCTGCCTGCTGATCTCGACTCTCCTGGGCAAGGGAGTTTCGAGAACCCACCGCACTCCTCTTTTCCGGATGAAAGACCATCGGGCTTTTCGGTAGATCTATACTTCCCATTACACTCTCCTTCGATTATGACTGTACTATAATAATATCAACATGTTGTTAAAAATGTAAAGCAAGTTTTTTTTTTTTTACTTTTTTGCTTTAGCTGAAGAATCATACATGTTAGTATAGTCATTATAGAGGTAAAACCATGAATAAAAAAGCTATTTTTATGTTTTTTTTATGTTTTTTATTATTAAAGACCATTTTTACTTTATCAGCCGACCAAAGAGTTGGGAATATTGAAATTTATCTGGTTCTTGACAAATCTTCATCAATGATTGAAGAGATAGATTCTGTTAAGGAATATGTAACAGAATCTATTATTAATAAATTAGTTCTTGAGGGTGATTATTTTTTACTTGTTCCTTTCTATGGTAAGACTGATGAATCTTATAACGGATATATTAATTCAAAAATTGATATTACAAGGTTACAAAATAATATAAGTGAAATAGAAGCTGATGGCCTTTATACTGATATAGGCAATGCACTAAATTATCTTAGAAAAAATATTATTACTGAAAATGAATTGTCCAGAAAATATATGCTCTTAATAACTGATGGAAAACAGGAGGCACCTCCTGATTCGATCTTTTACAGTCCTGATGGTAGCTTTAATCATGAATTTTTAGCTAATACAAAAGAAATTCAGAAAAAAGGATGGAAAATTGTAGTAATGGGTATTGGTACAAATACAGCAGCTAAAGAGATTGCAGAAGAGTTATCAGCTGGATATAAAAATGTATCAGAACTTTCCACAGCACAGGAAATTTCTGATACACTGGATGATTTTTTAGGCAGATTTGATATAGTTTCTTTTAATAAAAATATCGAATTAGATAAAAATGGTATTGGCACTATCGATTTAGAAATTAAAGGTGAAGGTTTTTCTGAAATAAAGGATATTAAAATAAATGAAATACTAATGAATTATAATGATAATAAGAGTAACAACATTCTAAATACACCTTTTACATTTAATATTAACATTGATGAAACATTAAAAGTTTCGATCCCTGTGAATATAACTCCCCGGGATGATGAATATCCTGCTAATATTATTTTTGTTTTTGAAGGCGAAAATGCTTTTTCTCCTTCTGTTATTAGTCTTAATATAAAAAATAATAAAGGAATTTCTTTTTATTATTATATAATTATAATTTTTGTGATATCTTTTATAAGTTATTTTGCTTACAGAATATGGCAGCGAAAAAGATTGGAGGGCGATAACAATTCAAATGAATCAAAAAAAGGGGAAATTTGAGTATATTTCAAATTTTTTATTAACAAATGATAATTTTATTTTAACTGCTCATGAAACACCCGATGGTGATGCTATCGGCAGTGAAAGTGCTATGTATTGTGCGTTAAAAGCTATTGGGAAAAATGTAATAGTAATAAATGCAGATTTAATGGCAGAAAAATATACCTTTTTAGATTACAATAATATTTTCAAGGTATTGGATGAAAGTAGTATTCTTCCTGAGGACATTGGAAAATATACATTAATTATCCTTGATACCAGTGATGTTGATAACATAGGTCAGGTAAAAGATATTATTCTTAGTAAAACTAAAAATCACCTTATTATTGATCATCACGAATCAAAAGAAAATACAGAAGAAAATATACTTATAATAAGTGAAGCTTCTTCTACATGTGAAATTTTATACCAATTATTTGATTATTCCAACATAGAAATTAATTTCAATATAGCACAGGCTCTTTTTGTAGGTATTGTTTATGATACGGGATCATTTATCTACCCAAAAACAAGCGCTAAAACGTTTTCAATTGCGCATAAATTAGTAGAAAAAGGTGTTATACCAAATAATATATATGGTAGAATATATGAAAGTAATTCAGTCTCAGCTCTTCAACTTCAGTCAAAAGTTTCTGCCTCGTTAAAACTGTACTACAATCAACATGTTGCTGTTCAGATAATGCTCAAAGAAACTATAAAAGAATGTAATGCATTGTACGAGGAAGCTGATGCAATAATAAATACACCTTTAAAAAGTAAAAGAATTAAAGTTTCAGTTTTTTTCAAAGAAAATACTGAAGGTATTCTTAGATGTTCCATGCGGTCAAAAGGAAATATTGATGTTGCAGAAATTGCACAGTTTTTCAATGGGGGTGGCCATAAAACTGCAGCAGGTTTTAAAAGTAAATATCCCCTTGATGAAATAATGGTAAAAGTGTTAAAAATGCTGGAAGTTTATTTTATCTAATTAAATACTTTAAAAAACTTCATCATCGGAGTAGTAATTTGAGATACTCGCTAATTGTATTGTCACTTTTTATTGTATTTACATCCTGTAATAAGATTGAACAAACGGAAACTATTAATCCACAGGAAATAATCCCTGTATACAAGGGGAATAACAGTTCAAATGATAAAGAATTATTAAATATAACAATAGATAAAGAGACAAAAGTTTCAAAGGTAACTTTAGATCCTGATGATTTCCTTATTGATTTAATTGATACAAATCTTGATCTGGATAGTAATGATGAACAAATACTCATTGTAAAAAATAATATAAGTAATAATTCTCATGTAAGAGTTCTTGTTGCAGATTTTGATAACATTATAAACTCTTATTTTGTTTCCTGGGAAGGAATAACAGGTTCTGATAACATAAGATCACTTTCTGTTTCTCTAAAGGATATTACAGGAGATCATAATCTTGAAATTGTATGTACCGGAACTGATCTTGATGGGAAAGAGACAATAAATATTTTTCGTCGAACTCCTTCACAGGATAGAATAGTTATTCACTTTTCTGAAATTCTGAATTTGAGTGTCGATGGTAATATTGAAATAAAAGAGGAACAAAGGTCCCAGGCATATCAAACAGGAATTAGTAATGGTATAAGTTTTCCCATTACTGTCACTACTACAGATAAAACTTCTGAAAATATACTAGATATGATTAGAGAGACCTATTTTTGGAGAAATCAGGAAGATATATATAAATTAATTAGCGTAGATAAAATACCTGGAGATGATATTGAAAATAGTAAATTACGTGATCTCTATCGAGGCGATCGTAATTATTTTAAATCTTTCCTTAATGGACCATGGATGTTGTCAAATTCAGAAAATAATTTATCTTATAATAATCCTATAGTATATTTTGATCCTGACAACAACCAGATTGTCTTTTCCAATCACGATTTTCAAGAAATATATTTGTGGGAAACTTCAAGTAAAACATTATCGAATACACTTCAAATAACATGTGAAAATGACCTTGTCCCATTTTTAGATGTTTCTTTATCTGTTCGTATTCTTGATATTAATACCATAGGGTTAAAATTCAGGGATAATAGTATTCGTAATTCTAAATCTTCGGAAAATCAAATATGGACTGGAAATTATTTCAAACTCAATACTGAAGTTCAAAAAGATTTAATTGGAGAATATAGATCAATTTCAAATAATTCAGATATTCCAGTTCTTTCCGGCTATTACAGGAGTGATACAGGAGATGAATTTTCTTTCAATTCGCCTAAATTTTCTTTAAAATCCGGAGATCAAACATATAATGGAGGCTTTTATCTATTTAACAATGGTTTAAAAATAGCTGAATTTAAGATGCTGGATGAAAACAATCTTGTTAAAGATATATTAACTTATAAATATGATTACTTTGAAGAAAAAAATGATACAGAAATAATAAGAACTATTATTTTAATTCCTGGGGAACTAACCATAAAGGGCTTTATTCCATCAGGAGAGCAATTCATCAGATATATTCAAATAGAACAAATTGAAAGAAAAGAATCAGAAGAGCCGCTTTCCTAACTATAACTAATTACCCTGAAAAGGTATTCTGAGCGGCTCTAAAGGCAAAAAATTGCCAAATTAGTAGATAGGGAATCCATCAAATCCTTTATTTTTTAATTTCAGTAATGTTTTTTCAATCTCTTCTGCTGAAGCTAAATACAAAATAACCTTATAATATTTAATATTATTAATTGTCTGTTCTTCTATTGTAGTAAAAAAACCGGAGTCTTGAAGATCTTTTGATAAATAATGAGCATTTTCCTGATCCCTAAATGATCCGGTTTGAATCATAAAATTATGACTTAAATTAGTTTTTTTTATATCATCTTTTATAGTAGAAGTTATTTGAAAATCACTGTATTGTTTTAATAAACCAAATACAGTTAAAATATCAGGTAACTCTTCAAACTTATTTGAAATTAAGCCGGCTTCCGGACTTGTTTTAAAATTTTCAATTATTTGCTTTTTAATTCTATTCATTTCTATTGATTTAGAATTTGATTTAGCTATTAAATAAGATATATATAAAGACTCAGGTGTAATTGAATATTCTAATATACTGTCAGAGTCATTTTTTGCGTTTAAAATATTTAAAATAGTTTTTAAATTGTGAGCCTTCTCCAGAATATTTTGATCTAAACTAATGGAAGAAATTTCGTTTAACTGTGATTCAGCAAGATATAGATTACCCTCCAGTATTAAAATTTCAGCAGATTTCAAAAGCATATGTGCATCAATCCCGTCAAGGAAGAGCAACGCTGATTTTTGATAGTATACCTGGGCATTGTGAAGATCTGAAGATAATTCATACATTTGTGCAATACTATTATACAAGATTTTTCTAGTATTTCTATCAGAAATGTTCTCAATATTATTTTCTAATATTTCAATTATTGAATGGATATCACCATGAAGTTCTGAAACTTCCAAAAGTATCGATGAAAAATCTTCGGAATCATAATTATTTTTAAGCCAATTATTGTATAAGTTGATCGATTCTATATATTCACTATTACTGTAGGCTTCTCTGGCATTATCAATTTGCGAAAAAATTTGCGAACTTAATAGAAATAGAAGTACAACATAAGTTATTTTTGTATTTAACATTAAAAAACTTCACCTTTAAATGTATTACCATTAAGACTCATTAATTTTACATTCTTAAAAGTCCCAATATATTCTTTATTACCAACAAAAACTACCATTTCATTTTTTTCAGTTCTTGCTAATAATTCCTTACTATTTTTTCTTGATACAGATTCAACTAATACCTGAACAGTTTGACCAACTCTTTTTAATTTTTGATCTGTACTAATTCTCCTTTGGATATCTATTATTTCATTTAATCTTCGTAATTTTTCTTTATGTGCAATACTTTCAGGAAAAGTAAAAGCCTTTGTCCCCTCTCTTGGATTGTAATAATAGGTAAAAGCGTCGTTAAACTTAACTTCTTCCATTAATTCTTTTGTTAGTTCAAGATCTTCCAGTGTTTCTCCAGGAAACCCTATTAAAAGATCCGTTGTAATAGAAATATCTGGTATTTTTAGCTTCATTTTTTTGGAAAGTGTAATAAAATCAGATCTTGTATATTTTCTATTCATTTTATGTAAAATGTTATCAGATCCATGCTGAACTGCAAGGTGAATATGACTGCACAATCTTTTATCGGAAGATATAAGATCTATTAAGTCTTCAGGAACATCCTTGGGATGAGAACTCATAAACCTTATCCATCCCAATTTATGTGTTTCTCTAAGAATAATTTTTAATAATTCAGAGAAATTAATAGTTTTATTTTCTGTGAAATCGTTATAAGTATAGGAATTTACATTTTGGCCAAGAAGTGTTACCTCTTTGACACCTTTTAATTCAAGCTTTTTTATTTCTTCAATAATTGACTCGGGAGATCGGGAAATTTCACGTCCACGAACATATGGAACTATACAATATGTACAAAAATTATTGCAGCCATGCATTATGGGAACCATCGCTTTAAAAGCATTTTCAGCAAGATGAATTTCCCGAAAGGTGTATTCACCAGCTGCGACAAGATTATCTGTCCAAATTTCATTATTATCCAGGTATTCACTTAATTTTTCTTTTTCAAAATTTCCAATAACCATATCTACAGAGGGAGCTTTTTTTTGAATATCTTCTTTCAGACGTTCTGCCATACATCCGGTTATAGCAAGAGTGAAATCTTTAGATTCTTTTAGATGTTTATAGTATCCGATTCTTCCCCAAATTCTATTTTCTGCAGTCTGACGAACGGAACAGGTATTTAAGAGGACAAAATCTGCATTTAATTCAGAATCTGCTTCTCTCCATCCTTTTTCTTTTAAATCTGCAATTATTGCATTTGACTCAGCTGTATTCATTTGACAACCATAAGTCTCTATCCAGTAATACTTCAAATTTCTGTACCCTCTATTAGTGTCCTGATATACCATTTAATAACATTCCAATCATCTTTACGGGGAAGTAATATCCAATATCCTCTATAAAAACCTTCTTCGTATTGTTTAGATTTATCTTTGAGTTTATAAATATTTGTATAAGTATTATAGAGCACATTAAATGTACTTAAACCCTGTTTTCTATTAAGAGTAGCATCTTTATATTTTACAAAAAGACTTAACATTTCCATTGAAGAAAAATTTGTATCAAGATATTTTTTCAAAGTTGTAAATAATTCAAGAATTGTACCTAGATCTGTAATATCCAATGCTCCCATTTTATCTTTAATACCCTGAAGAACTAATTGCTGTCTGGATGTTCGTCCAAAATCTGAACTTGTATGTCTTGATCTGGTAATCCTTAAAGATTCTATTCCATTAAGATGATGATTCCCTTTAGTATAGTAGAGTGTACTCCACTCTCCGTTATCACGAACCATATATGTTGGGTCTATTAAATCCGCTTGAAGCGTAATATCAATTCCACCTAAAATATTTATGAGATCAATAAAAGCATACATATCTACAGCAATATAACCCTCTATACTTAAACCTGTTATATCTGAGAGAACTTCTATAAATTTATCACCACCATATGTTCTATAATAATCATTTATTTTGTTATCCTGGTAATAAAGATCCCTGGGAATTGCAATCAGTGTTATATTTTTACTAATTCCATCTGCATGAACAAGTATTATTGTATCTGCATTATTTTCATGAGATCCGATTACAACGAAGGTTGTACTACTTGAATTTGAATATTTATCAAGAATTACAGGTAAATTATCAGGAATATCTAAATTACTTTCTATTGTATTTGAAATATCCACTGGATTTTCCAGATATTTAAGAGAAGATATCATAATATCTTCAGGATCCATTAAATATATGTCACCAATTATCTTTTGTATTGCAAATGAACCAAGGAGAGTATCTTTTCCTTCAAATATATCGTAATAGAAGTAATCATTATCTTCCCTGGGTAACATAGCAATAGATAGATTGTTTTGATTTAGAAATGAAAGAAAGGAATCTTCAACTAAAATAGATTCAATTCTAAATTTAGCTGTATCAACTACTTTTATTTCTTTTGTTCTTTTATCTGACTTAAGTAAAAATTTATTTAAAGAAGTATAGAAATTTGAAAAAGTAGAATATTTATTATTATCAACCTCAAATACAAGATTTATGCTATCCAGATAAATATTTATAGAA
>Ga0164318_10002573_pt1 | contig 16912 bp, 28 predicted proteins | sample GuaBasSedimGuay9_FD_113734 | JGI IMG/M metagenome (GOLD analysis project Ga0164318, IMG submission 113734) | Subseafloor sediment microbial communities from Guaymas Basin, Gulf of California, Mexico - Guay9, Core 4571-4, 0-3 cm | ecosystem: Environmental > Aquatic > Marine > Hydrothermal vents...
AATTTATATATTCAAAAAGCAAATCTTTTCAACATCTATTTGACAAAAGATATTCCTTCAGCCGAAACCATACTCAGTGAGTTCTTTATTTTAATCAGCCTCTCACTGAGCAACAGAATGTAATAAAATTGATCTGAAGAAAAAATAGATTCAGTAAGGCTGTAATTTCTGCCTCTTTATTAATCAGAAATAATTGCACCCACTTTTTCTAATTTTTCTTTTGCCTTTTTGGAAACTTTCCGAACTACTATCTTGACACCGGTCAGGTTTTCATCGGCCTTGCCCTTTCCGAGCAATTTTGAATATCCGAGATTTTTCAAGTTAATTGTCTTCCTATCTTTGGCGTTTTTCAGCTGTTTTCCCAGCTCTGAAACATTTATCGTCTTTCCTTTTGGCTTTGGCTTATTTTTTTTATGTTTAAAGTGCCATGGCTCATATTTACGTATATAGTTAAGCTTATGTTTTGTGGACCCTGCGTAGCCCTTTCCACCCTTGCTCCCTTTGCCTCGGTGCTTTTTCTTTGCTCCGTACCCATGAGTATGAGAACCCCTTTGTCTTGTTATTTTTTTTCTGAATCGCATAACCATCCTAACCACTCATCGTCACACTAAAATCATATCATTCTCTTTATTAGTTTGTTTATATTTTTTCCTCTGTACCCAAGGTCTCCTTTAGGATAAGAAACCTTAATAGATTTGAAGCCTTTCACAGGCGGGTGAAGATTAAATATATTTTTCTTTTTCTTGTTAGTTTTGCTCAATAACTCTTTTGTCTCTTCGTCAACCTCGCCCCAAGTTACAAAATCTTTTACTTTTCTAACCATGCCCAAAATAACCTTATCATCGCTATTAAATAATCTAAGCATATTTGGCTTTTTTAATCCCAGCATGTTCAATGTATCTAAAATTTTTTTCGGCTTTCCAGCTGACCCTCTTATTCTAATAACAGCTAATTCACTCATGATTCTCACTTTTTTCATTTTTCTTTGTTTTAGTCATATAAATTTTATTTAAGTTTTTTAAGGCGTTAAAAATTGCAAATGAAAAGTTAATTCTGGCGTGTGTATTTCCAAATGATTTTGACCAAATATCGCGAATACCTGCCAATCGTAATATTTTTTTTGCTTCATCTGGTATACATAAGCCAATACCCTTTGGTGCAGGTATTAAGACAGCCCTTACACTTCCCTGTCTTCCTTCAACCCGAAATGGTATGGAATGGTTTTCTCCACAATTACATTCCCAGCTTCCACATCCTCTTTTAACAGGGATTATATTCAGTTTTGCCTTTAGCGTAGCTTTTTCTATTGCACGCCTATGCTCTGCTGCCTCACCTTTTCCAATACCTACATAGCCATCTTTGTTTCCGACTACAACAACAGCGGAAACATTAAATCTCCTACCAGACTTGTGCATCCTTGCGGTTTTCTTTGTTGGAGTCCTTTTAATTCCGCCGCCTTTACCGGGTGATCCTCCTATTAGAATTATTTCTGTCTCAAGGTTGGGTAATAATTTATCAACTATTTCTGGCTCCTTTATCTTAATACCTTGTTTAAATATTTCATCAATAGATTTGATTTTCCCATTCATAACTTGTTTGCCAAGTTCTGTTTTAGGAACCCAATCAATTGTGTTTTCTTCTGAAGAGTTGCTTTTTTCTTTCATATATACACCTGTTTATTTTTCGGATAAAATCTTATTTTTTGCATTTTCAAAAATACTTTCAATTTCCTCTGGATTTACTCCCATATTTGAATATAAAGAAAATTTCTCATCTTTTTTATTCAAGCTTTTTGCATAGTCTGCAATATGCTTTCCGCGGATTCGATCTTCTGGTGGCACAACATCTTTGTCTAAAGCGATATTCACACCGCTGTCTTTAACGCCCTTTGCGACTGCGTAGAGTAATGTTTTCTTAGATGAAACTTTCATATCAAGATCCAAAACAAGACGGTCTATACCTCTCTTTTTTGCTTCTAGACCAGCTTTTAATCCTGTTAAATAAGCTGTTGGTGTATTTGGCTTTGGAAACCAGTTATATTTTGCAAGTGTTTTTGACAAAACAGAAAAAATTGTCTTATCTGATTTGCCGTCATATTTTACAACCTGAACAAGTATGTTATTATTGCTCTTTCTGACAACTAATCGTGGATATCCTGACTTCAACAGCCTTATCCTTCGATGGTAGTTGGTTTTTTTCCTAATCCTTCTTTTTAGCCTCTTCATTTTTATCATCCTGCTTTAACAACTTATGTTGAGTAAGGTACAACTTAAGGTGTGACTTATTTCTGAAAAACCCACCAGAGCATTTTCTATACATCTCACGATAAGTTGTAAGTGATATCATATTTTTTCCTTTTAGCTCTGCTAAATATTTTCTCAAAGCCCTTATTCGTCTCATCCATTTTTCTTTTTTTGATTTTCTTGCTGTTCTCTTCCCGCGCCTCGAGCCCACGCCCTTTCTTCTCCCCTTTGACTTCTGAGCTCTGATTTTTTTGGCTCTTGCGCGAGAAACTCCTTTCTTTTTAATCTTTTTTATAACCTTATCTTTAATTAACTTCTGAATATCAGCACCGGTGATTGCATCTTTTACATCAGCAAGCCTAGATGGATCAATCCAAACCTTGTTTACACCACATTTTAATTTTCTAGCAGCAATCTTTCTTTGTAAACTCATTTTAACTCACATCAATTCATTTCATCTACCTGAGACAAGCTTTCATATATTTTCTCAGGTTCTGTATCTATCAAGCCAAATGGGTGAAAACGTACTCGGCACCTTGGACATAAAAATATTTCCAGATCGGAAGTTTTCTTCCCATTTGCACCGCATAACGGGCATTTACCTTTGCCAAAATTTATAAACATTCACATCACTTAGCCTCTTTTTTTCAACTTCCGCATTTTATTTAAAATTTTTATTTTAGCCTTTTTGCATTTTTCAACCAATAAAAGATATTTTTTTAAGCCAACATGACGTATCAAAACTCCATCAACCTTAGGGTTAACTCTTTTTAGGTCAGATTCGTTTGAAACTTCAATAATGTTATAGTTTCTGATTTTGTATCTATTTTTCTTTGATTTTCGAAAACCTATTACGGGCATTGACCCTTTTCCACGCTTGCCTTTTCTTAGTTTGCTCTGAAGCCCCTTTGGCCTTTTCCATTTGTCTTTGCCCTTAATTTTTAATTTTGTATAGTTCTGCCTGTGAAATGTTGGTATTTTTTTTGTTGTATTTGAGCTGTTATCATGCATTAAGCATCACCAAATTTTCTCCCCGGCTTTTTAGCTATGTATATGCCATCCTGAAAAACTCTTCTGTCTCGCCTGCTAATCCTGCAGGCCTGCTCTATATTAGCAGCGGTCTTACCAGCAGCCTCTCTGTCTATGGATGATACAATAACTTCATCTTTATTTACAGTTACTTTTGTATCACCAATTATCCGTGCAGTTCTTGGCCCGCGCTCTCCAAGAAAATTTTTAATATAAACAATATTGTCTTTTATTTCAACTGACATTGGAAAATGAACATAATGGATTTTTAGTATATACTCAAATCCTTCACAGACACCTCTTATCATATTTTTTATATGTGCGGTAATTGTCCCAATCATGGACTTCAATTCTTTTCTATCTGTTTTTGAATAAATTTTTATCTTGTCATCCTTTTTTTCTAAAAATATACTATTTTCATATCTTGGGCTAAAAAAATCCCTATTCAATTCCCCTTTAGGGCCCTTGACAAAAACTTGTTTGTTCGTTATCGTAACAGAAACGCCCTCAGGAATCTGAACGATTTTTTCTATCATAAACATCACAGCTAAAATATATAGGCCAAAAGTTTTCCTCCAACGCCCTTTTTGTTTGCATATTCCTGTGTAACCACGCCAATATTGGTGGAAACTATCAATAATCCAAAGCCCTTAGCAGGCAAATATCTTCGTTCCCATTTCTCGTATTCATCTTTCTTTACAGAGAAACGTGGCTTTATAACACCACAATCAGTTATTCTCTTGGCTAAAATTACTTTCAAATTTTTTCCAGCGTCTTCAAAGCTCTTTATATAATTCTCCTTTTTTAATAGCTCCAAAATTTTTATAATCAGCTTAGAGCGTGGAACTATACATGTTTGCTTGCCAATGGCTTCAGCATTTTTCATACTTGAAAACATAATAGCTAAATTGTCATCCCTCATAACTATCATCTCAGTTGAATTTTTTGAACCCGAGTTTTTTTCCGAGTTCTCGCATACATCTCCTACAATAGTAAAGGTTGTACCTTCGTATAACTCCGTGAAAGTTTCCGCAATTTTGACATTGTCTCGCACCTTTACCAAATTTTCTTTTTATTTTTTTTGTTCTCATTTTGTCACCATCACTAAAATTTATTAATCTTTTTAATCATCTAATATTCGCTAACCCTCTTCTCAACAAGCTCTATACCAAATTTTTGTTTGATAAACTCCATTGCTTCTTTTTTTGTTATCCTGTGTGTCTTTCCTATTTTTGAACCTGAAAATCCTGGTCGCGCTAACCTAACGCATACATCAAATCCGAAAATTCCTATGTTCGGATCATATTCTACTCCGGGCACAGATATGTGCTCGGAAATACCAAATGAAAAATTTCCGAAGTTATCAAAATTTTTGAACAGCAATTTATTATCAACCGCCTTTATCAGAGTTTTCAGCAATTGATCAACATTTTTTCGGACAGTAACTTTAACACCAATCTCTTTATTTTTCGGAACTCCGAATGTTGATTTTGATTTTGATTTGGTTATTACTGGTTTCTGTTTTGTAATATCATATAAGACTTTGGTAGCTTTCTTTATATCACCAGTCTTGCCGCATCCTATATTTAACACTATCTTTTCTATATATATTTTTCTCATTATATTGTCTTTATTCATCTGATTCACCATCTGCCTTCAGAGGTATTAGCGGCTTATCTCTACCAACAACAAATGTGTAGGAAAGTGGCACCTCTATAAGACTGTCATTTATTTCTATAACAACTATATTCTCCTTACAGTCTTTTCTCTTTATAAGGTCTTTTATATAACCAAATTTTCCGGCATTACTTCCATTTATTATCATAATAAGTGCCCCTGGCTCAAATTTTACAACATCTTTTATTTTATTTTCCAAATCTAAAACGAGGACATCATTTGTCTTTATTTCTTTGTCTTTGGTTAGCAAATTAGTTCCATCATGCAAATTTAATTGTATCCGGCCCCCCTTCAATAACTTTTTATTACGGACCTTCGCAAGCCTCAATTGGCTCTTTGTTTTTACAAAAGTAAGTCCATTTTTTGATGGCAAAGTTATAAAGAACATGTCACCAATCTGAATTACATCCATCAGCCCAACAGGAAATTTATATTCTTTTCTGGTTTTTCCATTTACCTTTACATTATTCCCTGACAATATGGTTTTAACTTCTTTTATGTTCTTTGCTATTCCAAGATAATCTCTTATTAAAATTGCAAGCGGTACGCATAAATTTTTGCTATGCGGTCCCGGACTTGGTGTAACTGTAAATTTCTTTCCCTTTCTTTTAATTGGCCAAAAGACCGGTGCATTATATCTTTTTGTAATACCCATAATTTATCACTTTTTTATTTTTCTCTCTTTTATTTTTTGCCTTTTTTTATCCTCCTTGGTTAAACTGATTATCATAAGATTTGACGGCTGAAATGGTATTAAAACTTCTTCTCCTGTTGACTTTTTTCTCTTAACTCCTTCCAGCCAAACCTTGGATTTTTTCACTGATATGCGCGCTATTTTTGCTGTTTTGCCCTTTAAATTACCACGCATAATTTTAACTTCATCACCCTTCCTAAGGCCAAAAGACCTTGTTCCCAATTCTTTTCTAAGCTGTTTAGATAACAAAGCATGAACAAACTTTTGCTTGATGTGTAGCGGAGCGTTATATCTATACTTTCGCTGTTTTCTTTTTTGCTTACTTGATTTCCAAGATATTGACCATTTTTTTTCCATATTTAACACCTAAACAACTTGCGTTGCTATTTTGCCTATCGCTGAAAATCGCTGTATCACTTCTTTTGCAACTATCCCTCTTATCTCAGTTCCTTGTGGCTCATTGTTTTTTGGGTTTATGACAACTGCAGCGTTATCCTCAAATTTTATTCTTGTGCCATCTGGTCTTCTATATTCTTTTTTCTGCCGCACAATAACTGCATATACGACTTTATGCCGCATTTTTTCATTTCCATTTACTACAGAGCAGATAACTATATCTCCAATGCCTGCACGCGGCAAACGGCGCCGTTTGCCTTTATATGTCTTGACAGCTATAACAGATAATTTCTTAGCTCCACTGTTATCTATACAGGTTAAAACTGTCCTAAGCGTTATTGGTTTTGATATCTTTGCTTTTACTGGTTTCATATAACCATCACTTTTTAATTTTTTCTATAACAACAAAATGCTTCGTTTTTGAAATAGGTCTGCATTCTGCTATTTTTACATAATCGCCTTTTTTAGCATCTATACATTTTGGGTTATGAACAGTTATTTTTGTTTTTCTCTTTTCATAGCGCTCGTACTTATGAACGAACTTTGTATAAGGCCACTCAACTACAATTGACGCCCGGTTTTTATCGTTTACAACCTTGGCTATGAAAACCCTGCCACGCACTTTCAAATGCCCATGCCATGGGCATGTCTTATCATTACACGTTTTTTCCGGTGGATTTGCTTCTAGTCCAAGATTATTATAGTTTTTCATATTACCACTTCTTTAGCTTGTTTTTAATTCTGTCTTCTGGCCTTCCCAAAAGCATGTCGCCAGCCATCTCAATTCTTTTTCCGTTCAGGTGTATTAAAAAGATTGTTCCCTTCTTTAATATATTCCTCCTTTTACCATCCTTTTCCAATATTATGCTATTTTTTGTTTCATCAATTATTGTTCCTTTTATCTTGTTATAACTCTTGTTTTTTGCCTTACGAATCTCAACTCGCAATCCTATAAGTTCGTGTCTAAAAATATTTTTTTCATTTCTCATCATACCATCTTTGTGCATTACGAAACTTCTATCATTTCTTCTGGAAACCCTTCAGCTCTGAGCAGCTCCTTTACTTGGTTTTTGTGGCTTCCCTGCAACTCTATTTTTCCATTTTTGAACGTACCGCCACAGGCAAGCTTTGTTTTAAGCTTTTTTTTCAAGGCGCGACAATCAACTCGCTGACTATCAATGCCTTCTATTATTGTCATTACCTTGCCAAACCTTTTCTTTTCTTCATAGACTTTAACAGTCTGCTGCTCTTTGGCTATTGTTTCACAAACACAAAGCTCTTTCGGTAATCCACACTTTTTACAGATTGTCATTTTCACTCCTTTGTTTTTGATTAATATAAGTTTTTACCCTTGCTATCGTTCTTCTTATTTCCTTTAGTTTTCCAGGGCTTTTTACAGAGCCCCCTACATCTGAAATAGACCTTGCTTTTGAGAGCTCTAAATTCAATTCAGCTAATTTTTTTTCTAGCTCAGTTTTTCCCATATTCCTCGTTTCTTTTTTTCTTATTATTGCCATATTTAACACGCTTCATTTATACAGACTTTTTGACCTCTCCGCTGCTCTCCTTTTTGATATTTTCTTCAGATTTTTTTCTCTCTTTCGCTGTATCCTTCTTTTTTGCATCAGCTTGCTTTCCAGTTTCTTGCTTAGCAGCTGTCTCTTTTTTCTGCTGTGGCTCAACTTCTTTTTTAGCAGAGCGGTCAACAACTATAATTTCCAGATTTGTATATTTTAGCTTACTTCCAAAGTTAGACGCCCTTCGTCTTCTATGAACTATTGCACCATGGGATGCACTTGCATAAACAACACATTTATCCAAATTAAGCTCGGAAAACTCCGCGTTCTTTTCAGCACTTTCCAGCAATTTCAAAATATTAGTAACAGCTTTTGTATAATATTTTCCCCCTAAGCTTATCTTTTTCATCTTAAGGTCTTCGAGCAGTTTTTTTGATTTGAAAAAACTTTTCTTTCTGATTTTTTTACATATTAAAATAGCATCTTTTGTAGATATTGGTATATTTCTTCCATATGCCCTTGCATATGCTTTCTCAGGTTTAAATGTGTATGGCATAAACATCACTTTAATGGAACAAACTTACTAGATCTTGTAGCACCAAATCCAGGTGCGCTATGTCTAACAGCCTTCCTGCTTGGAGCAAATTCACCCAAACGATGCCCAAGCATTTCTGGCTTTATTTCAATAACGACAAACTCTTTACCATTGTAAACAGCTAGTTTGGCTCCAAACATTTCTGGCAAAATTATCATATCTCTTGCATGCGTTCGGATAACTTTGTCCTCTCCTTTTGCTTTTTTTATTTTCCTTAAAAGTCTTTTCTGAACTTTTGTAAGCCCTCTTTTAAGCGAGCGCCTTTCTCTTGCTGGCATTAATTCTGCCAGCTCTTCCAATGTCATCTCTTTCAACTCTTTCAAGCTTTTTCCCTTATAACTAAAGTTTACCATAATCATCACTTCTTTCCTGTTCTGCGCGGAGATACAATTCCAACTTTTTGGCCAGGTGGCGCATTTTTTGAAACTGTTTTAGATCTCCCAAGATTAGAGCCCCCGAATGGGTGGTCAACAGCATTCATAGCAGATGCGCTAACTTTTGGATATAATTTGTTCCTAACTTTATAAGCATAAAATTTATTGCCTGCCTTCATAAATGGCTTTTCTTTTACTCCACCGCCTGCAACAATTCCTATATTTGCGCGGCACTTGGCTGAAATTTTTTTCATTTGTCTTGATGGCAATCTCAAAACAGTTTTTTCACCTTCGTGTGAAACAACAACGGCAAAATTTCCAGCTGACCTGCAAAGCTTTCCACCATCGCCGGGATTGAGTTCAATGTTATAAATTTTTGTACCTTCTGGCACATTTCCAACAGCTATAAGGCTGCCATTTGTAATATTTTCTTTTTCTTCCGCATTCAAACTGATTTTTTGCCCAACAAACATGCCTTCAGAAGCTATAATAGGTATTTTTTTATTTTTTGACATTACAAAAGCAACTGGTGCTACCCTTCCCGGCACATGAACAATATCAACAACTTCCCCCAATATTTTTTCTTTCGTTTTGGGATGTCTTGTCTGTATACGAGAGACACGGCTAGGCACTCTGTAGCGAGGTGATTTTCCTCTTTTCTGTTGTATTAATGTTTTTCCCATACTAAACACCGTTTGTATTTTTAACCACAATCATGGTATTTATATTACACCCAACCTCATAGCAATATCAGATGCTGGATAATCCTTTGAAAGTTTAATAAATGCCTTTTTTCTGCCTTTCTGGTCTATCATTATATTTACATCATCAACTTTTACGTCAAATGTTTTCTCAAAGGCATTTTTAATATCTTTCTTTGTTGCGCGCCTTTCGACCATAAAAATAAGTTTGTTCTCTTTCTCTACCAAACCTATGGACTTTTCAGTCATATGCACAAATTTTAAATATTTCCATGGGTCGCTAAACTTTTTTTTCACATTTGTTTTTTTTTCTATAAGCGGCTTTTTATCAGGTTTCAATTCTTTATTTGCCTGCTCAAGTCCAGCACTGGCGGTATCTCTATGAATCGCCGCAGATTGACTTGATTTTTTTTCTTCCGACATTAAAATCACCTAAAATGTCTAAGAGGCCTCGCCTGATAAAAATGAATTTTTTAATTCGTCAAGAGCACGCTTGGTTATTATTAAAAGCCGGCCTAAGCTCGCGCCAGGAGCCAACTTTTCAACTGTAAGATTAGTTGGTGTGCAAATGTCAACACCTGCTATATTTTTTCCGCATTTTAAAATTTCTGACCCTTCCTCAACAATTATAAGAGGTCCTTTCTTCTTTTTATACGGCCTCCCCCTATTTTTTCCTTTACCAGGTCGGATTTTCTTTTTTTTGCATCTTTTCAATTCTTCTTCTAAACCGATTTTCTTCAACAAGGCAAAAAATTCTTTTGTCTTTTTTATATTATTAATATCTAAAACTATTGGCATGCTGTCAATGTTGTCAATTTTATGACCTCTCGCCTTTACAAAGGTTAAATCAGCTGTGGCCGCCAATGCTGACTTTATTGCCAGTTCGTATTCCTTTTTGTTTATTTTTTCCGCCCAATTTTTCTCAGCTTTTGGCGGATGGGCTCTGCGTCCTTTTACTGCCTGTGGAACAAACCTCGCACGGAAAAATAAATGCCCTGAGCTATGTATCCTTGCCATTCTAGACATCTCTCTGTTCATCATCGTGTATCTTGCACTTCTGCTGCCATGGTAGTGTGCAGACGTTCTTTTTCCAGCCATCTTGTCTGAACCATAAGGTTGTCGTGACCATGAGTGCTCAGCCAGAACAGCACGCTTAATCACATCGGGCTTAACAGGTGTGTCAAAAATAGGAGGTAGGTCTATCTTTCCAATTTTCCTCCCCTCTGCATCAAATACATCTGTCTTCATTTTTAAACGCCTTGCTTGCTTTCTGTTGATATATACTTTATTTCAACTGGCTGTGGCTTTTTTTTAGCACGCATTGCCTTTCTAATCATAATTAATCTTTTGGCGGGTCCGGGTAAAGACCCTTCAATAACTATTAGCCTTGATTTTGGTATACCATAATTTAGAAAGCCTCCTTTTGGAATGACTGTATCTGGCTTGTCAACTATTTTCAGAATTTTTTTATTTAGTTCTGTTCTTCTAAAAAACCCATATTGCCCAGGCATTGGAACTTGCCATCTCTGTCTTCCAGGCCTTTCCTGACCCTTTGTTCCAGCATGTCTATGATGCTGTTCATCCTTTCTCGTCTGTATTTTAATACCAAACCTCTTGACAGGGCCAGTAAACCCATGTCCTTTTGTCACCCCTGTCACATCAATAATTTCTCCATCTGAAAAAACATCTTTTATATCCAGCTCTTTACCTAAAACGGATTGGGCATATTTTATTTTTTCATTAATATCAGACCCTCCCAAACAAACTTCAAATAATTCAGGCTTCTTCTTACCCACACCTGACTTTTCAGGAATTGTGTGAACAACTAATCTTACATCGGTTATGTCTTTTTTACTTTTCTCAATATCAAATTTCTTCTCACCCTGTTTTTCTATCTTTCTTTTCAGGTTTTTGTATTTTATATCTGACCACGTTTCGCCCAAAATTTTCAGGCCATATGGAGAATGAGAATAGAAGCGAAGAGCACAAACAAAAAGAGAAGGAGTTTCAACAACCGTTACAGGTTTTGTTATAATCTGGTTGTATGTTGGTGATTTGGGATTGTTATCAACATATTGCACATGTGTCATACCAACCTTCCATCCGGCAAATGTCATTGGCTTGACCTCATGAGCAGATAAGAATGATTGGTTAAAAGATATGTCAGGATAGATACGTTTAGCTCTCTTTCTCGGCCAAAATTGCTTTGAACCTGATCTTGGTTTGCTGTGTTTAGGCATTTTTATCCCTTCTTTTGGTATTTTTTATCATTTTGTTTAATCTTTAGTTTAAGTTTAGTTTGATACATGATTTATGATTTTATAGCAAAAATCAATACAATATTGTAATGACAAAAGCTTTTAAATATTTTCAATCCAGCCAATATCTAACCAGAACACGTAGTTTTCTTCGAATCATGAGAGCTATAATTAAATTTAGTATTAAGTATTTAAAGGTTTTTTTATTTTAACCGATTAAAATATGAAGACTGACATATAATTATGTGGAAATTAGTTATCAACCATTTCTAATGAAATACCTAGACCAGAAGAAAAGATGGGCCGGGGGAGATTTGAACTCCCGGCCTCTACGAAGCCCTTTTCTCACTAACGCTCAAAAAGCGCTCGTGGAAAATTTATCAGCGTAGCGCTCTAATTGCCCGAATTTTTCTTTTCCATTGAAGCTTTTCTTTTTTAAAAAGAAAAGGTTCACCAGGCTAAGCTACCGGCCCTCTAAAAACTTTTCTTTATATTTCCTAAAAATATTATTATCCTTAAAAGTTATAACTTTTAAAGGTTTTGATTTTTTTATTGTAACTTCTTCCCCTGCTTCAAGGCTTTCTTCTTTTTGCCCGTCAACGACAACCGAACCGCCCTTGTTTTTTAATTTGATTTTTATCTCTTTGTCAGCAGAAACTACAAAAGGCTTAATTTTTGTGTTAAATGGTGAAATAGGAACTATATGAATAACATCCAAACTCTGATCTATCAGTGAGCCGCCCGAGGACAGGCTATAAGCAGATGAACCCAAAGCAGTTGAGAATATCAGGCCATCTCCCTTTACATTAAACTTGGTTTCACCTACTTTAAATTCAATTCTAAGAATTTTTGATAGCCTTGCACGCGCGATAACAATTTCATTCACCGCCCTTGCCTTAATTTTGTTGTATATTTCTATGCGCGGGAAATAATCGAAAGAAAATTTTTCATTTACAAATCTATCTATATTGCCTAAAAATTCATTCCAATCTAAATTGCAGAGAAATCCGACTCCTTCTATACGAACAGGCAAAATTGGAATCTCTTTGGAAAGGTTTTGAGCAGTCAACAGAAATGTTCCATCTCCGCCTAAAGTAACAACATAGTCGCCTGAAAATTTTCTTATAAATGAGCACTCTGCTCCATCGCACATCTCTCCAAAAATAGCTTCTACCCCCCTTTTGGATAGTGTGTCTTTCAACTCTTCTGCTTTTTTAATGCCTTCATCATTTCTTTTGGAAACTATCAAAACTTTCATTTAACCGCCTGCTATAATTAAATACGCTGCAAAAATAATTATAATCGTTGCAATGAGTTTTCTTGCCAAATTTTTTTCATGAAAGAGCTCACCTCCTATCAGCGTGCTAACCAATGTTCCGCTTCTTTTTATCGGTATAACCAAGCTGACATATGTTAATGAAACAGCCTGAAACTGCGCCAGTCTCTGCGCCAATGTTAAAATAGAAGCTAATAAGAGTGGACCGCTTATATCTTTTTTAATCATATGTATAGGATTCTTGTATTTGTATATCGTCAAAATAATAAAATTTAACGCAACAAAAAACTGGACTACTATTAGATATTTTAATGGTTGTGTAAATGTTAAGATAACTTTATCAAGCATGGAAGAAACAGCATAAAATATTCCACTTATTAAAATAAATGTTAAAGCGCGCTCCTTCTTTATTCGTTTTATTGGAGCCAAAAATTTATCATGTTTATGCGATTCTAGTATATACATGCCAAAAACAAAAATAACTATGCCAAACGCCTGAACAAATGTTATTCGTTCACCCAAAATAAAAAATGATGCAACCATCAATAAGATTGGATTTATGTTTGTCAGTGGCGAAACAATGGAAATTGGCGCATGCCTCATGGCTTTTGATATAAAGAAAAAGGCCACCGTTCCAAATAAGGAAGCTATATATGTCAATAGTAAAAACCTTGCAGTAAAATGAATATCTATCAGAAACAAAAGTGGTAAGGAAATAATAAACATAAGTACGGTAAAAGTCACAGAAAAGTCAATTGTATGTTCGTCTATCAGGACTTTCTTTTTGACAACAGTAGAGAGACCTGATAATAATGCACATATCAATGCAAAGACATACCACTCCATCTAAACACCGTTGAACCACAATAAGAATAAAGTTGAGAAGTATTAATAAAGTTAATTTTCTAAAGATTTTATTCTCTGGACATCTAACTTTTCTGTTTTTAATATTTTTCCATTTTCTTTTTGGGAAATCTATCTTTTTTCGTTTTTTGATCCAACTTTTTCTAAAAAGTTAGGGATGGACCGATCGGGATTTGAACCCGAGGCCTCTACCATGCCAAGGTAGCGATCTTCCAGGCTGATCTATCGGCCCATTTAGATAATTTAGTAAAGAAAAAGTTTAAAATGATTTATTTTTCATTTCTCTTTGAGATATCTAGATTTTCTTTTTTCGTTTTTTGATCCAACTTTTTTCTAAAAAGTTGGAATGGACCCGGTGGGATTTGAACCCACAACCTCTGCCTTTTCCTGACCTTTTACGTTGAAGCTTCTTTCTAAAAGGGTTCATGCGAAGGCAGCGCCCTTCCAAGTTGAGCCACGGGCCCATATAAAATATTTAACTGACTTTACACCAATTAAATATATTTAAAATCAGCGAAGCTGATTTTAACATATCAAAATCGAATTTATAAATATCGTAAATTTAATTCGATTTAAATAAATTCAACGATAAGTTTTTATATTATTTAATTATTTATGTCTAAACTAAATTAAATATTTGTGGATAGGAAAAGAAGCTGAAGATGCACTAAAATTTTTTGAAGAGCATCCAAATGAGAGTATACTTGCGATTGAGATAATAAAGGCTTACGTATTGATAAGATCACGGCTGAGGAAGTTTTTGGATATTTGGAGCAAACAGAAAAAAAATAAAATTTGATGGCACAGAGACGTTTAGAAGAGAATCTGATGGATTAATCTCTGTAGATAAGTATAGATTAGAGCTTGACAAAATAAAAAAATCAGCCAATTAATCCTCTCATTCGACCAACCCTGATTATATGGTCAACTATTTCCTCTGGTGTTTTATCACTTGTATCAACTACTAGATCAGCCTGATTTCTTTGGTCAAAATAGTCAAATCCGTAAATCTTTTTCCAAGATTTGCGTTCTGCTGATTCTTTTTCTTCCAGCTGCTTGATAGCTGTATCAATGTCTGTCTTGCTCCTTTTTGCATATCTTGCAGCACGAATTGGCAAAGACGCTTCAAGCCAAACTGTAAAATCTGCAAGACCTTTCAGAAAATGAATTCCGAGCTTCGAATCAATTACAATATGTCCTTTTTTGGCAAGTGTTAGCTGAATATTGTCAAGTTTATTGTGCAGCTCTTTTGAAGAGCCTTCTTTACTTTTCCAGCCTTTAATAGCAGCATCTGTTTCTTCGTTTTCACTTTTCATCTTAAATTGCTGCTTATACCATTTCCCAAGTGAGAAATAATCTAAACCGAGCTTCTTTGCCAAAAGCTGACCAATGGTTGAAGAGCCTGCGCCGGATTTTCCAGATATAATAACTGTTGTCATACCATATTTAAGGAGAAAAATTTTTTATAGTTTATGGCATTTCTTCCATAATCAATTTACCTTTCCTGAAGACTCTGACAATACCGCCAGACTCTGAAACAATAACAGCAGTAGAATTTGTTTCTTTTGTTATGGCCGCTGCTGATATGTGCCGTGTGCCAAACCCGGGCATTTTAACACTTGTTGTATCTGGTGTTAGATACCTTCCTGCTGCGAGTATTGTTCCATCATCATCTATTATAAACATACCATCAAGCTGCGCGAACTCTTTTATGGTTTCTTTGATCCCTGCGTTCATTATATTGAATTTTTTAGATGAGAATGGGTTCAGGATTAGTTGAACTGATTTTTTCATAACATTATTTCCATCCCCTATTATAAATCCTGTCCCTATTTTTCTTCCTTCTCTCCCTTCTTTACCGATTTCTTTTGCTATGTTCAGGACTGTTTGAAAAACATTGCTTTCTGTAACTTCTTTTATTTCATGGTTGCTTATATTAAGAAAGTTTTTATCTATCTTAACGAGCAAAAAAATCCCTTCAAATTCTTCTCCAAGTGATCTGTCTGTTATACAGAAAACGTGCTCACCTTCCTTTACTATGCCGTTTTTCACAGCATTTAGCATAATTGCCCTTATCTGTGCGATAGAACCTTCTGGAAGGTTTGAAACGTCAACAGAATAAGTTGTACGTATAATTTTATCTTTTTCTTCGCTAAATAAAATTAATTTTATATGCCCACTCTTCTCCTTTGTCATTAAAAGTATTTTTGCATTGGCTTCGCCAACTATCTTTGCAGCTCTTTTTCCTATGAATTCTGTGATTTTCATAGTTATTATTTGTGTCAAATGTTTATATTAATTTGTATATTACTAAGAGAGAAATTAAAATTACTGAAAACGGTCAAAATATACAAAACCAAAGCATTGACGAACAATTTGCATAAAGTAGTAAAAAATATCGTTGTTGATTGATAAACATAGACCTGATTAACTACGAATTTTGAGATAACATATGATTTAGGATTGTTGACTTCTTTAACAAACATATTTAAGAGTTTTTTTTATTAAAAGAAGTATGGAAAAGAGTGAAGAAATCAAAAAAATATTAAAAGATATAAAAGACCCGCATACCGGAAAGGATATAATTGACTCAAAAATAATTAGAGATATAAAGCTAAATGGAAAAAATGTAAGTATATCGATAACGCCGCCATACAGCGGATGTGCAGGATGTGTGTTCATACAGGGCATTTATATGGAAATATACGAAAAGCTAAAGAAAAAAGGATTTGAGGTTTCAATAAATTTTAAATCTCCGGAATTTTAATGGTAATTATGATGGAAAGTAAATATGACCCAAAATTAGTAGAAAAAAAATGGCAAAAATTCTGGGCTGATAATCAAATCTATAAATTCAATACAGAAAGTGAAAAGCCAGTGTTCTCAATAGATACCCCGCCACCAACTGTTTCTGGCGGCATGCATCTTGGACATGCATTATCCTATACACATGCAGATTTCATAGCAAGATTCTGGAGAATGATGGGCTATAATGTCTTTTACCCGTTTGGTTTTGATGATAATGGCCTCGCAACAGAGAGGCTGGTAGAAAAAAAAATTAATATGAATTCATCAGATATGACAAGAGAAGAGTTCATTAAATTATGTCTTGAAAAAACAAAAGAAGCTGAAAAAGAGCTGAAAAGACAATTCACGCTTATTGGGCTTTCTGTCGACTGGTCAATTAATTATAGAACAATATCCGATTACTGCAGAAAAATTTCACAACTATCGTTTCTCAGATTATATAAAATGGGTAGAGTCTATCAAAAAGAAACTCCGTTTATG